>JAEEGL012545432.1_pt1 | contig 11316 bp, 6 predicted proteins | sample 9134231 | NCBI WGS metagenome assembly JAEEGL01 (sample SAMN16246548, study PRJNA631951) | gut metagenome | biome: gut microbiome; feature: rumen; material: fiber-attached | host: Bos | place: Iran: Karaj | collected 2018-10
GGTTGTTTTAGCGTTTAATTTTGACAAATTCCAATTCAGATGATAAAGGTATCGTTTTTTTTCGGTAATAGCAAGCATTGAGTGATAAAAAAAGACGAAGGTTGAACTAGGGGTGGATTGCCCGAAAAAAAGGATAAAAAAGTTTTGCTTGTATCGCCGGAATGGCACAAGCATTAGGTATATTTGCACCATGAAAGCTTTTTTGGAACAAGTAGCCGAGCACTGGTACAATGAAGGTGATATAAAGAAGAAATGCTTCATCTTCCCTAACCGCCGTTCGCTGGCTTTTTTCCGCAAGTATCTGGCGGAAATCATCGCAAAGTGCAGCGACGTACCGGTCGAGGCTCCGGCGCTTTACACCGTGAACGATTTCTTCTACCGCGTCGCGGGGGTGTCGGTATCGGGTCGGGTATCGTTGCTGCTCGAACTGTACAGATGCTACTGCAAGGTTTTTCCCGGCCATGAGTCCTTGGACGATTTCATCTTCTGGGGTGATGTCCTGCTTCAGGATTTTGACGACGTGGACAAGTATCTGGTGGATCCGGCGAAGCTTTTCACCAATGTATCGGAGTTCAAGGATATGCGCGACGGCTTCTCGTATCTGACCGAGAATCAGCGAGCTGCAATCGAACGCTTCATCGGGCATTTCCAGAAAGGCATACATCCTGAGGAAAATGGCAAGAAGGATGTAAAGGGCAGTTTCCTGCAGGTGTGGAACATCCTGCTGCCCCTATACAAGGCTTTCCGTGAAGCGCTTGCGGCACGTAGCCTGGCCTATGAAGGGCAGGTCTACCGCGGTTTTGCCGAACGCCTTGAAGTCGAGCCGGCAGTGGATATCCTCTCCGAGGTTTTTCCCGATACGGACCATTTCGTATTCGTCGGACTCAATGCCCTGAACGAGTGCGAACGCCGGGTTATGCGCCGCATGAAGGACGCCGGTCTGGCCTCGTTCTGCTGGGACTGGTCAGAAGGCTGGATCAGCGACCCGCAGAACAGATCCTCAGTGTTCATGAGGGAGAATCTCCTGGCTTTCCCTCAGGCTTTCCCTCTGGAGGATACAGGCACACATACTCCCCGGATCGACGTGCTCGCCGTGCCGTCTTCCGTCGGCCAGGCGATGCAGCTTCCCTCCATTTTGGAGGATCTGGCGGAGCGCAGCTGCGGTGGGGATCTTTCGCGCCTGGGGATAGGCACGGCCGTGGTCCTGCCGGACGAAGGCCTGCTGATGCCCGTCCTGAACGCCATTCCGCCGGAGATAGGCGACATAAACGTCACCATGGGTTATCCCATGCAGGCCAGCGCATTCCATTCTTTCCTTACGGAGGTCTGCACCTTGCAGATGCACCTTCGCCACCGCAGGGACGGATGGTATTTCTATCATCGCCAGGTGCACGCCATCTTGTCCAACAGCATATTCAAAACCGCGGCGGGAGAGGCCGGAAGATCCGCCGCAGCACGCGTAAAGGCCGCCTCACAGTACTATATACCTCAGTCTGAACTGTCCGGAGACCGTGTACTGGAGGCGGTATTCTTTCCTGTCGTAGATGATCCCCGAAGGCCTGATGCGGGGACGGTAAAGGCATTCTGCCGCTATCTCTGCGACATTATCCGGACCGTTGCGCCCATGCTGAAGGATGCTCCTGACATGGCCGTAGAACTGGATTTCGCCAAGGAGTGCTATCTTGCCGTAAACAGGCTTTCGGCCGAGGAACTGCCCATCCTTCCCGCGACTTTCGTGAGATTGCTGTCACAGGTCCTGGCTCCGGTGGCGGTTCCCTTCACCGGTGAGCCGCTGAAGGGGCTCCAGGTGATGGGCCCGCTCGAGACCAGGGCCCTGGACTTCAGAAACCTTGTGATCCTCTCTGCGGGAGAAGGAGTGTTCCCGAGACGCTCGGCATCTTCATCTTTCATCCCACCGGAGCTTCGCAAGGGATTCGGCCTGCCTACCTTCGAGTATCAGGACTCGGTGTGGGCGTATTATTTCTACCGTATGATACGCCGTGCCGAAAATGTCTGGATGGTATACGACTCCCGTACCGAAGGGCTCAGGGCGGGGGAGGAGAGCCGATATATCAAGCAGTTGGAGCTGCACTTCGGAGCAGGGATCGTGAGGCACATTGCCAAGGCTTCCGTGTCTGTCGGCAAGGACGAAGCTCCGATACCAAAGACCCTGGAGGATGTCGAGGCTGTCCGCAATACCTTCCTTTCGGCGTCATCGCTGCAGAATTATCTTGCCTGTCCGGTGAAGTTCTATTACCATACCGTGCGCCGGCTCAGGCCTGAGGAGGATGTCGTGGAATCCCTCGATGCCGGGATGATAGGCAATGTTTTCCACAACACCATGTGCGCCCTTTATACGGGAGAGTTTGCCATGGATCCGGCCTTCCCTATGGAAAGGAAGCTCCTCAGGGAAAGGGCGGGAGATGCATTGCGATCTGTATCCAGGGAGTACATCCGGTCGTGGATGCTCCGTCAAGAGGGCATCAGGGCACGCATCCGGTCCCTCATCATGGCAGAACTCCATACCTTCGAGGTGAGCGGCCGCAATCTCGTGTTCGAGGATGTGGTGTTCCAGTATGTCATAAAGGTTCTGGAGCGTGACCTCGGACATTTGGAGCGCTGCGGAGTGGATGCATTCGAGGTGCTGGGCCTGGAGAAAGAGTGTTTCTGGGATTACGACGGTTTCAAGTTCAAGGGATACATCGACCGAATGGACCGTTTCCTCCCCGGAGAGGTCCGTGTGGTGGATTACAAGACAGGAAAGGTCGAGGATGACGACATCGACGTCTTTGACTCCACTGCCGGGAAGGTTGTAGCCAAACTGTTCGGCCCCGACAACTCCAAGCGCCCCAAGATCGCATTGCAGATATTCCTCTATGACATGTTCGTGGAGGCGGATCTGCCTCCGGGTTCCATCCTGACCAACTCCGTATATGCCCCTTCCAGCCTTTTCGTGTCGGAGGTGCGTAATGTACCGGCCAGTCCGCTCTTCGCTGCAATGATGAAAGAACGCCTGTCCGACCTTCTGAGGGAAATAGCCGATACGTCGGTGCCGTTCACGCATACCGCCGATACCGCAACCTGTTCCTTGTGTGACTTCAAAAACATCTGCGGCCGATGATAAAGATACTCAAAGCCTCCGCGGGTTCCGGCAAGACCTACAACCTCGCCAGGGAGTACATCTCCATTCTTCTCGGAAGTCCGGACCGTTATGCCTACCGCCATATCCTCGCCGTCACCTTCACCAACAAGGCTACGGCCGAGATGAAGTCGCGCATCCTACGCGAACTGTATGTCCTTTCCACGGCTCCAGAGTCGTCAGGGTATTTCAAGGATTTCGTGCCGGTGCCGTGCCGTGATGCCGGGACCCTTCAGTCGCGTTCCAAGCGCATCCTGGTCGATATCCTGCACGATTATGGCTCCTTCTATGTGAGCACCATCGACAAGTTCTTCCAGATGACGCTCAAGGCTTTCTCGCGCGAAGCCGGGCAGTTTTCCTCATATCAGATCGAGCTGGACCGGAACTCCTTGGTCCACGAGTCCGTGGACCGCATCCTGGACGGTATCACCGAGGATTCAGTCGAGCTTATAGGCCGCCTCAACGAAAGCGTGATGGCTCAGCTGCGTCAGGGTAAGCGTGTCAATCTTGAGCGGGGGCTGTACGACATGGCCGAGAAACTGAAGAACGAGGAGCGCCGCGAGCGTTCGGAGTCGCTGGGCATCGACCCCGCGGTGGCGTTCTCCGAGGAGAACCTGGCCGCGGTGCGTGCGGAATGCAGGCGTGTCATCGAGGCGTTCAGCGCTTCTCTCGGTGCCGCTGCGCAGGCCGTAGTGGATACAATGGATCAGGCCGACGTTCCGCTTTCGGAGACCAACGGCCGTTTACTTTCCAAAGTGACGGACTACATCTGCATCAAGCCGGGACGCGTCGTCGATCGCCCGAGCGCCACTTTCATGAGCAAGGCGGAGGACAGTTCATCGTGGTTTGCCAAAATCAAGGCCAAGAAGTACCTTCCTTTGGTAGAAGGTGTGCTGGAAGGACCACTTGGCGATTTCTGTGCCATGTTCGACGCTCCTCTCAAGGCATACAATACTGCCGTGCTCCTGATTGATCAGGCTTTCAGCCTCAGGCTGGCAGGTGATTTCTACCGCGAGTTCGATTCTCTCCTCAAGGAGAAGAACGTCCTGGGCCTGGACGACTCCAATACCATCCTCAGGGATATCATAGACGGGAGCGACGCCCCCTTCGTATACGAAAAGATGGGCGTGCGTTTCGAGAATTTCCTTCTGGACGAGTTCCAGGACACTTCCAACATCCAGTGGCAGAACTTCCTTCCCCTGCTCAGGGAAAGCGATGCCTCCGGAAGGCAGAACCTCGTGGTCGGCGACGTCAAGCAGAGCATCTACCGTTGGCGCGGTTCCGACTGGAACCTGCTGGCCAACCGTCTTCCCGCACAGTTCAGCGAAGCGCAGGTACGTACGCTTGATTCCAATTGGCGCAGTTGCGGCGCCGTCGTCCGTTTCAACAATGATTTCTTCTCCTATGCCGCAGGTGCCGTGGGCGTAGGTGACGTTTACTCCGACGTTATACAGGAAGTCCGTACTTCCGACGATCAGGAGGGTTATGTCAGACTGTCTTTCTGCGCTCCTGATGCGGAAGACGATGCGGTTCTGGAAAGCATCCGTGAGGCGCATGATGCTGGAGCGAAGTACGGTGACATGGCCGTACTGGTCCGAAACAACGCAGAAGGCGGGCTTGTCGCAGCTTTCCTGATGGAGAACGGAATCCCTGTCATAAGCGACGATTCGCTGAATCTCAAGTCGTCTGTGGCGGTGCGCCGTCTCGTGTCGCTGCTTTCCTGCATGGATAACCCTGACGACTCCGTCAGCAGTTACCTTGCGTCTTCCATGGAGATCGCTTTCCCGGAGGAGTACCATTCGCTGCTTGACCTCTGCGAGGCTCTGCTGCGCGCAATGTATGACCGTGATCCTTCCGCTTTCGAAGGCCAGACCCTGTATATCCAGTCCTTCCTGGATTATCTGCAGGATTGGTGCTCCACCGGCGGCAACAATCTTACGGCCTTCCTCAGGGAGTGGAATTCCCCTGATACCAAGCCTTGCCTTAGTTCGCCGTCAGACGGAGACTCCGTCCGTATCATGACCATCCACAAGTCCAAGGGCCTCGAGTTCCCGTATGTCATCTTCCCTTATGCCGAGAAAGTGAACTTCTATAAAGGGGACTGGCACTGGTGCCGTCCTTCCGGTGTTTCAGACCAGTTTCCGGCTTCTTCCGATGCCATATTCCCGGTCCACCTTTCCTCCAAGGCCGCCGATACGGCGTTCTCCGAGGATTATGACAGGGAAAGGTCTCTGCAGATCGTCGATAACCTCAATGTTTTCTATGTCGCACTCACCCGTGCGCAGAAATCCCTCCACGTAATCGCGTGCAAGCCTTCTGCATATTCCAAGAAAGACGGACCTTCGGATTTCTCGCAGCTCCTGCGCACCTTTGCAGGGACTTCTCCGTTGATGCAGGAAGTACTGTCGGCGGAGGATGAAACGGACGTGTTCGAGTATGGTACTCCTTATGATTTCTATCGTATGGAAAGACCTGCCCCTGCGCAGGAGGTGACCTTCCCGATGGCTTTCCGCTCTTATCCTCTCTCTGGCCGTCTTCGCCTCAGCGCCGATGCCTCGGACTTTTTCTCCTCCGACGGCAATGCCGGCATCTCCGCTTCCAAGCGCTTGAGCGGCATAGTATTGCACGATATCCTGGCATCCGTCCGCCGGCCGTCCGATCTGCGTGCCGCAGTCGATGCCGCTGTCTATGACGGCCGGCTTACAGCCGAGGAAGGCGAGACTGACTTCGCTCTGCTTCGGGAACGCATTTCATCGGCCTCTTCCCGCGGCTGGTTCCCCCCGGACGGTGCCGGAGTTCTCAACGAGCACACCGTGTTCGATGCCGACGGACGCGAGTACCGTCCCGACCGGGTCGTAGTCTTGCCCGGGCACACCTATGTAATCGACTATAAAACGGGTGAACGGTCCGACTCCTACAAGTCTCAGGTACGCCGTTACGTCAGGTTGTTCCGTCAAATGGGATATCCAGACGTGACGGGCCACGTCTGGTATCTTAATGAAGATCAGGTAGAGAACGTCTGATTATTTCCGTTTTGACACAAATGCTGCCGATTCTGACACAGAATCGGCAGCATTTTGTTGATTACCCATTTAGGCATTGATTGTAACAAGCCGGATGGGTTACTTTGTCTTGGGTTCAGCCTCAGTGCTGAATTCAAAACGCTGATTCAAGACAGATCGCTATTGGTTAAAGGCGATTAAAAGAGTTTAGTTATCAGGGTGGGGAAAGTCGTGAGATTTTCCCCATTTTTTATTTTATCCTTATGAGTTCATAATCACGTGAACCGAGGCCGATTTTTTCAGCGTGCCCGAGACAGCTTTTCCAGTCGGTGGTGGCCCTGTTGTTCTTGAAGAGTTCGTGGTAGTTCACGAATCCTGGCTTGGCCATGTTGTCGCCCACCTGGCTGTTCTTGAAGGGCTCCACTGCATTGCAGAGGTCCGCACAGGCCTGGTCGAGGGCAAGGGGGTCGAACGAGCAGAGCATTCCGATATCGGGGATGATAGGGGCGTCGTTCTCTGAATGGCAGTCGCAGTTGGGCGAAACGTCGACTATCAAGGTGATGTGGAAGTTCGGCCTGCCGTCCACTACCGCCATTGCATATTCGGCCATCCTGCAGCCGAGCATCTCCGTGGCGACATTGTCCGCGAAACTGATGGCGTCGAAGTTGCAGGCGCCGAGGCATCTTCCGCAGCCCATGCAATGTTCCGAAACCGTCATTTTGCGGCGTCGCTCGTCGAAAACCAGTCCTCCGTTGGCACATTCCTTCTGGCACTTGCGGCAGCCGCGGCATAGGACCTCGTCTATGCAGGCTTTGCCTGCACTATGCTGGTCCTTCTTGCCGGCACGCGAGCCGCAGCCCATTCCGATGTTCTTGATGGCTCCGCCGAATCCGGCTTCCTCGTGGCCCTTGAAGTGGTTGAGGCTGATGAAGATGTCCGCGTCCATGACGGCGCGGCCGATGTGGGCTTCCTTTACGAATTCGCCGTTCCGTACCGGGACGTCAATGTCGTCCGTACCCTTGAGACCGTCCGCTATGATGACGGGACAACCTGCGCTCAGGGGCGTGAAACCGTTCTCCCATGCGCAGTACAGATGCTCCAGGGCATTCTTGCGGAATCCCGGGTACATGGTGTTGCAGTCGGTGAGGAAAGGTTTGCCGCCCAATTCCTTGACGACGTCCACTACCGCCTTGGCGAAGTTGGGGCGGAGGAAACTGATGTTCCCCATTTCTCCGAAATGCATCTTGATCGCTACGAACTTGCCGTCGAAGTCGATCTGGCCGATACCGGCCGTCCTGATCAGACGCTGGAGCTTCTGGGGTATGGGTTCTCCGTAGGCTTTGGTACGGAAATCGGTAAAGAAGACTTTTGATTTTTCCATAGAGAGGTTATAATAGGTTGGTTTATCTCGTCCGGCTTATCTGAGGTCGGTGACTATGTAGCCACTGTCGAGTTTTCCGGTGTCGAAAGCAAAATCCTTGAGGGCGGTCTTGCCGCCGATCAGGAAGTCTTTCACTATTACCGTGATGGTGTTGCCGTCGGAAGTCCTTACGATAAGCCCCGCGGGCTTCTTTGCCGCCGTCATCATCAAGGACAGTTCGGTGATGTTGCCGTCCTTCGAGACAGGCTTCAATACGGCCTCGGTGACCTTGGTCCCATTGAACGTCTTGGAGGAGGTACCGGAGAGTTTGAAGGCCTTGTCGACCGCACCCACGAGAAGTGCAGGATTGGCCTCGTAGTCGAGGCCGCCGGCTTTGACGCACTCGATGTAGCATTCCTCCGCCGCCGTATCAAGGGTCCAGCGTGTGGTCCCGTCGCAGTACACCTCCAGGCCGTCACCCTGCATGGTGAAGGCGTCGCCCTGCAGGCGGATGTTCCCCGACCCGCTGAGAGGTACCTGCCCGCTCACGGAATAACTGTATCCGAATGTGGCGCAGCCGTCCGAGAGGGACTTGGCGAAGTCGGTCACGATGTTCTGTCCCGCTGCTGAGAGCGAGAAGAGAACGAGAAGGATTGCGGTCAGTCTTTTCATCATTTCAAGAAGGCTTTGAGGATCGTGTCGAGTTCGTCGAGGGTGGTGACGAGGACCTGGCGGGGTTTCGAACCCTCCTGCGGCCCTACGATTCCTGCGGCCTCGAGTTGATCCATTACACGACCAGCCTTTGCATAACCCATGCCGAGCTTGCGCTGAAGGTCGGAAGTCGAGCCTCTTTGTGACATAACTACCATTCTGGCGGCCTCTTCGAAGCGTTCGTCGAGGTCTTTCATGTCGATCATGCCGCCTCCGGACTCTCCTTCGGCGGGCTCCGGCGACGGAAGATAATACGGCGTATTGTAACTCTTCCTGTATCCTTGCTGCTCGCCTATGAATTCGGTGATGGCATTGATCTCGTCGTTGGAGATGTATCCGCACTGTATGCGTTCAGTCTCGACTCCTGCATAGTAGAGCATGTCGCCGCGTCCGATGAGTTTCTCGGCGCCGGTGGCGTCGAGGATGGTGTTGGAGTCCACGCGGGTGGAAACGCGGAAGGCGATTCTGGCGGGGAAGTTGGCCTTGATGAGGCCCGTGATGACGTCCACGGACGGACGCTGGGTGGCGATGACGACATGGATGCCCGCAGCGCGGCCCTTCTGCGCGAGACGCACTATCGAGCCCATGATGCTCCGCTGCATGTTCTTCGCTTCCGATCCGCTGCCGCCTGACATAGCAAGGTCGGCGTACTCATCGATGACGACTACGAGATAGGGGAGGAATCGATGCCCGTTCTCCGGGTTGAGTTTGCGGTCCTTGTAACGCTCGTTGTAAAGCTTGATGTTGTTGACGAAGGCCTTGCTCAGTAGTCCGTAGCGCTCGTCCATCTCGGTGCAGAGCGAGCGGAGGATCTTCTCGGCCTCCTTGGGTTTTTTGACGATGGCTGAATCGGCTTCATCCTCCTCGTCGGCCGCAGTCGGAAGAACGGCCAGGTAGTGCTTGAGCAGACGGCCGTAGGCGGAGAACTCGACCATCTTCGGATCGATGAACACCATCTTCATTTCCGCAGGATGCTTCGAATAAAGGAGCGATGCGATCAGGACGTTGAGTCCGACGGACTTGCCCTGCTTGGTCGCACCGGCCACCAGCAGGTGCGGAGCGTCGGCGAGGTCGAAGACCTTGACTTTCTTGGTGATGGTACATCCGATTGCCACCGGCAGGTCGGCCTTGGAATTGCGGAAGGCTTCATCGTTGAGCAGACCCTTCAGCGGAACGATGGAGGGCTTGTCGTTGGCGACTTCGATGCCGACCGAATCGGGCAGGGTGACAATACGCACTCCACGTGCGTTGAGCGACATTGCGATATCGTCCTGCAGGCTGCGGATGTTGGCTATCTTGACGCCTGGGGCGGGATAGACCTTGTAAAGGGTGACGGTAGGACCGACCACGGCCTTCACGTCCACGATTTCGATCTTGTAGTTCTTGAGGGTCGAGCGGATCTTGTTGTTGTTGCGGTTGAGCTCCTCGTCGGATACGATCTGGGTGCCGGAGGAGTGGTCCTCCAGGAGGTCGAGCCCGGGGAACCTGTACGAAGGAAGTCCCTCGGGAGGGTCGAGCCTTACGTCGATGCGTTTCAACTCCTTCTTGACCTCCGTGTCGAGATCCTCTCCGCGTTCCACCTCGAAACTGCCTTCGGGAATTACGGTCTCTTCCGGTGCGGGAGGGGTAGCCGGAACGGTCTTCCTGACGACCGGCTGGATCACGGGCACCGGTATGGGAGCGGGCTCCGGCTCAGGTTCGGGCTCGGGTTCTGCCGGTTCCTCCGGCTTGGAGCGACGCTTGAAGGCAATCAAAGGCTTCCGATCGGGCATTCCTTCCTCCTCTTCGTTACCGTCCCCGTCCCGGCTTGCGCCGAGGCTTCCGAACCACTTGGAGAACCGACGGCTGCTGAGTATGAGCCAGCCTACGGTCAGGATGACCAGCAGCACCCCGGTCACGACCGGTCCTAAAAGGTTCGTGAACCATCCGGTCACGTGTGAACCGCATTCACCTCCCGGCCCCGCTCCGAAAAGCGTCTGCATCCCAAGCAGTCTGCCGATGAAGGCAAAGACGAGTGAGGCGATCAGCGCTCCGCTGAGCGTCACGGCGGCAGTCTTGAGAAGCGAGCGATGCCATCTGCCGGCAAGAAGCCTTACCGCCATCGCAAAAAGCAATATGAGGAAAGCGAAACTTCCCAGTCCGAACCATTTGAATATCAGCAGGTCGGCCCATTTCAATCCGAGTTTTCCGCCGAAGTTGGCCACGCCTACGGCCTGGTCCATCATCGCAGGGTCCCTGAGAAGGCTCTGGTCCTGTTTCCACGTGAAGAGGTAGGAGACCATGGAGAGAAGCGTGAAAAGTGCGAACAACGCAATGACAGCGCCCGTCCACTTGATGGCATTGGCCTTCTGGCGGTCGTCCCAACTGTTCCAGAATCTGAGTTTTGGCAGTCTCATCATTTCTTGCGGTTGTTCTTTCTTCTCTTGTTGTTCCATCCGCGGTTCTGTCCCTGCTGTCCTCCGACGTTTATGCTCATTCCAGGCCGTGAGAACGATGCAGAATCGGCTATCTTCGAAAGACTTATGCCCTCGGGAACCTTGATGCGGTAGTCGGAGAGTTTCTCGATGTCGTCGAAGATCGTACGGTCGGCGACGCTGTCCTTGTTCCAGATCAGGTATTGCTGGCGCATGTAGATGGCCAGGGAACGTATCATCGCGGTCTTGACCTCGCCTTCCGGTTCTCCGGCAATGAGGTCGATGATGCTCTCGATATTGCGGCCGTAGTGGGTTGCTTTGACTGGCTTGCCCTTAAGGGGAATGACTTGCGGACGGGACTGGAAGTCCTCCACGACCGGAGCGGGGAACGGGGCGTCGATGTCCAGGTCGAGACCGGCCATCAGATATAGATGATCCCAGAGTTTCTGTTCGTAATTCTCCTGCTGATGGACCTGGGGATTGAGGAGCTCCATGACTTTGACGACCGCCCTCGCCTGCTCGCTGCGCTTCTCCCTGTCCTCGATGTCCTTCAACTGCTCGACCATCTCAAGTACGTTGCGGCCGTACTCCGGCATGCGCAGCCTCTCCCTCTCGGTATTGTAATACAATTTCACGGTATTTTCGTTCGCTTCCATGATCCAATCTTGTTTTTCTTAACTTACAAATATA
>JAEEGL016568855.1_pt1 | contig 11316 bp, 10 predicted proteins | sample 9134231 | NCBI WGS metagenome assembly JAEEGL01 (sample SAMN16246548, study PRJNA631951) | gut metagenome | biome: gut microbiome; feature: rumen; material: fiber-attached | host: Bos | place: Iran: Karaj | collected 2018-10
AGATTGGCTCGGCGGAAAATCAAAATAAAAGGCGTTGATCCGGCCTTCCTGGACAGGCAGAAAGCTGCCCTTGTCCGGAAACACCGGCAGGTTATATGCCTGAATGACAAGGAAATGGAAGCTGTCAGCGAGTATTGCCGCCGCTTCGGTGTCAAAGCCAAGGCTACCCTTTACCGGCAGGCCATAATGGACAAGGTCCTCTCCGAACTCGAAGAGAGCCATCCCACTCTTTTCTGATCCTGGATTATTTCCTGACGATTATCCTTTCGATACGCCTCGGGACCGAGGCGAGAATCTCGTATGGTATTGTTCCGAGTATGGAGGCGAGTTCTTCCACCGACGGGTCTTCGCCGAAGACCGTTACGGTGTCCCCGACCTTGGCGTCCGTGCCTGTGACGTCAAGCATGCACATATCCATGCAGATGTTGCCTATGGTCCTGACCCTTTTCCCGTTCAGGGAGAAAGATGCATTTCCGCAGCCAAGCCTCCTGTCAATCCCGTCTGCGTAGCCTACCGGAATCGTGGCCATGACCGTGCCTCCGGGAGCAATCTTCCCTTTCCTGCCATATCCTATGGTTCCATCCGGACTAGTCAAAGTCTTGATCTGCAGGATTTTGCATTTAAGGGAAGCAACCGGATCCAACTTGACACCCTTGACAGCGCTGACTCCGTAAATACCTATTCCCAGACGGACCATGTCGAACTGCCATGGGGTGAACCTTTCAATCCCGGCAGAGTTGAGGATGTGTCTCATCGGCATATAACCTATTTCCCGGGCGAGCGCCTCCGTATTCTGCCGGAAAAGCTCTATCTGGGACATTGTGAAGGCATCTTCGGCGGGGTCTTCTGCAACGCAAAGGTGTGAGAACATCGATTTCACCCTGACTTCAGGATGCTCCTTAAGGAAGGCTGCCAGGCCGGGGAGCTCTTCGGTGACAAAACCCAGGCGGTGCATCCCGGTATCCAGCTTAATGTGTATCGGGAAGTTCTTCAAACCCTTGGATGACAATACTTTGCAGAGAATTTCAAGGGAATCGAGATTGGGAACGCTGGGCTCCAGGCGGTATTGGATGATTTCTTCGTAGAAATCTGTCCCGCTGGTCAGTACGATTACGGGGAGGCTGATACCGGCGCGGCGGAGTTCAATGCCCTCGACAGGGTATGCCACCGCCAGATAATCCGCCCCTTCCTGCTGCATTATGGAGGCGAATTCGACTGCACCGTGGCCGTATGCGTTGGCTTTCACAAGTATCAGCATCTTCGTGGAGGGCTCCAGCTTGGAGCGGAAATACCGGTAGTTCTTCCTGCACGAAGAGAGATTCAGTTCAAGCCTTGAAAAATCATCTTCCCTATACATTCCAAGTACTAAAACAGGTGCAAATTTACCACATTAAGCCGACATATTGTCACAATTTGATGTATTTTTGCAAAAAGGTCCGTTATTTGCGTGATTATCCGCAGACCATAAATGAACAGCTATGAGTACAGCCCTTATTTGGATCATAATGATTGTGGTGATGGTTCTCAGTTTCATTATCCAGAGAACCCTCAGCGCCCGCTTTGAGAAATATTCCGGAGTGGCCCTTCCATCTGGCCTTACAGGAGCGGAAGTCGCCCAGAAGATGCTTATGGAAAATGGTATCTATGATGTTTCCATAGTATCTGTCGAGGGTACCTTGACGGATCATTACAACCCTCAGACAAAGACTGTAAATCTCAGTCAGGCAGTATATTACGGACGAACTGTAGCGGCCGCTGCAGTCGCTGCCCACGAGTGCGGGCACGTGCTCCAGCATGCCAGTGGATATGCTCCCCTGAAGCTCCGTACGGCGCTGGTGCCGGTCGTAAGTTTTGCCAGCAATGTTGTGCAATGGATACTTCTTGCCGGAGTCATCCTGATCAACGTTTTCCCTTCTTTGATCTGGGTCGGCATCGTTCTCTTCGCACTTACCACTCTTTTCAGTTTCATTACTCTCCCAGTTGAAATCAATGCCAGTTCAAGGGCGGTTAACTGGCTGTCTTCGGCCGGCATAACTGATTCAGGAACGAGGCCTATGGCCGTTGATGCCCTGAAGTGGGCGGCATATACATATGTCATAGCGGCGGTTGGCTCGCTTGCCACGCTGCTGTACTACCTTTCGCTCGCAAGCGGAAGGCGATAGGTGTATTTCAGAAGGGAAGTTGAGGTATCAGGATTCGAACCTGAACTGAGGGAACCAAAATCCCTAGTGCTGCCGTTACACCATACCTCAAAAGGGGAGTGCAAAGATAACAATTACCTTTGGTATTTCAAATTTCGAAAGGTGCTTTTCTAGTATCCGGTCTTCGATTCACCGTCTGTGCCAGTTATCTTTGATAACAATTACCTTTGGTATTTCAAATTTAGGAAGGTGGTTTTCTGATGTCCGGCCTTTGAATCACCGTCTGTACCAGTTATCTTTGCCCTTCGGGCTATATTACGGGGGACGCTGACGTCCCCCTGTGCCAAGGGGCTTCAGACGTCTCGCTTCGCTCGACCCCACCGCAGCGCTTCGCTTGCGGTCCCCCCGCTTCCGTGCCGCGGGTGGCACGGTCTTCAGTCCCCTTGGCACAGGGGCACTTTATTCGCCTCGTCTGCTGAGGTGGATCAGGGCGGCCGTGACCAGAATCTGTGACAGGTAGAAGGTCGGAAGCATCAGTGCATAGCCGGTATTGATATGCAGGAAATTGTGCAGGGAAATCAGGAAATCCGAGAATAACAGCGAGGATATTCCAATGATTACCAATGTTTTAGCCGTACAGTCCATACCTCGGGCTCCAATGCGGATACCCGCGGCGGAAGAAACCGAAAGGCATGAAATCAGAATGTAGAGAAGAACGGCGGTCTGCAGAGGCCAACCCTGCATATACGGACTCGGATGCAGCCAGAATATGAAATACAGGACGAAAACGACAGTCAGAAGAGTCATCAGCCACCATTTCACCTTGCCTCTCTGCAACGAAAAAACTATATAGCAGACGTGGGCCAGAAGATACAGTCCGACGCCGGTCACGAACAGCATCGAGTGCTTCTGCCCGTCAAGGTGCAGGAAAAGGTCCCCGAATACAGACAGGAAAAAGGCCCCGGCCACGGCAATCCAGTCTTTGAGTGGCATCTTCCTAACGATAATATGGTAAAACACCAACCCGAGAAGGAACGGAATGATCAGGGCTCTCCAGATATATGTCCCGGTAGCTTCGTAAATGATGTAGAAGATTACCGGTACAAGCAGGATGAGGTATTTGCTGAGAGATTTCATAAACTATCTTTTGGATTTGAAAAATTCTTTCATGAGGGCCGAGCATTTCTCTTCCAATACTCCGCCGGTAACATTCGTCTTCGGGTGAAGGAGCGGGGGAGAATACAGGGAACACCCTCGCCTCGGATCCGACGCTCCGTAAACAACACGTCCGAGCTGCGCCCAGTTCATCGCACCGGCACACATCGGACAAGGCTCCACGGTAACATATAAAGTACAGTCTTCCAAGTATTTGCCGCCAACCGCCTCGGTAGCTGCGGTAATCGCTATCATCTCGGCGTGCGCAGTAGCGTCGTGCAGCATTTCGGTCATATTGTGTCCTTTGGCTATCACCCTGCCGCGGCTGACCACTATGGCTCCGATGGGAACTTCACCCTCGGAGAAAGCCGCCTGGGCCTCCTTGAGGGCCTCAGCCATGAAAGATTCATCCTGGTCGGTCATCTTGAACTGGATTATTGGATGTACACGCAAATATAACAATTATTCCGCCTCTGCGGCATATGGGGACAAAAAAGAAGGTGACCGAAGCCTTATGGCTCAGTCACCTTCAATGGTATCTTTCTGAGGATAGGGTGTCCTCTAGTACTTCTGCTCGTCTGAAACGGTCAGTTTCTTGCGGCAATGACGGCGGCGCGCTGCCAGGACGCGGCGTCCGTTCGGAGTGGACATACGCTCGCGGAATCCGTGCTTGTTGACTCTCTTGCGGCGTGAAGGCTGGAATGTTCTTTTCATATATCTTTTCTTTTTATATAATTCGGCAATAAGGACTGCAAAGGTACTCTTTTTGGCTCAAAATGCAAAATTATTTTTCGAATAATTCAAGCAGGACTTATTTTTCAATGTGAATCACGTACTTCCCGTCGAAATATTCGTCCCTAAAGACCCTGTTTACGGGGAAAACCCGGACGGATCCTCTCCTAAGCGAAAACCTGCCCTGAAGCATCGCCGTTTCCTCTGCCACATCTCCTCCCCGCAGGTAAAGGATGCCGTCGGTGAACTTTCCCCTTACCCATGGATAGAAATCGGTGAGTGTCGCAACAGCCCTGGAAACCACGAAGTTGAATTTCTCTTTCAGGCTTTCGGCGCGGGCGTTGACTACCTGTACGTTACTGAGCCCTAGGGCGGATACGACTTCCGAAGCCACCTTCGTTTTCTTTCCTACCGAATCGCAGAGGGTAAATGACGCTCCTGGATAAACTATGGCAAGGGGGATGCCGGGGAAGCCGCCTCCTGTCCCGAGGTCCAGGATGCTGGAGGAAGCGAATCGCTCCTGCAGCTGCGGAGCGGAAACAAGGTAAGCCGCAATGGCAAGAGAATGCAGGATATGATGTTCGTACAGATTCCCGATATCCTTTCTCGAGATGACGTTTATCTTTGAATTCCAGTCCTCGTATAGGGGCCCCATGGCCCTGAACCTTTCTTTCTGGGCTTCGTCGAGGGGCGTTATCCTGTCTTCGACGAATGTTATGAATTCTTCGGCGTTCATAATATCTCTCCTCTTGTCATCATTTCAGCAAGTTTTTCCTTTCCCCTCCGGATACGGGTCCTGACGGTGTTCAAAGGAAGCGAAAGCTGTTTTGCAATTTCCTCATATTCAAGTTCTTCCACCATATACTTGACCATTACTTCACCATATTTCGGGTCGAGTTCCCCGATGAATCCCATAAGCCTCTCATGCTCCTGGGTGTTGATGATCTCGTCTTCCGGGTTTACATCCGTCATCATCTCCGAGGTATCGTCCGGTGAATCCGCCCGTTTTCTCAGGATATTCTCCTTTTTCTCATCCTCCCTCCGTATGGAGTCGAGATGGTCGAGAGCCGTCCTGTTGGCTATCGTAACGAGCCACGGCGTCAAATCCCTGGACGTGTCGAAACTGTCCAGCTTTGAAAAGAATTTCTGGAAGCTCTCGGAGACGACATCGTCGACGTCAGCCCTCCAACGGAAATAGCCGGTGATGCGGGCGCGGACGGTTTTCTCGTGCTTCTCGTATATGGCCCTGTAGGCGAGCTGGTCACCGGCTTTCGCCTTCTCCACCAGCTCCCTGTCGGTCATATCCCTGTAATCGTATTCCATATTCTAATGTGCTTCAAGCCAATTGTTTCCGATATTGCAGTCGACGGTAAGCGGGACGCTGAGGGGAATAACGTTCTCCATACAGGAAACGACGGTCCCGCGAAGGGCGTCTTCCTCGCCGGGGGCGACGTCAAAAAGCAGTTCGTCGTGGATCTGGAGTACCATCCGGCTCTCCATCCCGGCGGCGGACATTTCCCTGTCCACGGCTATCATGGCCATCTTGATGATATCGGCCGCGGTACCCTGTATCGGAGCATTCACCGCATTCCTCTCGGCCAGGGCGCGGACCGTGGCATTGGACGAAGTGATATCCGGCAGGTATCTCCTTCTTCCGAATATCGTCTCCACATAACCGTTTTCCTTGGCAAAGCCGATGGTGTCGGCGATGAAAGCCTTTATCGCCGGGAATCCCTCGAAATAGTCGTCGATTATCTTCTGGGCTTCCTTCCTGCCTATCCTGAGCCGCTGGGCAAGCCCGAAGGCGGAGATTCCGTACATTATGCCGAAATTGGCAGTCTTCGCGACACGGCGCATGTCCGAGGTCACTTCGGCTGCAGGAATGCCGTAGATCTTGGCGGCCGTAGCTTTGTGGACGTCCTCACCGGAGCGGAAAGCCTCGGTCATATGGGCATCACAGCTCAGGTGCGCCATGATCCTTAGTTCTATCTGGGAATAGTCGGCCGACATTATGCATCCGCCAGGAAATGACGGAACGAAGGCTTTCCGGATCTCACGGCCCCTTTCGGTCCTGACCGGTATGTTCTGAAGGTTGGGATTCGAGGAACTGAGCCTTCCGGTAGCCGTAAGCGCCTGGTTGAAAGTGGTATGGATCTTTCCGTCTGAAGGTGAGACGAAGCCGGGGCACGGCTCGATATAGGTTGAGAGCAGTTTCTTGGCGGCCCTGAATTCGAGGATTTCGTCGATGACGGGACTGCGGTCGGCAAGCTGAAGGAGAGTCGCTTCATCGGTGCTGTACTGGCCTTTGGAACTCTTTTTCGCTTTCGGGTCCAGCTTCAGTTTATCGAAGAGAACCTCCCCGATCTGTTTCGGGGACGATACGTTCAGCTGAGGCTCGCCTGTCATATCCCTTACGGTTTTCTCCCTGTCGGAAATCTCCTTGCGAAGCCCGTCAGCGAAGACGGAGAGCTGGGAAAGGTCAATCCTTACGCCGGCGTCTTCCATCTTGGCAAGTACCTTTTCCAGTGGTTCTTCCATCTTGAAGAACAGCCCGTCCAGGGAGAGGCTCTTGAGGTGCGAGAGAACTTTTTCCCCGAGTTCGAGGAAGTCTGCTGCGTTGGATACCAGTTCATCCCTTCCGTCGGAAACATTCTCCGAAGGCTCGTCGCCGAAAAGTGAAGGAGCGCCCGCAGAGGGCAGTTCAGCGAGCGTACGACCGAGGTAGCTTCTGGTGAGAATGTCTTCCTTGTGGCTCTTCTCAGGATCCGTAAGGTAATGCATCAAGGCGATGTCCATCAGCCTTCCGCCAATGGCGACACCTTCCTTTCCAAGACGGCGGAAAAGATCTTTCAGGCCGAAACCATATACGTCGATGCCCTTGAGGGCGAAAGCCCTGCTGAAGTCGGTGGCAGAGCCTGCGGCTGAGATTATGCTGCCGTCGGCCCCCCTGGCCGCCGCGGCAATTATCCCGTTCCCTTCGGCTACCGATATGCTTCCTGATGCCATTGCGGCATCGCAAACGTCTGATGTACAGGATTTTGTAAAAACTCCTTCGGGTGAAACCGGCTCATCTGAAGATGGTTTCCCGACGTGGGCTATGTACCTTGAAAGGGAATTGAATTCATATTTCTCGAACAGGTCCGCTATTCCGGGATTGAAATCCATATCCAGTTTCATGTCGTCGAAACTGCACGAGAAAGGGATGTCCGTCCGGATTGTAACAAGGTCTTTGCTCAAGGCTATATGGTCCGAAGCGGCCTCGAACATTTCCTTCTGCCTTGCTGGCAGTTCATCGAGGTGGGCGTATATGTTCTCCAGGCTGCCCCATTTCGAAATGAGTTTGCCGGCTCCGACCTCTCCGACCCCCTTTACTCCTGGTACATTGTCGGCGGAATCGCCGCAGATGGCCAGCATGTCGATCACCTGCATGGGATCGCTGATTCCGTACCTGGCGCATATCTCCTCTTTGCCGAGAACTTCGGCGGCCGCCCCGTTCTTTCCCTGGCGATATTGCAGGATATGGTCGGAAACGAGCTGCCCACAGTCTTTGTCAGGCGTTACTATATATACCGTAAATCCCTCTTTTTCAGCACTTTTTGCTACGGTTCCGAGCATATCGTCGGCTTCGAAACCGCTCAGCATCAGCACCGGGATGTTCATGTTCCGGAGGATCTCCTTCAAAGGATCCAGAGCGTCGATTACCAGCTGCGGGGTCGGAGGCCGGGTCCCTTTGTACTCCGGGTACATTCCGTTCCTGAACGAGCCTCCCGGAGGATCGAACGCCACGGCAAGATGCGTGGGCTCCTCCTTCTCAATGAGTTCCAATATGGCCTTTGTGAAGCCATACAGTATGGACATGTCCGCGCCCTTCGAGTTTATCATCGGCTTGCGGATGAAGGCATAGTACATCTTGAATACCAGCGCGTGTCCGTCTATGAGAAACAGTTTGTCCTGCATATAGATTTATTCAATTGATATTCCAAGTCTTACGGTATGGTCCCGGCTGTCTTCCGAAGGGCCGGAACAATAGAATCCGCCGTCGCATCCGAAGCAGAAGACGCGGTCTGCAGCCTTGACGGCAAAGTGTATGTCATGGCTGGAAAATACCACTGTGACGTTTTTCTCGCGGGCGCATGAACGCAGGGCTTCCATCACTGAAATCTTGTTTCCGGGGTCCAGAAAAGCGGTTGGTTCGTCCAGGAGGACAATATCCGGAGATGCCGCCAGCGCTGATGCTATGCAGGCTTTCTGGAATTGTCCGTCGCTTAGCGTAGATATGTCTTTTTCGGACAGGATGTCGAGAGAAAGCAGCTTCAAGGCGTCTGCTTCCGCCTTGAGAGCTTCCGGCCCGAGGCGTCCTCCCCAGTCTGACTGAAGATAACAGCCTGTTCGGAGGAATTGCCTGAGCGTGAAGCCTTTGACTTTAGGTATGCGGGATGGGACCATACGGGCGGATCCTTCCGTACGCAGATTACCTCCCAGCACCGGCAGTATTCCGGCTATGGTTCTGAGAAGGGTGGATTTGCCGCAGCCGTTCGGTCCGGACAACAGTATGCATTCGCCCGGCGACGCAGAGAAACTTATCCCGCCGCGTACTGCGCTGTGTCCGTATCCGATTGTTATGTCACTGGCTTCAAGCATATTGCACCCTTTGTGAAAGCATTGCGAAAAGTATCAGCGGTATGCCTATGAAGGCGACTGCGCTGCCAGAGGGCAGTGGAGCTGAAGACAGGCTGGATATGATGTCTGCAGCGATGCAGATTATGGCTCCGGACATAATGCCGGAAGGTATGATCCGGGAGTGGACGGAAGATCCGGTCAGTGTCCTGGCAACGTGAGGAGCAACGATTCCGACAAATCCGATCGGCCCGCAGAAGGCCGTTACAGCTGCGCACATCAGGCAGCAGGAGAGTATGGCTGAGAGGCGGATCCTCTTTACGGGCGCCCCTGACAATGTGGCGAATTCTTCACCGAAGAGAAGTATGTCGAGGCCTTTGCGGATACTTAGCGTTATGGCCAACCCTATGAGCGATGCCCCGGCCATGACCAGTATCCCGGTAGTGTCATTCCCCGCAAAATTGCCTGAGGCCCAGCTATATATGACTTTCAGCCCCTGCTCGCTGACACGATATTGGATGACCGAGGTGGCAGCACTGAGAATGAATCCTGTCATAACTCCGGTCAGAAGGACAGTGGTCGCCGACCTGATCCGGAAAGACACTGCCATGACCGCCGCAGCGGTCAGGAACGCTCCGGCGAGGGCTCCTCCGGCAAGGCTCCAGGCTGCCGTTCCTCCGGCTGCCACAGCAATGGCGGCACCCAGCCCGGCCCCTGAAGAGATGCCCATTATATGAGGGTCCGCGAGGGGGTTCCGGAATATGCTCTGCATCTGGACCCCGCAAAGCGACAACGCTCCTCCGGCAATGAGGGCAGTGAGAAGCCGGGGCAGCCTGAGTTTCAGGAAAACGGCTTCGGAAGGAACGGAGATACTTCCGCCCCCTGTAAGGAGGTCGGCCCCGGCGAGCAGCAGCAGCGCCGTCGCGAGAATCGTTTCCGGAAGGTATTTCCGCATAGGAAATCTCTAAGGGACAGTAACTTACTCTTCAGGAAGGAACATCGGATCCCAGGACGGGAGCATAATGGGCTTCTGGTTGAGGAGAGCGAGGATGTCGGCTGGGACATATTTCTTCTCGACCACCAGGCGGAACATATACTCGTCGAACCAGCGGTCGGTCATTATCAGGTTGCCCTTGTAGCCGTAAGTATCTCCCCAACTGTTTTCTACCATCCATTTGACGCTCTTTCCATCCTTTATGTCGACGGCGATGAGGGTCATTGCGTGGGATGAACCGCTGGCGTGGGTCTGGATTCTCTGTTTCTTGTCCATTCCGAATGATACGCCCATAAGCGATTCATAATCGAAGTTGTCAGGATCTATCACCCCGGTGGTACGGTTGAGGAACTTTCCTACGTCGCAGGAGAAATACAGGGCCGTGTTGTCCTTGATGGAGGCGATGGCCATTTCCTTGATCCTTTCGATGGGCAGGTTGATGTAGACCCAGTTCTGTCCGTCATATACGTGACGGTCGTATTCGATCTCGTATACTTTTCCATATTCCCTTGAAGGATCGTTCATTACCATGATGTATCCGTTCTCCAGGTCCTGGCCGCAATACTCCTCGTAGAAGGATTTGGGAGTGTATTCCTTGGTACTTACAGCCTTTCCGTCCGCATCATACCTGGTCCATGTGAATTTCTCCGGAGGCACGCCGAGGCAGATAGCCAGCATGTGGTAGATATCCTTCAGCATGGCAAGTTTTTCTTTCTCGGGCTTCTTGGATGCGCGGAGGATGAGGGCATCCTCACGGAGTTTGTTCGCGATGAGGGTGCGCATCTGCGAAGTATTGTTGGCATTGTAAGTCTCATCCATGATTTCAGCAGGCACGACCCCGTATTTCATTATGAGGTTGGCGACACCGGTGAACTGTCCTCCGTCGCTTATGGGATTGCTCAGCAGCCAGTCTACCTTCCGGTCCTCGATGGGGAGGCTCCTGGTGTCGATGATTCCCTGGAGGAAGAGGTTCGCCTTCTCAAGCTGGTCATAGAAGAAAAGATAGTTCTGGGAGAATTTGAACGCTCCCAGGTTGTGCTTATCTATCATCTTGGCTCTCAGTACGTTAAGTCCTGTAAAGAGCCAGCATCTGCCGGATGATTTCTGGTCGGTGCGTCCTTTGGTCTTAACCTCGTCGGAGAAATGCGTGTCTATCATGACGGAATTTTCGGCGTTCAGTGCCAAAGTCCCGATGGGCGTGGTGTTCAAGGCATTGCGGATTGCCTTGTCAGAGGCGGTGTTGAGGTAGCTTTCCTTAATGGCGGAGAGCATAGAAGGAGTGATTCCGCCATCGGAGGAACGTTCTTGCGCAAAGGATGCGACGGATGCGGCGAGGATGGTCGCGGCAATGATGAATTTTTTCATATCAGTTCTTGTTCTGTTTTTTCCAGGGGAGGAGAGCTATCAGGTAGCCTATAGCGGCGACTCCGGCGGCCGTGGCGGCTATATCTGTGAATTTCAGGATGACCGGATAGGCGGCAACGGCGAATCCGCCAGGCATCTTAAGCATGCCCGTCTTCATCTGCAGGAGCACGACGCCTATGCCAATGACAAGGCCTATGCCAAGGCCGAGAAGGGAGATGAGCCATCCCTCCAGGATGAAGATCTTCCGGATTGTGCCTTCACCTGCGCCGAGGCTGGAAAGGGTGGCGATATCCTGTTGTTTCTCGATGATGA
>JAEEGL016829085.1_pt1 | contig 11316 bp, 11 predicted proteins | sample 9134231 | NCBI WGS metagenome assembly JAEEGL01 (sample SAMN16246548, study PRJNA631951) | gut metagenome | biome: gut microbiome; feature: rumen; material: fiber-attached | host: Bos | place: Iran: Karaj | collected 2018-10
AATTGTACTGTAGAAACATATGTAGGTGAAAGATCTTCTCTATGTATTAATCTATCAATACTATAGTAATATAAATTGATTCTATCTATTAAATGTTCTATTAGAAGTCCATATGAGAAAATAAACAATTTAACATTTATTACTTTATCATATATATCTTGAAGAAATTTTTTAAAATTAGATAAAAGAATCTCCGTTTGTTTATTTATTTCTTCTACTCGTTTGATTAATTCTGTGGATGGTTTCGGAATACCTGGTTTTATTTCTTCTAATTTTAATATTAGATATTGATTCATATCTACTCCTGTTAACTTTTCAGTTAAATCATATGTTGGTAGGGTATATTTTGTATATATTGCATCCTTGTTATCAAATAATTCTTTTGGTATATTACCATCAGCAATAGAAATAGTTTCATTGACTAAAGCATCAAATGCCTTAAAAAAGGTATGTATAGTATTTTGATATTCTTTATCTTTATCTAAAAAGCTAAGCTCTAAGTTTAATGCCATTTCTCTAATAGATAGCCCGTATGCTAGGTTTATTTCTATTGATTGAGAAATAAAATTAATATCATTTAACATATAAAACTCCTTATTATATATTTGGGATTAATAATTGTTGATTAATAGAGATTATATTACTATTTAAATTATTTGCTGTCTTTATTGTATTAACATCAACATTAAATTTTCTGGCAATAGAATATAAAGTATCCCCTCTTTGAACAATATAGATTTGATAATTGTTTAAGCTATTTGGAATAATTAGTTGTTGGCCTATAGTTAATATATTTGATGATAGATTGTTTGCTTTTTTTACTGCATCAACAGTTGTATTTAACAATTTAGAAATCGAATATAGAGTATCTCCTTTTTTTACTACATATACCTCATTATCATTATTTATATTTCCTGCTTGTTTTATTAATAGTTCTTTACCAATCTGTAATGTATTACTTGTTAAGTTATTTAATTTTTTGATTTCATCTACACTAACTTGATATTTTTTTGCTATAGAATAAAGTGTGTCTCCTTTTCTTACTATGTAGGTAATATTTCCATCATTATTCTGACATATTGCTAGCGGGGAATATAAAAAGGCTAATGCACTCCATGTATCTCTTCCGACTATTCCATCAGATGTTAATTTATTAGTTGTTTGAAATATTTTCACGGCTGTTTCTGTGTTTTTGTCGAACGTTGAATTTATCTCATTATCGTAATAAAGTAATTGTTTTAATTGTATTTGTAGTTCTTTGACATATGGCCCTTTATCACCTAATCTTAGCACTGGTTTTGATGCTCTTGTATTTATATTATTTGTCTGATCATTCATGGGAAACGGGGATGGAGTCTCTTTAAATAAAATATTCCACGTCTTATTATTAACTATACCAGTTGGTTCTAAATTGTATGCTTGTTGAAATTTTTTGACGGCATAAGTAGTTTCTGGGCCAAATTCACCAGTTACACTAGTATCAAACAATCCTAATATTTTAAGTTTGTTTTGTAAAATAATTACATCATTACCAATATCGCCTTCTTGTAATTCTTTCATATTTTCATAATTCTCATTCATATTCCCTCCAAAATTCAATATATTATATTTAATTTTCTAATATATGTTACGATTTTGAATATAATTGTAATATAAGAAAGTGATGTGATTAATATTCCAAGCGAATTAGGTTTTTTAATAGTTAATGTGTATGTTGATAATATAGCTCAACCTATAAATAATGCAAAGGTGGAGGTGTTAAATACCAATATTGTCTCTTATACTAATTCTAGTGGTGCAACTAATCAAATACAATTAGAAGCCCCTTCTTCCTTTTATTCAGAAGTACCACAAAATGATGTAAAACCTTACTCTACATATGATATTAGAGTATCTAAAGATGGACTTGTACCCAAGGTTATTCAAAATGTTCAAATATTTCCTGGTATTACATCAACACAGAATGTATTTTTGGTAGCAAATAATGAAGAAAATAACAGTCAGGATGTGACTAATGTCGAAGATATTACTTTATGGGAAAATAATATTAATGGTCAAACTAGTGAACGACTAATTAATATTAATAATGATTTAAGGGTATTACCATATGTCTTTATACCAGAATACATAATAGTACATGACGGTATTCCTAGTAATACTAATGCTGCGAATTATTATGTTAATTTTTCTGATTATGTCAAAAATGTAGCTTCTGGAGAAATATATAGTACATGGCCAAAAGAAACAATCAAAGCTAATGTATGTGCGATTGTATCATTTGTTTTAAATAGGATTTATACTGAATGGTACACTAGTCGTGGATATAATTTTACGATAACATCTAGTCCTGTTTATGATCAAAAATATAGTCATGGAAGAACTATATTTGATTCAATAAGTAATGTGGTTGATGAGTTTTTCAATCAGTATATTAAAATAAAAAATACTTCTTACCCCCTTTTAGCTCAATATAATGATGGTATTAATACAAATCAAAAAGGAAGACTTAGTCAGTGGGGATCAAAAAGTTTAGGAGATAAAGGTTATACTTCTTTAGGAATTCTTAAATATTATTATGGTAACAATATAGAATTATCTAATGCTTCTATTAAGGAAGATTATCCAACGTCATTCCCTGGTTATAATTTAAAAATAGGTTCTTGTGGAGAGGCAGTACAAAAGTTACAAAATGAGTTAAATATAATTAGAAGTAGTTATCCAAAGATACCTATTATCAAGACACCGAATGGCAAATACGAAAACGATACCTTTAATAGTGTTAAAACATTTCAGCAAGTATTTAACTTACCACAAACTGGGATTATTGATTTTACTACCTGGTATAAGATATCTTATGTATATAGCGCTGTGTCAAATATGACCAAAGGTATTTATGATTAAATACCTAGATAATTATTAGTAATAATACTATTAATTACACAATTCTTCATTTTTTTATGTGTTTATAACTAATATTGATACTTTTTTGTGTATGTGTAAAGCATTTTTGTCAATTACAGGTGTCAATTTATTGAAATAATATGTCAATATATAATAATTTACGCTTTTTGGGTTTTTATTTGAATAAAAAGATTATTTTGTTTCATTATATAAGTGAGGAGATGATTTTGTGGAAGAAAATTTAAATGTATTAGACGAATTAAATAAAGGGGCAACTATGGGAATGGATGCAATTCATTTTGTTCTTGATAAAGTTGAAGATGAAGCTTTTAAGCAGACATTAGAAATTGAATATGCTAAATATGAAGATGTCTCTAAAAGAGCTAACGAAATATATGCGAAATATAGTGATAAGGAGCCTCATGAAACAGGTACAATGAATAAAATAATGACCTGGTACGGAATTGAAATGAAAACTTTAACAGATCAAAGTAATTCTAAAATAGCTGAATTATTATTACAAGGTACAAACATGGGTATTATTGAAGGTAGAAAGTTATTAAATAATAAAGAAACCGATCAAGAAATACATGATTTATTAGAAGAATTTGTTACTATGCAAGAAGATAGTGTTGAACAATTGAAAAAGTTTTTATAAAAAGCCCTATTAGGACTTTTTTTGTTTTACTTTATATAAGTATTCTTCTATATGTATTTGCTTATCATATGGATTGTATGAATCAAACTTATTATAAACATTCATAAATAATCCATTAAAAGGTGTATAGGCTGATCCATGATTTCTAAATCTAATAGTTATTGGGCCGTTTCCTGTACCAAACGATTGATCTTTTGTTCTCATTTTTTCTCTTAAAAAATGTAATTTAATTTGATCTTCTTCCTTAGTAATTTCAACCCTATCAATAAATTCATAATCTCTATCATCACTGATCCATATAATTTTATCATTTTGGAATAATTCTTTATACCTTGAATCATGTCTTAATGAACTATTAAGTTGTGATTTTAATTTTTTCAATTTTTTTAATTCTTCTAAACTATGCACGACGGCCATTTCTGATGGATCTATATTATATAAATTACAATTTGAAATATTATTATATAGTTCTTCAAACAAGCTATAAACAAAGTAGTTTTCTTTGGTAATATAAAGTATTTTATCTTTATTTTCGCTTTGGCTTTCGAATATCCAATACAGGTCTAAATTACCACTAAACATCATTGTAAAAAAACAATTGTTTTCTATAATAGTTATAATATTTCCATCTTCAGACTTTTGTGTATTGACTTTCAAATAATCACCACCAGTTATAATTTTAGATTTATTATATATGACTAATTGATTATTATCAATAACATTGCATAAAAAAATCCACAATATTTGTGGATTAAATTATTTTTAATATAACGTGAAGCACAAAATCAAATATCATAGGAATACCTAAGATTAGAGCTATGCTTGTTTTTTGATTTTCTTTTAATATTTTTAATAATTTATTAATAAATGGTTGAACTATATATAATAAAAATGTTCCCCCAATAGCAAAATTTCTACTAGCATCCCAATTTATGCGTTTATTAACATTCAAGAAATCTTTGGTATAATCCCAAAGAATTATATGAAAATATTTATCCATTACAAAGTGAGATAAATATTCAATGACAGTTGCAATAATCCAAATAACTAGGAATATTAATATTACAGTTAAATTGTAATTTTTTAATTCTTTGTCTTTGCTTTTAGATATAATAATACTAACAATAGTAAATACAACTATATTTATTATTATTAAACCTAATCCATAATTTTTGAAATAGTCTATTACGTTATATATTTTTGGAGTTGTATATTCTACTATTGTAGTATATATAAATGTAGTAAAAGTAGTGAGTGCGATTAATCTATAATTAATGTTTGTTATAGGATGTTTTTTTTGCATTGTTTTCCATAATAAAACATATAAAAGGAGCATACCAAATCCATATATTGGTAGGAATGGTCCTATTAATACACCTCTATTTATCCATTTGTGTGGAGAAACAACAAATCTCATCCATAATACTTCATATAACCATCCAATTAAAGCATATATACAAAAAATAAGATAATATTCAATAAATTTTTTTAATTTTGTTTTCATGATATCTTCCCTACCTTATACATTTTATTATAACATTACAACTAAAATATTATAAAGTATTTTATGTAAATTTGTTCTTAGTATTTATTAACTTTATTTGATGTAATATTATATATTATTGAAACGAGGTGTGGTATGAAAAGTGAAGCTTATATTGGGAAATTTGTTGAAATTAAAATTGATCGACAATTAGGATCTAAGCATCCTAAACATGGGTTTATCTATCCTGTTAATTATGGTTTTGTTCCAAATACCATAAGTGGTGACGGCGAGGAATTAGATGCATATTTATTAGGTAGGGGTATTTGAACCTGTAAATGAGTTTAAAGGTGAATGTATTGCAGTTATACACAGAACAAATGATGATGACGATAAGCTAGTAATTGCGCCTATTGGTGTAAATTATTCTGATGACGCAATAGATGCTTTAACTGAATTTCAAGAACAATACTTCGAACATATAATAAAAAGAAGTGCAAAGGTACTAACTAAATGTTAGTACCTTTGTTCTTTTACAATACCTTTTTATTTTTTTTATTATGAAATACAAATAATTTACTAAATACATAATTTAATATCATAACAATAACTTGACACAATAATTTTGATAATTTGTCATCTATGGATAATGGAACTGTAAGTATCCACATACATAGCATTTCAATTAAAAGAGTTGACACTCTCGAAAAGTCAAACTTAATTAATTCTATGATTTTATTTTTTCCGGTTTCAGTTGATTCAAATACATACTTTTTGTTAGTAAAAAATGCAAAGTGTACCGCAAATATCCAAGATATTATATTAGATATTTGTATATCTAGTTGACTATCACTTTTTAATATTGTTATGCGGCATAAATAAAACACCCCTAAACTAACTATAGTAGTTAAAACTCCTACTATAATATAATTAATTATTTCTTTATATTTTTTATAAATTTTATTTATTTCTTTTATCATTTCATTATTCCTCTTTGTATAAACATCAATTTTAATTATCGATACCACAGTTATTTTATCTTTTATGAAGAAACGTGTACCTTATATAAAATATAGATTATAATAATATCATCTTCTCTATGGGACTTATTTTTATAATACCCAGCAATAATATTATATTAGCTGCTTAGTTAATTAAAGCAAGTTAAAAATTAGTCATTTTACACTATGTAAGCTTGGTTTTTTGTATCGTTTTTCTATAAATGAATTGTAGCGATTACAAGCTTCTATAAAGCTGTTGCATGTCTCTTTATTCTCTAGTGAAATGTTATATTCTGTGAGCAAGGTTTCAAGTTTTTTATTTCCACTTAAGACTTCATTTACGTTCATTAATACATTTTGCTCGTCACATTTATATAAATCTAATAATCTGCAAGCATAAATAAAACCTAGCATATAGGGATAACTATTACGTCTCGCTTCGTATATCCACTGTCCATTATTTTCTATAGCTTCATCACTGAAATCAAGGGGAAATACTCTAAAACTCATTCTGGCAATACATCTATTAATAAAAGCATTTTCATAAATATCTGGGTTATTATCTTTTTTACTTAATAAAGATAAACTCAGCAATTCCCCAAAAAAACTTAATATTTCGTTGTGTTGGGGTTTGGGATTGTTTTTATTAACTGCCATAAGTATATGTATTAATTCATGTTCTGTGATGGAGATACTTTTATAAAATCTCATTGTACCTAGTTCTAAAATAAAATCTTTATCTAATTCATATATAGATGCATATCCATTCATATCGTATTGACTGGTTGAATCAATATTACTATATTTTGTTCTATTTTTGAGTATATCTTCAACTAATACTCTATTTTGTTCATTATAAATAATACTAGCTACATAATTATGTTTATCCTTATAACTACCATCAATTAAAATATCTTTTTCATATTGTTCAGCTGCTGGCATAGAACATAAATAATCAACCATATCAAATAAATTATTCTTTGCTTGAATGCTTTTTATATCATCAAAAAATGGATCATTATCAATTTTTTTATACATATAGTATCTCCCTATTTTCACTTCTTAAATTATCTATGAAATTATCATATACGATTAGTGTAACATAGTATGTAGGTATTGTAAATTAGATAATTTATTTTAAGATTTGTTAAATTCTATGCAATACCTCAACAAGTATCAAGATTGATTCTAATGTATTTTTTTATAACTAATGCGGTTAGAAGGCCTCAATGTTGATTATAATTATTTTATAAATCATAAAAATAACGTAATATTGTGATAATTATAGTTAAATAGTAAATTTATGTTATGATATAATTTAATACGGTGATATTATGTTTATTGCACATAGAGGGCTTCATAATAATTTGGAAATTCCAGAAAACTCTATTAGCAGTTTTAAATTGGCTTTAGAAAAAAACTATGCTATAGAATTGGATATTCATATAACAAAAGATAATAGATTAGTTGTTATTCATGATAATAATTTAAAAAGAATGACAGGTGTTGATAAATTTGTTGAAGAATTGACTTTAAATGAAATTAAATCATTAAATCTATTAAATACCGAGGAAAGAATACCTCTATTGAGTGAGGTCCTTGATTTAATAAAGGGAGAAGTATTACTTGATATAGAAATAAAAAATACGAAAAGAATTAAATTAGTATGTGATGTATTATTAAAGGAGTTAAATGATTATAAAGGTGACATTTTGTTGAAATCATTTAATCCATTTATTGTTAAAACGCTAAAAGGTAAATCTAATTATAAAGTTGGTATTCTTATAAGTAAGCATAGTAGAAGTAAGATGTTAAGTATTTTGGTAAAAACTAAAATTATTTATCTGTTTAAATTTGATTTTATAGCTTTAGATATAAATTTACTTAATTTTGATTACTATAATAAGTATATTGCGAAATACTCTCTCTATGTATGGACATTTAATAGTATTAATGAAGCTCAAAGTTATATTAAAAATTATCCTAAAATTAATGTTATATGTAATAATTTGTTAAAATAACTTCTTTGCTTTTAATTAATCAATTATTAGTATATTGCAAAATGTTTAAAAGTTCTTCTAACACCTGTCTATAAAACAAATAATTATAATATTAGTTGAATTATAGTTATCTCATAAACGATATACAATGTAGAATTATGTTATAATAGAAATGAGGATTGATATAATGGAAATTATAATGGGAAAAAATATTGGTTTTTGTTTTGGTGTAAAACGCGCTCTTGAAGGAACATTAAATGAATCTAAAAAAAATAATAAAGTAGTATATTGTTTAGGAGAATTAGTACATAACAAAGATGTAATAAATGATATAAAAAATAATGGAATCATAATTATCAATGATATTGATGAAATAAAAGAAAATAATTCAAAATTAATTATAAGGGCACATGGAGTAGATAAAAAAATATATGCTAAAGCAAAACAAAGAAATATAGATGTAATAGACTTCACTTGTCCATTAGTAAATAAAATTCATAATATTGTAGAAAAATATAAAAATCAGGATTATTATATATTCTTAATTGGTAATAAGAATCATCCTGAAATTATTGGTACGGTAAGTTATTGTGGTGATAATTATTCTATTATTGAAAATATTGAAGAATTAGAAGTTAATATTGATAAATTATTAAAAACTGAATTTAAGAATTTGTTAGTCGTAGTACAAACTACATTTAGTACAAATAAATTTAATGATATGGAAAAGAAAATCAATGAAAAACTAAATGACAAATTAAATATTGTGATAAAAAATACTATATGTAATTCAACTGAACAACGGCAAATAGAAACAGAAGAGTTGTCAAAAAAAGTAGAACTAATGATTATAAATGGTGGAAAAAACAGTTCAAATACAAAGAAACTTCATGAAATAGCTAAGAGGTATACTAACTCATTATTGGTAGAATCTGATAAAGATGTAGATTTAAAATTGTTAGATGGTTGTAATAAAATTGGAATTATGGCGGGATCGTCAACACCTCAATCAAGTATTGATTTGTTGGTAAAAAAATTAAAAAACTATTATTTGTGAATGTTTCTTAAATTAATGATTACAAAAAGATTTAGGACGTTTTCCTAAATCTTTTAATTTTTAAATTACACGCCATATATATTGGTATAACACGAACTGAATATTTATATTTCCTTTTTAGGAAATTATTGCGTAATATATTGACAAATTTCCTTTTTTGGAATATGATGTTGACATGAAAACATTTAAATCTGTAAAAGAAATTGCCAGTGAATGGAATATTACTGAAAGGCAAGTAAGAAATTTATGTAAAGAAGGAAAAGTGCCTGGTGCATTTAAAGTTGGCTCTTCTTATATAATACCAAAAGACGCTTCAAAACCGAGAAAAGAAAGAAAGGAAAAATCGCTTGGGGAAAAAATAGGACAAGGAAGGGTTATTAATAATTTAAAGTATAACTATGTAATTATACATGGTACTTTTGGTCATCCTGGAGAAAATTGGTTTCCTTGGTTAGCTCAAGAAATAGCTAATTTGGATGGTTCTGGCAATACTCAAAAAGAAGATATATTGATTCAACAATTTCCATCATCTTCTTATGCTGATTATGATTCATGGAAAAGCGTCATTATGGGGTATATTGATAGCGGAACAATAAATAAAAACACAATATTTATATGTCATTCTTTAGGCCCTTTATTTATTTCTAGAATACTAATTGAAGAAAAAATAAAAGTAAAAGGAATGATTAGTGTAGAAGGTGCCGCTAACCACTTAATGGGGAATGAATCGTTTGATAGGATTAATAGTACATTCTTTGTTCCTTCGTGGGATTATTTGGATCAAGTAAGAAAATATATCGACTTCAATTATTGTTTTTACTCTGATAATGACCCATATATACCATATAATATACTTAAAAAATATGTTGAACATGCTGCTACAAAATCATTTTTAGTAGAGGGTGCGGGACACTTTAATGAGAGTTCTGGATATACTAGTTTCCCTCAACTATTAGAGCTTATTAAGCAAATAGAAAGTAATGAAACTATTAATGAGCAAGAAGTAAACGATATAAGTGTTCAATATAAATGGGATAAAGCCCTTTCTCACAAATGGACTAATATGACATGGCCAAATAGACCATCTGTTGGAGAGCTTTCTATTTATACAGATTACTTAAGAAAATATCAAAAAAAACATAAGAATGTTAATTGCTTAATATTAGGAAGTAATGTTGAATTTAGAGATTGGGCATACGAAGAAAACTTAGATGTAACAATAATGCATGATAATGAAGAATACCATCTAGCAACTTATAGAGAATTAAGGCATAAAAACGCTCCATATATATTGATTTTAAAAGATTGGTGGGAAATTAATTTTAATAATGAATATGATTTAATTGTTGGCGATGAACTAATTGGTAATATAAGAAAAGAAAATTTAGAAAACTTTATAAAGAGAGTTGCTAAATCATTAAAAACTGGTGGTTTATTCTTATCTAAATCATTTTATGTATCTAAAGATTACAAGAAAAAAACTAGCAAGCAGATATTTGAAGATTATTATAAAAATGCGTCTGATTTAAATCCGATGGCATATTGTGCTTATGATTTTTCGGTCTCTTGCTTAGACGAAAACAATTATTTGAATTTTAAAAATATAGAAAAGTTTATAACTGATTCATATAATAAGGGGTATATTAATAAAAAAACATATGATTATCTAAAAAGTGTAGGACTAGAACAAATGAATTTTGAATTCTATATACCATTTATAGAAGAATATGAAAGAATAGTGACTAAGTATTTTAATATTATTGAGAAAACATATACTAATGATATAGGTTCGAAAAATTTTCCAATCTATATTTTGGAGAAAAAATAAAAAAGGATTTAGAATTTTCTAGATCCTTTGTTTTTAAATTGGCACGATAATCATAGGGGGTTTAAAACTTATTATACTTGATTAAAATAATATGACAACAGTATGATATAATTTAGTTGGGTGATTATATGATAGATATAATAATACCGGTATATAATACTCCAAAAATAGATTTGGAACGATGCTTAAATAGCATTATAAAGCAAACATATACGAATTATAAAGTATATATAATAGACGATGGTAGTAACGATATTACTAAAAATTATTTAGATGATTTTATTAAAAATAAAGATAACTTCATAGTAAAGCATATTAAAAATAAAGGAGTCAGTAATGCAAGAAATTTAGGAATTGAGATTTCTCATTCCAAATACATAACTTTTGT
>JAEEGL010397790.1_pt1 | contig 11315 bp, 6 predicted proteins | sample 9134231 | NCBI WGS metagenome assembly JAEEGL01 (sample SAMN16246548, study PRJNA631951) | gut metagenome | biome: gut microbiome; feature: rumen; material: fiber-attached | host: Bos | place: Iran: Karaj | collected 2018-10
CCTTGAGTTCTGCGGCGATGCGGTCCGAAAGCTCCGTCCGCGTCGGCGCGGTCCATACGTCGGACTTGGCGTTGTCGGGGTTGTGAAGCGTCTTGCCGTCCGTGAAGGCCCACAGCCACTTGGAGAAGGTGCCGCATTCGCGGCGCAGCTGGATGAAGCATTTGGCGTCATGGATGATGGCCTTGACCTTCCGGCGCGAGCGGATCATGCCCGGCACGGCGAGGACGCGCGCAATGTCTTTTTCGCCGTAGCGGGCGATCTTCGTGAAGTCGAAGCGCTCGAATGCGATGCGGAAGGTGTCGCGCTTCAGCAGGATGGTGTTCCAGCTCAAACCGCACTGCAGCACCTCGTACATGAGGTATTTGAAGAGCTTGCGGTCGTTCCGGCAGGGCGTTCCCCACTCCTTGTCGTGGTAGGCGCGCTCCTGGTCGTTCAGCTCGAAATAGGGACAACGGATTATCTTCTTCATGGCTGAGATACTCTCATTTTCCAGCAATCGAACTTTCGGCCCTTGTCTCGCAACACTCGCCACACATCCTCTTCCTAAGCGATCCTAAGCCCGTAGTAGGGAGAGGGAACAACTGGATATGTCTCGAACACGTGCCGGTAGACCGCATCCGTCCTTTCACCGATTTCGCTTTCGGAATATGCCGAAGGCAAACCTGTTGCCTCCGAAAACAGGAAATCAAAGATGGCCTTTCTCACGCCGTCACGCGTCGACTGCTTTTCGCGCCAATGGTCAACCGACAGTTTTCCGGCTTTCAGCTTGTCCAGAAGCGACTTTGCGACAGTCTTCACCTTCCCTGTTTCCACCTTCGTCAGCGTTGGCTTCTTCAAAAGGTCGTAAACGGCAAGCGATTCTTCGTCAAGACCCTCGCGAACGGCGCGTTCTTCCTCGTCGGAAAGTTCGGCGATGAACTTGAGCAAGGCTTCGAATGTCTGCTCAATGGTCTGACGGTCCTTTTCGCTATTGTAGGCGGCGACGATTTCCTCGTATCGGCGCTGGAAATTCGTGCGGAGCGGATTGCGCGCCAACATCGCCGCCAACTTTGCTTCGACCGTTGTCTTGATGGACTGGACGGCGGTCCGTTTGGAGCGTGAAACGGCAAACTCCTGCCGCAGACGGTTGAAGTCGATGCGGCCGATGTCATACGGTTCATGTCCCTCCTTTACGCTTTCGCACGGCGTGATGGCCTCGTCCACAATCGCCTGCAGTTCGCGCATGATGTCCGAAATGTCGGCGTCCTCCCTGCCTTGCTGCAAGCTGTCGTATATGACGCGAATCGCCGCGAATTCGTCGCGATAGCGGTTCACGCCTGCGAAGGTGACGCATGCCTTGAACTTCGAAAAAACGGTACGGCACAAAACCTCGAAGCGCTTGCGCGTTTCGTCGTTCTTGTTTGCCGCCTCCTTCGCGGCGTTAATCGCCGCGTTTTTGGCGAAACCATCGCTTTCGACAATCGTGGCGAGCGGCGCTCCGTTCGTTTCCAGCCAATCATGCACAAGGCGAATCGCCTCATCCAGCTCGCCCAGCAACTCCTCCTCGGGTTTAACGGGGTCTTCGCCACCGTTTCCATCGCCATTCACGCCGCAACCACCCGCGAATGTGGCGAGAGCCTGCCGCAGATTCCGCAGAATGCCGCAGTAATCGACGATCAGTCCGTTGTTTTTGCCCTCGTTCACGCGGTTTGCGCGGGCGATCGCCTGCATGAGCGTATGCGCCTTGAGCGGCTTGTCGAGGTAGAGTGTCCCCAGAGACGGCACGTCAAAGCCCGTCAGCCACATGGCGCAGACGATGGCGATGCGGAAGGGATGCTCCTCTGCCTTGAACGCCTCATCCACGGCCATGCGCTCGCGCCCCGCATATTCCAACCTGGATTTGAACGATTCCGGCAGATTCATCCCCTCCTTCATCACCCTGCGGTGCGGCAGGATGTCAAGCCCCCATTTGGCGAACTTTTCGTCCTCGTTCTGCTCCTCGCTGACGATGACCGCCGCGACCGTCTCCATCATCCAGACGATCTGCCGCCGCAGATACTGCGCCTCCTGTTCGTACTCCGTGGCGGCAAGCGTCGACATCAGCTCCTTGATGCGCTCACCCCAGTACTTCATTATGAGGTCGTACATCTTCACGCACGTCAACTTGTCAATGCAGACGAGCATCGCCTTGCCGCTTTCCCATGACGCCGAATAGTGGCGGACAAAATCCCGGGCAATCTGGTCAAGGCGCTTCGATGCCGTTATGACGTGGTAGTCTCGCTTGAGTTCGGACTCCAGCTTCTCGGTGACATCCACTCCCTCCGCCTCGAACGCCGCGAGCTTTTCTGCGATCTTCTCGTTGATGTCCTGCGTGGCCACATGGAGCTTTTCGCCGCGCGCGTCGTAGTAAAGGGGCACCGTGGCAGCGTCGTCAACCGCCCGCTGGAAGTCGTATCGGGAGACGTAGTCTCCAAACACCTGCCTAGTCAGCTCGTCGCCCTTGAAGAGCGGCGTTCCCGTGAATCCGATGTATCCCGCGTTCGGCAAGGCGTTGCGCATGTTGAGCGCCAGAAGCCCGTATTGCGTCCGGTGCGCCTCGTCGGAGATGACGATCACATCGTCGCGCGCGGTGTACGCCTCTCCTGGACGAACCTCTTCGTTGAACTTCTGGATGAGCGAGAACACGTGGCTCTTGTGCTGTCCCAGGAGCGCTTTCAGATGCGCGCCGCTCGCGGCACGGCACTCGTCCTTGTCGTTGTCCACGATTCCGCATCCCGCGAACGTCTTGTAGATCTGCGTGTCCAGTTCGTCTCGGTCGGTTAGAATCAGGAACGTGAAGTTGCCGCCAAGTTTGCGGTGCACCTTGCGCGTGAAATAGACCATCGAGTAGCTCTTGCCGGAACCTTGCGTGTGCCAGAAGACACCCAGCTTGCCTCCCGTTCCCTGGCGTTTCCGCACCGCCTCAACAGCGCGGTTCACGCCGAGGAACTGGTGGTTTCGGGCGAGAATCTTCGCCACGCCTCCCGCCGACTCGTCGTATACGATGAAATTTTCGAAGAGGTCGAGCAGATTCGCCTTGGAACACGTCCCCTTCAACAACGTCTCCATGTCCACCGCACCCGGTTCATCCTCGGAAAGACGCTTCCACGCATGGAAGAACTTGAACTTGGCGGAGTGTGTGCCGATCTTTGCGTCGATGCCGTTCGCGAGGATCACGAACGCGTTGAAGTGGAATATCTGCGGCACGACCTTGCGATAGTCGCAGAAGTTGTCGCGGTAGGCGATGGAGATGTCCTTCGTGACGTTCTTCAGCTCCATGAAGACGAGCGGCACGCCGTTCACGAACCCGACGACATCCGCGCGGCGGCGCCGGCCGAGCGAACCGCGCAACCACAACTCGCGCACGCACAGAAAGTGGTTGCTGCCCGAATCGGCGAAGTCGAAGACGCGCAGCGTAGTCTTCTTCTTCGTGCCGTCCGCCGCCGTGTAGCGAACGGGGATTCCATCGAGAAGCAGTTTGTACTTCTCGCGGTTAATGGCGTCAAGCCCCATTGAGACGGAAGTGTCCGCGAGGATGCGTACGGCCTCGTCGTATGCGGCGGCGGACAATCCGGGATTCAGCCTTTCGAGCGCGGGCCGGAGATAGCGCACCAAAAGCACCTCGCCCTCGTCCGTGCGCCCCAGCGTCCCCGCCGCGCCGAAGACCTCCTGCATGGCATAGACGCTCTCGTTCCAGCCAAGCGAGTTGACCAGATACTCTGCCGTCGTCTTCTGCACCAGATTGTCTTCGGCATAGACGCTCATGGTGTAGGCTCCTGGAAGTCTTGGGTAGTCTGTTGGGTAGTCTGCTGGGGAGTAAGGCCTCGTCTCCTATCCCTACTTTTTGCGACCTTCCTATCCCTACTTTTTTCTTCCTCTCCATCGACGAGCTCGTCGCCATTAATCTTGATTTCAGGAATTCTATGAAGATTCCTATCCCTACTTTTGCCGCCATTCCAATCCCTACTTTTCTTCAATGTTTCATGGGTAGTCTGCTGGGTAGTCTGCTGGGTAGTCCGAGGGACGACGCCATCGCTTTTAGAGACACCTTCATTCCAGTCAACCTGTCGCCGCAAAACGACGCGGAAATCGTCGTCGTCCTCTATCCATTCAGGAGCGACTTCACCCACTTTTCCACTGACTTCACCCATCTGGGTGAAGTAAACAAAGTTCCAGCGCTTTTGATACCAAAGATTTCTCATTGCCTTTCGCCAGTTAAGATTTCCCAAACCTTTTTATAACCATCTCCTTTTAAAGCTGACCTCCTAGGAGCTGCAGCATCCCATTGCTCAACCGAAAGATGCGACAAGAACTCATGTGCAACAGTCACAGCGTATCGATCTGATGTCTTAGGTCCGGCATGGCCGAATTGGTTGCCAAGTGATTCTGCTATTGATCGAGGGACGCTGTTCATTCGCATTAGAACAGCCTCTTCGGAGCGAACTCCATGATAAACCATTGCGGGCAAGAGGTTAATGCGACGCTTTTCATCATCGGTCATGTTGTCAAAGTCAAGACCTGACACATGACTCAATGCCGACACGCCCCAAGTGCCATTGTTGACTATCGAACGGTAAATTGCACGACAGGCGTTGCTGAGGGAAAAAGTATTATCGGTGTCAGAGAAATACTTAGCGGCAATTTCCCGAATGTTGGCACCATTCACCCAATCCAGAGTCATGTCTGCAAGTTTTTTTTCGTCATTTCCCTTGCCAACAATTTCTTCAAGAGGTTCTTTGACCTGAGGAATCTTCAACATGATACCGAACAAATCTGACATCCGCCCTGCATTTCCAAATAGACTTTCAGGAGTCCAATCGTCTGGTTTCATCTTTCGCTCGAGTCGATTCAAGCCGTTAAGTGCAACGCCAACTCCTTCCGGGGAGAAACCCGTTGCATCTGCGAACTGCCGTTTTCGGGGATCTGCCCCGGCGAGGTCGTTCATATAACTTTTTGTCGTGTCCAGTAAAACCTGAGCCTTGTCATTGTCAGACGCCGTACTACGCATCATTGCATACCCGTATGTATGCCGAAGAAGTTGTTCAGAGTCCGCAATGGCTTCATCGAGGGACTGCTTCTCTGACAGAAGATGGGCAATATAGCATCTAAAGTCCGTCCACTGATCTTGCCAAAGAACTTCCCGTAACGAATGGAGTTTCCCTTGATTCTCCAATTCTTGTAGCAACGAAACAAGACGCGATATGAGTTTGCCCGTGCTTTCACTCACAAATCGAGTTTTCTCGAGCTTGTTCGATCCTTCCGCAAGGCCAATGACGCCAACGCTATCATGGTCGATTCGTCCTGCTCGCCCCACAAGATTCCAGAATTCTCGAGGAGACATTGGCTCCAGGCACATCTGCTTCCCTTTACGGACAGGCACTTTATGTGAGGTTAGAAATACCGAGCTGACGGGGAAATTAATCCCTTGTGCGATTGTGGTTGTGGAACATAGAATCTTCAGACGGCCATTTTCCGCCAACCATTCCATCAATGAGCGTGTTTCGTCCGACAGTCCCGAATGATGCACACCAATGCCATGTTCGAGCATTGAAATCAGTTCAAAGGAATCGTCAACCTCGTCTTTAAGAAAGTTTTGGACAAGACGGATGTCTTCATGGACTGGAGAAAGCGTTGGCAGTTCGCTTTCCAGGATTCGCGCCATAGACCAAACTGTCGGAATGCTATTAGCCACGGCGATGCTAATCCCGTTACGTTGAGACAAAACAGATGCCATCGCGGCGGTTTGAAAACTAAGACCATTTTGGTCGCCGTTGCTTTTCAACACTTTGCTCTTGCGGATATTGATGGGCTTGCAGGAACCAACTTGATGAATCCCCTTAAGTTTCATTGCGTGGGGAGTAACGGTCAGCGTCTCATATTCAAGATGCCACCCAGCTCGTTCCGAATCGTCTTTGACGGCACGATACAGTCCTATGATCCGTTCATTGGGCTTCCAAGCGGTTGTGCTAAAACTTATGCTGTTTCCTGCCGATGGTTCGTCAGCAAGCCACTTTGATATCGTCTCCGGATGTTCGACGTAGGGCATCAACAAAAGATAATTCGTGTTTGGAGAGTCGTGTTTGACTGTGGCAAGAAGCAGTTCGATGCGAAGTCCACGCGATTCCGCTTCCATGTTGTGGGCTTCATCAAGGACAAGCAGGGCAAGCGGGCGCTGGACTTTTTTGTTGCGGATGACAAGAGATAGCTTTTCAGGAGTGGCTACAAGAACATTGAACACGCTTTCGTTTCCTGCCAAAAGATCTGTTTCAAAAGCATCAATGTCAATTGCACCCGTAAGCTGCTCGACCCGAATTCCAATGGGCTCAAAATCCCTGCGGAGTCTGCGCGTGATTTGGGAAACCAACGCGCGGGTCGGCGCAACGTATGCGACCCATCCATGATCATTGTCAAATTGATTAAGCGCCTGTAAAATACGGAACTGGGCCAGCAGTGTCTTGCCACCAGATGTCGGCATGTCAATGACAACGGCCGTCTTTGCTTGATCCAGCAACCCTCTCTCCAACAATGCAGCACGTTGCGGAGGCAACAGTTCGAACATTGGTTTGACATTCCGGTGCGTGAGCTCTTTGACAAACTTTGAAACTCGGGAATTGACCGTTCGCGTTCCAAACCATAGGGAATTCCGCACCATGAGGGATGCTGTCGTCTGCAACCACCGCAGCAAGACTTCATAACTTGGATCAGCCGAGGCATCGGCGGCTTGTATCGCAGAGTCGAAGTGTTTTTCCAACTCTCTCAACACATCTGCGTTTTGTCCGTCAGACAAGTAGGATGCGAGCACTTCGGTTGCCTTCGCCCAATGATACAGGGCAATAAGGCGCAATGCCGCGAACTTGCCTTCGATGTCGCTTTCGGTCTCCAGCGCAGGCTTTTCATACTTCTTTTGATCTTCGCGAAGCCCAGCAATGATTTCATGAGTCGCGTATAAGTCGTTCCAGCCATGCTTTCTTATTAACTTTACCCAGCAATCGAAAAGGCGATAGAGAATCCGCTTGTCCCACGGCACATCTGCGATGGATGGACTAATGCACAATTCCTGTTTTTCCGTGATTATTCGGCGAAGATCGGACCATCTGTCCCCGCAATACGCTATCGCGAACAATTTCAAGACGAAGTAGATTCTGGCTTCCGTTTGTTCTGGAACGGTTTGCAATCTCACAAAGTCAAACAACTCAAACGCTGCCGCAGCGCAAACCTTGGCCTTGTCATCATTACCTTGTTGCGGCCCGCCCAGAGCAACCAAACCCTCAACTGCCGCCATTTCATACGCAAGAGATACTTTTTCAAGTAGATCGTCATCTTTCGTTGTTGGCTGCTTGACTGCGAAATCAAAATGGATTTGTTCTCCAACAGCCTGCGAAACAAGACGCTCCTCGACAATGCGCTTTGCGCGAACAACATCCTTCTTGGGTATTGCCGCAATAGCCCAATGATTTGAAAGTTCAGCCAGCATGTCTTTCGTAACGATCATGCCACACCTCCTTTTCTTGCCATGCTGACACTTTCAGCAAGAGTATTGATTTTACCATTAGGAAGATACAAAGCCCAGAACTCCACCGAGGTTTTCTTTGAACGCACGGAAGAAATTGATTTCACAAGAGATTTTAGGTCTTCAGGTTTTGGTTCGACATCACGGACAAGAAATCCGACGACATGAACATCATTTCGGTCTAATAGAAAATGCCGGGCAGCAACTTTGTATTGTTCGGTAAACGCACCTGCCCGATGGCCAAGATACTGGAATATCTTGACTTTTATACGTTCATCGCAACAGAGTTCTCTTACTTGCTGACCAAGGCCCTTGCCCTTCGATCTGCCACTACAGACTTGCGGTGGCCATTTCTTTTCCGTCGAAGTTTTCACTTCACCAAAGATAAATCGCGTTTCGCCATCTTCACCAATCAATCCAACCAAATCGGCACCTGGCAAACTGGATTCGGGCCGTCGAACGTCGCGGCCATCCGGCCATGGGAAAAAGCATTTCCTATGTTTGCTCAAATAACATTCGGCAATCGCTTCCCCGACCTGCCAATCTTTAATAGTATCGGGGTTCGCAAGAACCTTCTCCAATTCATCCTTCACAAACTCCGTTGTCACAACTCCTGCAAGTATCGATCGTATTTGTTCATTCCCAGGCACATCATATACCAAGTCCGCGACTTCGTTTTCCAATGCGGAAGATAAGTCTTTCTCTGACCATTTACGGCCATAACCGTGAATGACTCCATTGACCTCATGGTAACACTCTTTACCCAATGCTATCATGAAACACCTCCAAAATCAGATATGCACCCCCATTTGGAAATGGAGGAATCTGCACACGCGAATCACGCCTTGTGGTGTTCGTGTCAGACATATCGAAACACATTACATTATATCTCCTTTCATCAGCCTCGGCAACAGCATGTCGCGGGCGGTGGAAAGGTTGCGAATTGAGAAACAAAGCGTTTTTAGCTGCTCAAGAATCGGATTCAGCGTTGTGTTGAACTCGGCAAGTGTGTCATCATCTGGCATTGCCACCGGATAGTTCAACAGTTGTTTCCAGTCGGCACGTGGCATTTTCGATCCCTCTTTCATTCCCTGCGAGGCCGCTGCGACAAAGGCATCGCTTGAAACAGTCATCAGCACATAGGCATGTAATTCGGGACGCAAAGGCTTAATCACAATCGCATCGGATGAAGCAACCCCGTCAACAAAGGCAATGCCAACCTTGTGGAAGTATGGACGAATTTTGCCGAATAGAATATCGCCTGCTTCAAACGCCAATTTAGTGCTTGAAACCTTTTGCGCTGATTCCCATTCACATAGCGAAATCGACCGGCGCGGCATGTGCTCAAGTCCAATGTAAGGTGTATCGGGCGCTATAGTATCGGGGCTGACACCACGCCTGACCTCGCGGCAAATCTCCCCCAGTGTTGCAGTTCTGCCTTGCTCCGCCCCGTTGAACCACTTGCGGTAGGTTAGTCGCGCCGTCTCTTCAAGGATGGCGATGCGGCGACGGTTGTTCTCGATCAAATCGTCATACGCGGAAAGAATGTCGGCAATCCGCCGCTGGACGGGGAGTGGGGGCAACGACATCTGGAATGATGGAAATGTTTTTATCGGCAGACGGTCAACTGTAGCCCCTGTAACTGTATTCTCAACAACCGTTCTACGCCATTCAGGGGAGAAAAAATAATAATACAGGAAACGAGAATCTAACTTCGCAATATCAGGTCGTACCAACCCCATGCGACGACCGAGGCAGCATCTCATATCCTTTGGAATCATGGCATAAAGGTTTAAGGTGGCCTCATACGAGAATATAACATCACCTTCGCGTGGAACTACACGCCTAGTCCATTTCGCATAATTATTTTCAGAAATATACCTTGGATTAGCAAGATCGATGTGCCCAGTTGGCGTTATTTGCGGAATTCCCAAAAAGTAATACCCTGGAGTATCACATGGGGGTGGTGTTGCATGTGGCCCGTCATATATGCCTTTCGCCACTTCCGATAACTTCACCTTCGGCCACGGGGCGCGAGACGTGAGACCCGAGACGCCAGGGGGCGTGAGACGTGAGACGTGAGACTCGTCTATCGTCTCGCGTCTCGCGCCCATCATCCTCGCGTCTAAAGTCTCGCGTCTCATGCCAACCTTGCTCATGCGCCACCGCCTTTCCTTGCGGCGAGGGCGAGAAGTCTTTCTTTCTCGAACTTGCGCTTTTCCTCGATGACGATGCGCTTGAGCGCCACCTTTGACGGCATCACGCTCGTGTACTGCTTAACGAAGATGCGGTTCTTCTCCGAATCGGGCGTGAACATCTCCACCAGCGCCTGATCCACCTTTTCCGAAGTGAGCAGGATTCCAATGGTCGGGTTCTCCTCTGGCAACTTGATCTTGCGGTCGAAGTAGTTGATGTAGGTCTGCATCTGCCCAAGCTCGTCGTGTCCGACCTTTTTGAGCTTGAGGTCGATGACGAAGAACGACCGCGTGAAACGGTTGTAGAAGGCAAGATCGGCGTAGTAGCTGTGGTCGCCGATGACGCAGCGCACCTGACGCCCATGGAACGTGAACCCCTTGCCCATCTCCAGCATGAAGTCCTGGATATGGTCGAAGATGCGATCCTCAAGTTCGCCCTCTGTATATTTGTCTGGTGTTCCGAGGAATTCCGTGACGACAGGGTCTTTGAGCGCCTCGCCTGCAACTTCCACATCGGGCGCGGAGCGGTTCATAAGGGAGCGGACTTTTTCCTTATCCTTTGAAATTTGAAGCCGTTCAAAGGTCGATGTGCGGTACATGCGCTCCAGCTGGCGAAATGACCAGTTTCGCTCCGCCGCCTCGCGCTCGTAGAAAGCGCGCTCGACGGGATCAGCGATTCGCATCAGCAACAGATAGTGCGACCAGCTGAGGGTGAACTTTGGAATTGGGGAAACACTGTTTACCGAATTGTCATCGTTGGATTTCCACAACACCGTTGCGGATTTTCCGCCGCCTAATTCCGCAAACACCGTTTGCGGAATTCCCTCAACACCGTTGAGAGAATCGTTGTCCACAGATTCCGTAAACACCGTTTGCGGAATTGGCGCGTATAGGAGATAGAACTTCCGAATCGTTTCCAGGGAACGCATAGACCAACCGCGACCAAACCGAGCGGTTAGTTTTATAGAAAGCTCTTCAACAACCTTTTTCCCATACTCCGCCCGGCGGCTGCCGCCTTGCTCCTCTTCGACTATCTGCTGTCCGATTTCGAAATTGGTATAGACCTGCGCGAGGTTGGCGACGGTTGCCACCTTCTGCCGCGCCTCCTCGATCAGCGCCACGACACGCGCAAAAAGACTCGGCTTGCGCTCTCGCGAGACAGATTTCTTTTCTTCACCCTTCATCCCATCAACTCCTTGAAGTTGGCATCAATCTTCTTCGCCAGTTTCGTTGCCTCTGCGTTGAGTTGGCACAGTTCCTCATGAAGTGCCGCGAACTTCTCGGCAAAGTCTTCGTCGCCGTCATCCGTCTCCGCTACGCCGACGTACCGCCCAGGCGTAAGCGACCAGTCATTCGCCGCAATCTCCTCGCGCGTCACCGCCTTTACCAATCCTTCGACATCGCGATACTCCGCATCGGGGAAACGTTCTTCAAGCCATGCCGCCGCTTCGTCCTCGCCGTTCTTCTTATACTCGGCAAGCGACTTCTTATAGCGCGCCGTCTCGCCGCGATAAAGCCAGACGATTGCCAAAAGGTTCTGTTCTTGCTCAGGCGAGAAGTCATTGATCTTGCGCGTCACCTTGCGATAGACG
>JAEEGL010644489.1_pt1 | contig 11315 bp, 14 predicted proteins | sample 9134231 | NCBI WGS metagenome assembly JAEEGL01 (sample SAMN16246548, study PRJNA631951) | gut metagenome | biome: gut microbiome; feature: rumen; material: fiber-attached | host: Bos | place: Iran: Karaj | collected 2018-10
AATCGCCTGATGACGCACAGTTGGGGACAGCGGGTCGTCAGATTCTATGACCCGGACGGCAATCTCATCGAAGTAGGCACCCCTGTATGATCCGTGTACATCTATGGAAGCAAGGTTGACGGTCTACTTCAAGTGCCCATTTGGGGTAGGCGTTTTTGAGGGTATTGAAGATGGGAAGCTGTCCGTCTGCAAAGTTCCTTTCGGCGCGGAACCGAAGGATTACGAGGTATGGGAGTATATATGTTAAAAAAAAGGTCGTTTCTTATCATTTCAACCGTAGCATTACTTGTGCTTTTGCTTTCTGGTTGTTCAGCCGATACAGCGAACGGCAAAATAGAATAACCTTTATCTACGCGATCACGGCGGAGGACCGGGCGCGGAAATGATCATGGGGAGGGCCCGTTCATGAACAGGGAGAAAATGATCGGCTCGATCGAGACGGAGCGGCTTGTGCTCTTTCCGTACACAGAGGAAAACCTTGCTCTTTTCAACAGCGATCTGGCCGCGTTCGAAGAAGCATTCGGCGTTAAATACCGCGGCGAGGAGCTGGATCACCTGCTGAAGGACTTTCTGAAAAAGCTCCAGGCGGAAATCTCGGCCGATCCCGCGAACTATCTTTTCTTTACCGAGTTTCTGATCGTTCTGAAGGAAAGCGATCAGATCATCGGCTCGATCGACTTCAAGTACGTCCCGCGCGGCGGCGTGACCGAGGTGGGCTACGGGCTTAACCCGCGCTTCGAAGGGCACGGCTATATGACCGAGGCGCTGAACGCGTTTCTGCTTTTCGGGAAAAGCCTGGGGATCGGCGCGGTCCTCGCCGACACGCTGAGGGACAACCTCAGATCGCAGAAGGTCCTGGAGCGCTGCGGCTTCCGCTTTCTGCGGGAGGAGGAAACGCTCTGGTGGAAGAAGGAGCTGTAAAACAGGAACGTAAAAAGAGCGGACGGCGTCCGCTCTTTTTTTCGGAATAAAAGGCCGGTCTTCCCGTCAATACTCTCAGCAAGTATTCGAACGGGAAGAAGAACTTTTGAAAAAAGTACTGCTCATCATCGGAACGCGGCCCGAGGCCGTCAAAATGGCGCCGGTATGGCAGGCGCTTGCGGGAAGGCCGGAGATCGAGACTCAGCTCTGCGTGACGGCCCAGCACCGGCAGATGCTCGATCAGGTGCTCGCCGCCTTTGAGATCACGCCGGACTATGATCTGAACATCATGAGGCAGGGGCAGACGCTGACCGACATCACGACGGAGGCCCTGCGCGGCGTCGGATCGGTGATTGGGGAAGCCTGCCCCGATCTGGTGCTCGTCCACGGCGACACGAGCACGGCCTTTGCCGCCGCGCTGGCGGCGTTTTACCGGCAGATACCCATCGGGCATGTGGAGGCCGGGCTTCGGACAAACGACAAATACAGCCCCTATCCCGAGGAGATGAACCGCCAGCTTGTCGACCGTCTCTCCGATCTCTTTTTCGCGCCGACGGAGCTGAGCCGGAGCAATCTCCTTGCGGAGAACATCCCGCCGGAGAAGATCCATCTGACCGGAAACACGGTCATCGACGCGCTGTCAACGACCGTACGCGGCGATTACACTCACCCCGAGCTCGAGCGCGTCGGGCCCGGAGAACGCATGATCCTCCTCACCGCCCATCGGCGGGAAAACCTGGGCGAGCCGCTGCGGCGGATCTTTCGCGCGGTCAGACGCCTCACGGAGGAAATGCCCTCTCTGCGCGTGATCTATCCGATCCATCTCAATCCGCTCGTCCGCGCGGCCGCGGCCGAGATCCTGTCCGGGTGCGGGAGGGTCAGACTGATCGAGCCGCTCAGCGTGCTGGATTTCCACAATTTCATGGCGCGCGCCGAGCTGATACTGACGGACAGCGGCGGCGTCCAGGAGGAAGCGCCCTCGCTCGGGAAACCCGTGCTCGTGCTGCGCGATACGACCGAACGCCCGGAGGGCGTCCTCGCGGGGACGCTGAAGCTTGTCGGGACGGACGAGGAGCGGATCTTTTGCGAAGCGCGGCGGCTGTTGAAGGACCCGGAGGAATACGAAAGGATGAGCCGTGCCGTCAATCCCTACGGAGACGGCCATGCGAGCGAGCGGATCGCGGAGATCGTCGCTTCTCTTTAGCGCGCGAACAAAAACGGATCGCACGGCGCGAAAGCAAGCCGGGCAATCCGTTTTCTTTTCTTTTTCGCTTTACAGCCAGACGACCTCGCCGCTTTCGAGCACATAGACGGCGGCTTCGATCTGCACCTCGCCGATCTCGGGGTGTCCGGCGAACTCCCGCCGCAGCCTTTCCGCGGCGTGCAGCGCGTTGAGGCGGCAGGCCCTGTCGGGTTCCCGCTCTTCGCCGACGGCGTCGAGGATGTCGTCGGTGATATACTTGATGAAGCCCTCTCCCCCTCCGCCGAGCGCCGCGGAAACGGCCCCGCAGCCCGTGTGGCCGAGGATCAGGATATGCGCGCAGTGCAGATGCCCCGCCGCGTATTCGATGCTCCCGATCTGGTGATTGTCCAGCACGTTTCCCGCGACGCGGATAACGAACAGATCACCGATCTCCGCGGAGAAGATCTTCTCCGGGATAACGCGCGAATCCGAGCAGCACACGACGATGGCCCAGGGGTGCTGTCCGTTCCGCGCGGTGTCGATGCGGCGCGCCGGATCGAGAAGGCGGAAGCGCTCATTCCCTCCGCAAAGACGGCTGCGGATCTCGCTGCGGTCTTCTGTCATGGTCGGACTCTCCTTGTTTTTTTCTTCATTGTATCACGAGCTCCGCGCCGTGCAAAGCACTTTCTTCAAAGCCGGCGCCTGACGATGAAAAGGATTTGTATTTCACGTCCCCGCGTGGTAAAATACATAAAAAAGAAGAAAAAGAAAGCGGGATAGCCATGAGCGAACCGAAACTGTGGATCATCGTCCCCTGCTATAATGAGGAAGACGTGCTGCCGATCACGGCGCCGCTTTTCCTGCGGAAGCTGAACGAGCTGATCGCCTCGGGAAGGATCTCGGAGGAAAGCCGCGTCCTCTTTGTGAACGACGGCTCAAAGGACAGGACCTGGGAGATCATCTGCGAGCTCGCGCGCGGAGACGCGCATGTCCTCGGCATCTCCCAAAGCCGCAACCGCGGCCATCAGAACGCGCTGCTGGCCGGTCTTATGGAAGCGAAGGACCGCTGCGACATCACGATCACGATCGACTGCGACGGGCAGGACGACATGAACGCGATGGACGAGATGGTAGAGGAATACCGGAAGGGCTGCGACATCGTCTACGGCGTGCGCAGCAGCCGCAAAAGCGACAGCTGGTTCAAGCGCACCACGGCGCAGAGCTTTTACCGCATGATGAACAGGATGGGCGTGGAGATGGTCTACGACCACGCGGATTACCGTCTGGTGAGCGCAAGGGTCCTGCAGCACTTCGCGGACTTTGGGGAGGTCAACGTCTTTCTGCGCGGCATGTTCCCGCTCGTGGGCTTCAGGAGCGGTTCCGTCTACTACGAGCGGCATGAGCGCATGGCCGGGAAAAGCCATTATCCGCTCGGCAAAATGATCTCCTTCGCCGTTGAGGGCATCACGAGCCTTTCCGTACGGCCTCTGACGCTGATCGTCGTGCTGGGGCTCATCACCTGTCTGCTCGGCTTTGCCGGCATCATCTGGGCCATCGTCGAGGTGCTGCTCGGCAATACGATCGCCGGCTGGGCCTCCACGGTGTGCATCATCCTTTTCCTCGGCGGCGTGCAGCTGCTGAGCATCGGCGTGATCGGAGAATACGTCGGCAAGATCTATATGGAGACCAAGCGCCGTCCGCGCTATATCATCAGCGAACGGACCTGGTCGGACGGAGAGTGAACGCGCCGCGGCGAAAACTGCGCAGCGGGACGAAAAAACACTTGAATTGTGTACGGGCCTATGTTATACTCTCACATGCTGCAAAAACGTAATACTCGAAAGGATTGAAATACATGTCGACTCTTCAGATCATTCTCGCCATTTTCCAGCTTCTCTCCGGCCTTACCGTGACCGTCATCGTCCTGATGCAGAGCGGCAAGAGCGCCGGTCTCTCCGGTGCGATCTCCGGCGGCGCCGACAACTTCCTGTCCAAGGGCAAGGCTAAAACCTGGGACGCGAAGCTCGCCAAGCTGACGCCGATCTTTGCACTGGTCTTCGTCGTTTTGACCTTTATCCTGAACATCATCTGAAAACAAAGCAATCAAAAGCTCTCATTCCAAGCAGAATGAGAGCTTTTTTTATTCCCAGCCCTTCCAGACCTCCGGGCAGTAGCCGACGGTGGCCTGCTTTCCGTTTCGGACGACCGGTGTTTTGATGAGATACGGGTCGTCGAAAAGCTTGTCGAGCTTGGCCTCCGCCGAGGCAAGATACTGCACGAGCGGGTAATCCTCGTCGTTTTTGTCGATCATGGCTTCGAGCCCGACGGCGTTTTTTACCGCGTTGAGCTCCCCCCTGCTCATGCCGTAGCGCAGCACATCGATGTACTGATACTTGATCCGCCGCTCCTTAAAATAGCGCTCGGCTTTTTTCGTGTCAAAACACTTCGATTTGCCGAAGATCTGAATGTTCATGCCTTAAACCTCCGAGATCACGGGCAGAATCATCGGACTGCGGTTCACCGTCCGGAAAAGGTAGCCGGCGATGTTGCTTTTTACCTTGCTCTTGATCGTGCTCCAGTCGACGATCTTTGCCTCCTCACAGCTTTGAACAGCCTCCATCGTGACGCGCTTGAGCTCTTCCATCAGCTCCTCGGCCTCCTTGACGTAGATGAAGCCGCGCGTTACGATCTCGGGATTACCGAGTATCCTGTGGTCATACGAGGAATAGGACATCACGACCACGATCATGCCGTCTTCCGCCAGCTTGTGGCGGTCGCGCATCACGACGCTGCCGACCTCTCCCGTGCCGCTGCCGTCGAGCAGCACTGCGCCGGCCTGGACCGTTGTTTCCTTGCTGATGCCCTTCTTGCCGATCTCGATCACGTCGCCGTTCTCGGCCAGAACGATATTCTGCGGCGCGACGCCCATGAGCTTTCCGAGCTCCGCGTGTCTTACAAGCATCCTGTACTCGCCGTGCACAGGGATGAAATACTTCGGTTTGGTCAGCGCAAGCATCATCTTGTGCTCTTCCTGGCAGGCATGACCGGAGACATGAAGATCGGTGTGGCGGTCATAGATGACCTCCGCGCCCTTATGGAACAGCGCGTCGATCACGCGGCTGATGGTCGTCTCGTTGCCGGGGATGGCCGAAGCTGAGATGATGACACGGTCGCCCGGCTGGATCGTGACCTGCTTGTGCTCGGAAAAAGCCATACGATAGAGCGCTGACATGCTCTCGCCCTGGCTCCCGGTGGAGATGATGACAACCTGGTCCTTCGGCAGCTTTTTGATATGCTCGATATCCGTCATCACGTTTTCCGGGATATCCATATAGCCCAGGATCATGGCGACGCGGATGATGTTCTCCATGCTGCGCCCCGTGATCGCCACCTTGCGGCCGTGTTTTGCCGCAACGGAGATGATCTGCTGCAGACGATGGACGTTTGAGGCAAATGTGGTGATAATAATACGCTTGTCGCAGCCGGTAAAGAGCTTGTCAAAGCTCTCCCCCACTTTTCGTTCCGAGGCGGAGTGGCCAGGGTTCTCTGCATTCGTCGAATCGCTCAGCAGCGCGAGGACGCCCTCCTTGCCGAGCTGACCGAAGCGCGTCAGGTCGATCATTCCGCCGGAGATCGGCGTGAGGTCGATCTTGAAATCGCCCGTGTGCACCACCGTGCCGAGCGGCGTTCCGATGGCCAGCGCCACGGAATCGGGAATGCTGTGATTGACGTGGATGAATTCTATCGTGAAGCTGCCGAGACGGAACGGCGAGCCGGTCTTGCGGATGAAGATCTGCGTGTTGTAAAGGAGATCGTGCTCTTCGAGCTTCAGCTCGACAAGCGCCGCCGTCAGCGGCATCGTGTAGATGGGAATGTCCAGCTCTCTGACCAGATACGGCACGGCGCCAATGTGGTCTTCGTGTCCATGGGTCAGGATAAGACCCCTGATCCGGTTTGCGTTCGCTTTAAGGTATGCGAAATCAGGGAGGACCATGTCGACACCGTACATGTCCTCGTCAGGAAATCCCATACCGCAGTCGACGATGATGATATCGCTTCCGAATTCGAATACGGTCAAGTTCTTGCCGACCTCACCGAGGCCTCCAAGAGGGATGATTTTCAATTTTGAGATCATAAATCCTCCATTCAAAATGTATTCCGTAATGAACATATACGGGAACTATGTATCCCGTATATGATTGTTCCCGCAAATCCGCCCGTTCTATACGGGCATTTCACATTTCCGTTCTGCCCTCGATAGCGCGGTTGAGCGTCGCATCGTCCGCAAACTCCAGATTGGAGCCGACCGGGATACCGTAGGCCAGGCGCGAGACCTTGACCTTGAAGGGCTTGAGAAGACGGGAGATATACATGGCCGTGGCCTCCCCCTCCGTATCGGGATTGGTCGCCATAATGACCTCCTCCACCTCGCTGTCGGCAACACGGACCAGCAGTTCCTTGATGCGGATATCGTCCGGCCCGACATGGTTCATCGGGGACAGCGCCCCATGCAGGACGTGATAGGTGCCGTTGTATTCGCGTCCGCGCTCGATGCTCGCCACATCGCGCGGCTCGGACACGACGCAGATCAGGCTCTTGTCTCGTCTGTCGCTGCGGCAGATCGAGCAGACCTCGCCGTCGGTCAGATTCTGACAGATCCTGCAGCAATGGACACTGTTCTTCGCCTCGACGATCGCGTCGGCAAAGGCCTTCGCCTCCTCGTCCGGCCGGGCAAGCAGATAAAAGGCAAGGCGCTGCGCGCTCTTCTTCCCGATACCGGGAAGAGAGGCAAATGCGTCGATCAGGTTTTCAAGCGACGAAGGAAAAAAGGACATGATACTGTCTCTCCCGGTTCAAGCATTTCGAATATCGCGGATCGCGGCGCTTCTGTCAGCTGCCTTGAAAACGGCGCTTCCCGCGACAAGCACGTTCGCTCCGGCCTCTTTGACGAGCGCGGAGGTGCGCATGTCGATCCCGCCGTCTACCTCCAGCTCGCAAGCCGGGTTGAGCCTGTCGATAAAGCCGCGGACGGATGCAATCTTCAGCAGCATGTCATGCATAAAGCTCTGCCCGCCGAAGCCGGGCTCGACCGTCATCACGAGGATCAGATCGACCTTTTCAATAAAGGGCAGCACAGCTTCCGCCGGCGTGCCCGGCTTGAGCGTGATCCCGCATTTTTTCCCCTGCGCGCGGATCGCGTCAAGCGCGGAGAGAATGTTCTGTTCACTGTCCGCCTCGACGTGGACGTTCACCAGATCCGCTCCGGCCCTGCAGAAGGCTTCGGCGTAACGGATCGGCTCAACGATCATCAAATGCGCGTCGATGAACATATCCGTCGCCCTGCGAAGCGATCCCAGGACGGGGATGCCGATGGAAATGTTGGGAACGAAGCGTCCGTCCATCACATCAAAATGCACGTAATCGGCGCCGCCGAGGCGGATATCCTCTACCTCCGCGCCGAGCTTTGCAAAATCCGCGGACAAGATCGAAGGCGCAACTTTGACCATACGGTCCTCCTTTTTGATCCCGCGAAACGCCGGACCGATGCTTCATTACAAATGTTTATTTTATCACCTCTTCGCGCTTCGGGCAATAGTAAAAATGCCAGAAAAAACCGTCTGAGACGCTATTTGCGCCGCCTTTACGGAATAATTCATGTTCTGTTCACTTCTGTTTCACCGTCAGTTCACGCAGAGGGCAGGCTTTTCTCTTGACGCAGGCATGTTTTAGTAATAAAATATATTGAAAGAAAATCACGGAGGATTGAGAAATTGGGCAATCGCAGAAGGGGCGGAGGATTCCTGCCGCCGCTGTATGTTTTCGCGATCATATGGCTTATTTCTTCCATCGCCTTCCCTCTCTATGAGCTGTGGGGCATCCTGCTGACACTCGGACTGTGCTCGCTCGGCGCCTTCATTGCCGGGAAGGCCTCGGCCAGGCGCGCGCTGAAAAAGGAAAAAGATGCGCTTGCCGCTGCCGCGGCCAAGGCTGCCGAGGAAGCGAAAAAGCATCCGAAAAAGAAGAGCTACGGCACGGAGGTCGACGCCATCCTGGAAGAGGGCAACCGCGCGCTGAGCGAGATGGGCCGTCTGTATATGTCCATCAAGGACCCGGAGGTCCGCGCCAAGATCAACGAGATCATGCGCATCACCGACAAGATCACGCAGGACGCGATTGACGATCCGAAGGACATCCCGCAGATCAAGAAATTCATGAACTATTATCTGCCGACCACGCTCAAGCTGCTCAATTCCTATGATCGCATGAGCTCGCTCGGCATCGAGGGTGAAAACCTCGACCGCAGTATGAAGAGCATCAACGAGATGCTCGACGCGGCCATCGAAGCCTATAAGAAGCGTCTCGATTCCCTGTTTGAAAACCAGGCGCTCGATATCGAGACGGACATTGAAGTCATGAACACCATGCTTGCGCGCGAGGGGCTTGTCGGAGACGATGAGTTCGATCTCTCCGCCCAGGCGAAGAAAAAACAACGTGAGCATCAGATGCGCGAGCAAGGTCAGCTCCAGCAGATGCCGCAATAACAGAAAGGATCGAAAATCATGAGCGAAGAAAAAAGCTTCATCCCCAGCCTGACGCTTGAGCCGAACGCCCAGGCGGTCGCCGCCGTCGCCGAGGAAGCCAAGGAGGAAGAAAAGGCAGAGGAAATCCCCGTCGAGCGTCTGGAGCTCAGCAAGCTCTCTCCCGCCGAGCAGGCCGCCGTCACGGAATTCTCCAAGAAGATCGACATCCTCAATACCGAACAGGTTCTCAATTACGGCAGCAACGCCCAGAAGAACATCTCAGAGTTCTCGGATTCCGCGCTCAACGCCGTCCGTACGAAGGATCTCGGCGAAGTGGGCGACATGCTCAGCGACCTGGTCGTCGAGCTCAAGGGTCTCAACTTCGATCCCGAGCAGAGAAAGGGCCTGCGCGGCCTGTTCAACAAGGCCAGACAGGATATTGCCTCTGCGAAGGCACAGTATGACAAGGCCGAGGTTAACGTCGACAAGATCGTCGAGCAGCTTGAAAGGCACGAGGTCGTTCTCCTCAAGGACATCAGCCTGATGGATCGGATGTACGAAAAGAACCAGGAATATATGAAAGAGCTGACGATGTATATCATCGCCGGCAAGCTGCGCATCGAAGAGCTGCGCAGCGTCGACCTGCCGGAGCTGCAGAAGAAGGCGCAGGAGAGCGGTCTTCCCGAGGACGCCCAGGCGGCGAACGACTTTGCCAATATGATCGGCCGCTTTGAGAAGAAGATCCACGACCTTGAACTGACCCGCACGATCTCCCTGCAGATGTCTCCGCAGATCCGTCTGATCCAGAACAACGACACCCTCATGTCCGAGAAGATCCGCTCCTCCATCGTAAACACCATCCCTCTGTGGAAGAGCCAGATGGTCCTCGGTCTTTCGATGTATCATTCCGAAGAGGCCATGAAAGCCCAGCGCGAGGTGACCGATGTGACAAACAAGCTTCTTGAGAGCAACGCCAGAAAGCTCCACCAGGGCAGTGTGAGCGTTGCCAAAGAGTCCGAGCGCGGCATCGTTGATATCGAGACACTCAAGAAGACCAATCTTGAGCTGATCGCCACCCTCGACGAGGTACGCAAGATCCAGGACGACGGCCGTGCGGCACGCCGCCAGGCAGAGGAAGAGCTTGGCCGCATCGAAGGCCAGCTCAAACAGAAGCTGCTTGAAATGAAGGGCTGATAAGCCATGAAGCTTTTCAAAAACCCGGTTTTTGCTGTTTTCCTGTGCCTGCTGCTGATCGTCGGATCCACCTGCCTGAACGCAAGGGTGAAGATGGAGAAGCGATATGACAGGCTGTTCGATGAGCTCTGCGAAGAGGTGCTCGAATACGCCGACGACAATGGCATCGACGAGCTGAAGATCCGCGCGCGGGAAGCGTCCGCCGGCGGCGATTACAGCAGTCTCATTGCCGCTTTCAGTGAGCTTTCTGCCGGGCAGAAGTTCTCCGACAGCAGCGACGTGGACGAAGCTATCCGGGACTTCAACAAGTTTCTGCGCAAAACGCAGCATTTCCCCGCCAAAATGTTCGTGGAACTGCTCAATATAAATTTTTAAGAGGTAACCCATGTCCATCGAAAAGGGACGCGCTTATTTCCGCTCCTTCGGGATCGAGGACCGCGTCATCGAATTCACCGTCTCCTCCGCCACCGTCGAACTGGCCGCGCAGGCCCTCGGCGTAGACGGCGCACGCATCGCCAAAACATTGTCCTTCAAGACAGCCGATGGCTGCATGCTGATTCTCGCCGCCGGCGACGCCCGGATCGACAACCACAAGTTCAAGGACAAATTCCACATGAAGGCGAAGATGCTCTCCGCCGAAGAGGTGCTCGACCTGGTCGGCCACCCGGTCGGCGGCGTCTGCCCCTTTGGGATCGATCCCGCCATCCCCGTGTATCTCGACGTCAGCCTGCAGCGCTTCAAGACTGTCTTTCCTGCCGTCGGCAGTGCCAGCAGCGCCATCGAGCTTGATCTCGAAGAGCTGTATCGCTACTCAAACGCGCGCGAGTGGATCGACGTGTGCAGGCTCCCGGAGGAAACCATCTGACCTGCTCCCCCCACATTACAGGCAGCACCGCAAATAATTGCGGTGCTGCTTTCTTTTTTTAGTGACTTTTCGGCTTTCATATGATAAGATTAATATGTATTGGAATGCTCATCGATATTCCAACGAGGTTTTTTTTGAGAGGAGATACACATGGCAAGAGAGATTTTATTCGATCTGGGCAAAATGATCACGGACCGCCTCCCCTACAAATTCGGACTTAAGCGTCTGACCGAAACCGATCCGGAATACATCATTCTGGACCGCGCCTGCTCCAACGACGAGATCGCGGAAATCATGCTCAAGATGGGCCTGCGCAAGCCCAAGACCACCGCGGAGATCGCCAAGCTCACCGGCAAATCCGAGGAGCGCATCGTCGAACTGCTGACCGACGCCGCCCAGCACGGCATCGTAGAGTACAACTGGGAAAATCCCCAGCACGAGAAACAGTGGTACGTCCAGCTCTTCGTCCCCGGCATCGCCGAGATGACCAACATGGTCCTCGAACAGGTGGAGAAGTATCCGGAGCTGGCCAGCAGCTTCGACCAGATGACCTTCCTGCCGCTCGAAGGCAAGACCCACCTCATTCCTCCCGGAGGTGACGGCATAGGCATGCATGTAGTTCCCGTGGAGA
>JAEEGL012128521.1_pt1 | contig 11315 bp, 5 predicted proteins | sample 9134231 | NCBI WGS metagenome assembly JAEEGL01 (sample SAMN16246548, study PRJNA631951) | gut metagenome | biome: gut microbiome; feature: rumen; material: fiber-attached | host: Bos | place: Iran: Karaj | collected 2018-10
AAAATCCAGATGCAAAGATATAAATAATTATTGAATAAAGCAATGAAATCCAAACTTTTCTGTAACTTTTTTGTTTTAGAGTGCGATAATTCCTGAAAATTTCGTAACTTTGCAAGCGATAGCGGACATGACTGTCAAATGTACGGAAGAGCACAGAAGGGTCGGTTCTCTCTTTGAGAGTGTGGCGTCGCAATCTTTGACCTAAAGGTTCTCTCTTTGGGAGTGTGGCCTTGCAATCAAAGTGTGGCAATGCAATCCGTTGTGCACTTGAAATAACAAAACAAAAGAAATAATGACTATGAAAAGACAATTAACTTCATTAACAATGCTCCTTTGCTCGTTACTGACGTTTGCTCAGTTCTCGGGCACTGTAAGTGATTCGCAAGGAGTAAAGTATACTGCGAATAATGACGAATCGACCTGTTATGTCAGCGGTCATGAAACTAAGTATAGCACTACTATTACCATACCCGAAATTTATGAAGGGCGAACGGTGACATCCATACGAAATGCTTTCCGATCTTGCAGAGGTTTGACCTCAGTGACAATCCCCAACAGTGTGACATCCATCGGCGATAATGCTTTCTATGAATGCAGCGGCTTGACCTCCGTGACCATTCCCAACTGCGTGACATCTATAGGAAGTTCTGCTTTCGAATACTGCAGCGGTTTAACTTCCGTGACCATCCCCAACAGCGTGACATCCATTGGCAATTATGCTTTCGAGGCATGCAGCGGTATGACCTCCGTCATAGTAGAAAATGGTAATCCGAAATATGATTCACGAAATAATTGTAATGCTATCATTGAAACAGCTACAAATACATTATTATATGGTTGTAAGAATACCATCATCCCCAACAGCGTGACATCTATAGGAAGTTCTGCTTTCTATGGATGTAGTGGTCTTACCTCTATAACCATTCCCAACAGCGTAACATCCATCGGCGGTTCTGCTTTCAAGTACTGTAGTGGCCTTACCTCTATAACCATTCCCAACAGCGTGACATCCATCAGCGATGATGTTTTCTTTTCTTGCAGCGGTTTGACCGCCATAACTATCCCCAACAGCGTGACATCTATCGGCTATGATGCTTTCGGTGATTGCAGCGGTTTGACCGCCGTAACTATCCCCAACAGCGTGACATCTATAGGAAGTTCTGCTTTCCAAGGATGTAGTGGCCTTAACTCTTTAAAAGTGGAAAGTGGCAATAGTATTTATGATTCTCGAAATAATTGTGATGCAATCATTGAGACTTCTTCCAACACACTAATCTCAGGATGTAAAAATACTATAATTCCTAATTCTGTAACGAACATCGGAGACGGAGCATTCAGTGGTTGTACTGGTCTTACTTTTATAAACATCCCTAATTCTGTAACGAGCATCGGAAACTGGGCTTTCGCTGGTTGCATCGGCCTGACCTCATTCACCATCCCCAACTCCGTGACGAGCATCGGATTATACGCATTCGGGGGATGTAGAAGACTTAATTCTGTCATCCTTTCTTCCACATTTAATTACATAAGCTCTAGTGCTTTTTCAAATTGCTCTTCTTTAACCTATATTGTTTCTAAAAATAGAAATCCAAATGAGATTTCTCCAGATTGTTGGAATGGTGTCAATTTGGATCGTGTAACTCTTTATGTCCCAGCAGGAACGAAATCTTCTTATTTGAATAATGAAAACTGGAACATTTTTAAGAACATTATAGATGCAAAAGAGTCTCCTGACGAGAGCGGAATGTGTGGTGATAATGTTAAATGGTCCTATTTTGAAGCTCAGAAGTCACTTGTTATATATGGAGAAGGTTCAATTGAGAAAGAAAGTTTTCAAAATTTCATTTCTGAACATTCTTCTACGGTTAACGCTATCGTTATAGAGGAAGGCGTATCTGAAGTTGGTGATTATAGTTTTTGGGACATTTATTATTTAGAGTTTATATCACTCCCAAATACATTAAAGAGAATTGGTAGCGGTGCATTTGTCGGTACTGGTATAAATTCTATTTATTTCCCAGAGGGGTTATCTTATATCGGTCATGAAGCTTTTCAGGGTTGTCGTAATCTGACTTCGGTCATTATACCAAAGAGTGTAGTGTCTATTGGATCTAATCCTTTTGGAGGATGCGAAAGCATTGAGTTCATGGGTGTCGAAAACGATAACAATAGATATGACTCACGAGAAAATTGTAATGCGATTATTCACACGTCAACAAATACTTTATTGTCAGGATGTAAGAATACTGTCATCCCCAACAGCGTGACATCAATCGGCGAAGTTGCCTTCTATCGCTGCAGCGGTTTGACCTCAGTGAACATCCCCAATAGCGTGACATCAATCGGCAGATCTGCTTTCGATGAATGTATCGGGTTGACCACCCTGACCATCGGCAACAGCGTGACATCCATCGGCGAATGTGCCTTCCAGGCCTGCATCGGTTTGACCTCCGTAACCATCCCCAACAGCGTGACGTCCATCGGCGATAATGCTTTCGGTGGTTGCAGTGGCCTGACCTCAGTGAACATCCCCAACAGCGTGACATCCATCGGCTATAGTGCTTTCATTGGTTGTAGCGGTTTGACCTCCGTAACCATCCCCAACGGCGTGACATCCATCGGCTATGGTGCTTTCTCTCGCTGTAGTGGCCTTATCTCTATAAAAGTGGAAAGTAGCAATGGCGTTTATGATTCTCGGAATAATTGTAATGCAATTATTGAGACTTCGTCTAATACACTAATCTCTGGCTGCAAAAACACTATAATCCCAAATTCTGTAACGAGCATCGGAAACTATGCATTTGAGGGCTGTAGTGGTCTTACCTCTATAACCATCCCCAATTCTGTAACGAGCATCGGACACTATGCATTTGACGGCTGTAGTGGTCTTACCTCTATAACCATCCCTAATTCGGTAACGAGTATCGGAAGTTCTGCTTTCAGTGGATGTTGTGGTCTTACCTCTATAACCATCCCTAATTCGGTAACGAGTATCGGAAGCTCTACTTTCTATCGCTGTAGTGGCCTGACCTCTATCACCATTCCTAATTCGGTAACGAGCATTGGTGGGGGCGCATTTTCTTCTTGTAGTGGCCTTACCTCTATAAAAGTGGAAAGTGGCAATAGTGTTTATGATTCTCGGAATAATTGTAATGCAATCATTGAGACTTCTTCCAATACACTAATCTCTGGCTGCAAAAACACGATAATCCCCAATTCTGTAACGAGCATTGGAAAATCTGCTTTCTATGGCTGTAGTGGTCTTACCTCTATAACCATCCCTAATTCGGTAACGAGTATTGGAAACGATGCTTTCTGGGGTTGTAAAGGCCTTGAAGAAGTGAAAACGTTTATTAAAGAGCCTTTCGCGATAAATAAGTATTGTTGGAATAATGTCAAGAAAGAGATTCCCCTTTACGTTCCCAAAGGGACCAAGGCTCTGTATGAAGGAACGGAGGGGTGGAATGTGTTTAAGAATATCATAGAAATGGACGATAATGACATCGATCCTGTCGATGGTGATGGCAGCGTGGACTTCAGCAAGGATGACGGCATTGATGATGATACCGACTTGGACGGCAATGTCATTGGCAATATCTACTATGTGATAGGCGATGACAATGGCGAATATAGTTCTGCTGAGGGGTGCGTCATCATTAGGAAGCCGACAAGCGATGAGCAGGTGGACAATCTCAGTGGTCAGGACTTGTTTGGTGAGGATTTGAAGAACAACTATACTGGTATCATCTTTAAGGTACAGGCAGGCAGCGGAACCATCAAGGTCAACGCCGAGAGCGTGGGAGGTATGACGCTGAAGGTGAAGATTGGCAACAACGCTCCTTTCACGATGGAACTTGAAGGTAAGATGAAGGTGACCATTCCGTACACCGTCACCGAACCAACATACATCTATATCTATGCTGGTGGTTCGTCGGCAAGTGCACGAGGTACAAACAGAGCTGGTGCTGATAGTGCTTTGAAGATATATGGCTTTGAGTGGTCACAATCATCCAGTGATGTTAATTCCATCTACACCAAAGCCGCTAATACAGATGATGCCGTTTATAATATGAATGGTCAGAGAGTATGGACTACTCCAATGCAAAAAGGTGTTTACATCATCAATGGTCGGAAGGTTCTTCGACCTTAAGGTTAAAGTGTGGCACGTAATGTGGTGAAGTAAGCGTTGGGAAATCGGTGGAGAGGTTAGAGTTAAAAAGGATTAATATGAAAACAGGATACCAAGATATTTCGTATATTTGCAAATGCGTATGACGGGTATTGAACTGGACATGATACAAACTGCCGGCATTGGTGCCTTAGCCCTCTTAGTCGGCATGCTTCTTTGCATACTTCGTAGCCTTCCCCCTGTTAGGTCGCAATTACGATGCAGCCGTACTGTGTGCAGGAATGTGTGGTTTCGGCCTTGGCGCAACGCCCAATGCAATGGCCAACATGAGTGCCGTGTGCTACAAATACCGCTATACGGTCAAGCCTTTCCTCATCGTGCCAATCATCGGCGCCATGTTCGCCGACCTAATCAATACAGGAATCATCACCCTCTTCCTTAATATTCTATAGAACAGTTTCCATTCCCGTTTTCTGTACTTTCATGCACACTGTTCCTATAAACTGTTTCAGCTATTCCTGAAAGCCAGTGGCGTCATACCGAAATGATCCTTGACGTACTTGCCGAAGAAGGAGTTGTTGGGAAAGCCTAACTGGTCGCAAATCTGCTTGATACTGAGGTCGGTCTGACGCAGGTAGTAACGGATATTCTCCTGCACCTGCTCTGTGATCCACTCGTTGGCCGTCTTGCCTGAGTTCTTCTTGCAGACAGCAGTAAGGTATTTGGGTGAGATGCAGAGCTCGTTAGCGTATGCTTCTACCGTACGGCGTTTCACATCATTGGAGTGTAACAGGTCGAGGAAGTGCTGAAAGTGGACTTTGGACGTCTGCTTTTCCTTGCCATGCAAAGCGGCAGAACCATCCAGACGCGTATCTGCCGACAACATCTGCTTCATGGCTCCACAGAGGGCGAGGACCGCCGAGCGTAGCAACGACTGGATAACATCGGTATGCAAGGGATTGTCCTTACCTTTTGCAATGGCCAGCGTCAGCATGTCATAGAAGTGGGTGTAGAAGAGTATCTCGTCCGCGTCCATCGTCACTATATGCTGGCGATGGATGTACATCATGTCGTTCCAGATGCTCATTTTCTCACGAAGGAAGCTCTGCAGGATGCGGTTGGTGAGGAACATGCCGCGAAGGTCGAAATCAGGACTGACCATTACGTCAGTCACCGTGACGTTCTGAGGAACGATGGCCACCTGGTTCTTGTGCAGTTCCATCTGTTGGCCGTTTATCTGGGCCTGCACCTTGCCGTTGGTGCAAATGACGATGGCGTTCATAGCCACATGGGCAGTATTAACTTCTGTGAACTTCTGGATACAGTCCACTACCACGATGTCATTGTCGGAATAGCCAATCTGGATGTCCTCGTTGTCGGCTAATGTCTGTAATGTAATCTCTTCCTGCTGTTTCATGCTGCAAAAGTAATGAAAAAAATAAAAAACAGAAGATTAAAAGAATAAAAAGTAATGTTTAATTTGGGGTTAATTATGTTTATTTTGTAGTCTTTGTGCCGAATTGATAAAGAACGAAGTGAAATCGGACATTAACGATAGCTTAATTAACCTTATCTTTGCATCCAAAATCAAACATTTATTTATGAAAAAAGTACTATTCTTAGCTATTGGCTGCTGGCTGTCAGTCGTTAGCTGTAGTGACAAGACGGCGCGTCAGGAGGAGAACGTGAAGGCTCCTATGAGAGTGAAAACAGAAGTAGTATCTACTGCCATGAATGCGAGTGGCCAGACTTACGTAGGTATTTTGGAAGAATGCGAGGCTACTGCCGTGAGTTTTACTGGCATGGGCGTCGTGAAACGCATACTGGTCAGCGACGGACAAACCGTCGCTCGCGGACAGCTGTTAGCCGAGATGGACGATACCCAGGCCCTTAACCTGCTGAGTGGAGCCGAGGCTCAGATGACGCAGGCCAACGACGCCCTGGAGCGTTACAAGATGTTGCACGACAACGGAGCGCTGCCCGAGGTGCAATGGGTGGAGATACAGAGCAAGGTGGCCCAGGCCAAATCGCAGTTAGAGGTGGCGAAGAAGAACCTGGCGGACTGCCGCCTGGTGGCTCCCGTGAGCGGCATCGTAGGCAAACGCCTGGTTGGTGCAGGCGAGACGGCTATGCCTTCGCAGGCGGTAGTCAGCATTCTCGACATATCGACTGTGAAGGTTAAGGTGGCCATACCTGAGGCTGAAATCAGCGGCATTGGTGCTAACACCTCTTCTATTATTAAGGTAGAGGCCGTCAATGGCAGTTTTGAGGGTGGCCGTATAGAAAAAGGTGTGCAGGCCGATGCGTTGACGCACACTTACGACATCCGCATCCAAGTGGCAAACAGGGAGCGCAAGCTGCTGCCAGGCATGGTGGCCTCAGTGCAGTTTGTTGCTATGGCACAGCAACAGGCACAACTGCCTTCAGTGCCTGTAACGGCTGTACAGAAGAAAGCCGACGGCTCGTTGTTTGTGTGGACGGTAGGAAACGACAGTACGGCTCATCGCACCACGGTGACTACTGGCGAGACCATAGGCAACCGCATTGTGGTGACTACTGGTATCAACGAAGGAAGTCGTGTGATAACTGAGGGTTATCAGAAACTCAGCGAAAACACCAAGGTGGTTTTCTAACCCCCTCGTCGATATATCAAAATAACGTTATAACGAAATAACGAAGAATAATGAAAAAGAAGGATTGGCTCCGATGGCCTTTGGAGCACTACTCAATATCATTGCTCATTGTAGGCATCTTGTTTGTGATGGGCATCTACGGCATGTACGTCATGCCGAAGGACGAATTCCCACATGCTACTATCCGTCAGGGCGTAGTAGTGGCTGTGTATCCTGGTGCCACCAGCGAGGAGGTGGAGCAGCAGGTTGCCAGACCGCTGGAGCGTTACCTCTTTACCTATGGTGAGGTAAACCGTAAGAAGACCACCACACAGTCGCAGAACGGCATGTGTATCGTGATGGTAAAACTGAACGACAACGTAAACAACAAAGACGAGGTATGGTCAAAGATCAAGCACGGTCTGAATGGATTTAAGCCACAGTTGCCCAGCGGTGTGCTGGCCATCGTGGTGAACGATGACTTCGGCAATACTTCGGCCCTGCTCATCGCCATTGAGAGCGACCAACGCAGCTATCGTGAACTGAAACAATACAGTGACGATCTGAGCGACCGCTTGCGCCGCATCCCATCAGTCGCCAACGTCAAACTCTTTGGCGAACAGAAGGAGCAGATATCGCTCTATATAGACCGCCAACGCCTGCAGGCCTACGGCATCGGCCAGCAGATGCTTTTCTCACGTCTGCAGGCTCAGGGCATCACCACTATGAGTGGCTCCATCAGCGACGACGACCAGCAGATTCCCATCCACGTGGAGGCTCAGGAGAACAGCGAGGAGGAGATAGCCAACCAGATTATCTTCTCTGACCCCGTGACGGGCAAGGTGGCTCGTGTTCGTGATGTGGCCCGTGTGGTGAGGGAATACGAACCCATGTCAAGCCGTATCGAGCAGGACGGTCATCCCTGTGTGCTGCTGTCGATGGAGATGACGCCTGGCAATAATGTCGTGCTGTACGGTCAGGAGGTGGACAAAGTGCTGAACGACTTCCGTCAGAACGAGTTGCCTGAAGATGTGAAGGTGACCCGCATTGCCGACAAGCCCAAAGTGGTGGCGATGAGCGTGAGCGATTTCTTGCGCGACCTGCTGATATCGATGCTGATTATTATCCTGGTGATGATGGTGCTATTCCCCATCCGTTCGGCCATCGTGGCGGCCATCACCATCCCGCTGAGTACCTTTGTCAGTGTGGCGGTGATGTATATGATGGGCATCGAACTGAACATCGTGACGTTAGCGGCGCTGATTGTGGTATTGGGAATGATTGTCGATAACTCGATAGTGGTCATCGACGGCTATCTGGAATACTTGGGTAAAGGCCTTAAGCCCTTTGATGCCGCCATCGAGTCGGCACGCCAGTATTTCATGCCGATGCTGCTGGCCACCATCTGCATCTGCGCCATTTTCTATCCGTTCCTAATCACGATGAAGGGCATGTTCCACGACTGTCTGGAGGACTTTCCCGTCACGATTACCATCAACCTGATGGTGTCGCTGGTGCTGGCGGTGACGGTGATTCCGTTCTTAGAAACAAAGCTCATCAAGAGACCCACGGGAGGGGCCGGAGGAGGGTCTGCCATCACCAAGTGGGTACAGAATACATATAATAAGGTGTTAGACTGGACTTTTGCCCATCCATGGCTCACAATCTATGGCGGTATCGGCGTGATTCTGCTCTCAACGCTGATAGCCCCCACGCTGAAAATTCGCTTGTTCCCATACGCCGACCGTGACCAGTTTGCGGTAGAGATATTCCTGCCTGACGGTAAGGGACTGGCCGAGACGGAAGTGGTGGCTGATTCCGTCAGCCACATCCTCGAAAAGGATGAGCGCATCACGAGTATCACAGGTTTTATTGGCTGTTCGTCGCCACGATTCATGGATGCCTATGCCCCCAGGCTGGCTGGCAAAAACTATGCACAGTTCATCGTGAATACCAAAAGCGATAAGGCCACCATCGACCTCTTAACCCAATATCAGCCTCAACTCAGCGAGGCGTTCCCTAATGCCTATGTGAAGTTCAAGCGACTGGACTATTTAGAGGTAAACGAACTGGAGTACCGTTTCTATGGCGACAACCTCGACTCGCTGCATGTTGTGGCTGAGCGGTTGATGGAACGTATGCGCCAGATGCCTGAACTGGAGTGGGTACATACTGACTACTTCCAGCCCTACCCTATTATAAATGTGACGCTCGATCCTGTAACGTCTGCCCAATTAGGGATTACGCGTACTACTGCCCAGTTAGCACTAAGTGCCACATCAAGCGACCTGCGTGTAGGACAAATCTGGGAGGGTAACTACGAAGTGCCCATCGTGGTGAAGGACGATGCGGACATGACTTTCTCGGATGTGGCCAATCTTGGCATCCCTTCGCCAGCTTCGATGGTCTCGGGAGGTCTGCACAGCACCAACTCAACAGTTCCTTTGAGACAGATTGCCAAGGTACAGCCCAAGTGGAGCGAGAGTCGCATCATGCATCGCGGCGGCGAGCGCTGTATCACGGTGACGGCGCAGTTTGCGCAGGGAATCTATACAGCTCCTGTTGAAAAAGAGATAGCCCGTATCATGAACGAAGAGACTAAGCTGCCACAGGGCGTTCGCACTGAGGTGGGCGGCGAGATAGAATACGGCGACGAAGCTTTACCACAGATCTTCGGCGGCATTGCCATTGCGGAGGTCATTGTGTTCTTCTTCCTGTTGTTCAACTTCAAGAGGTACGGCATTACCACCATCTGTATGGTGGCGTTAGGACTAATGACGCCTGGCGCTTTGATAGGTCTCGGTTTGATGAACCGTGCCTTGGGTCTCACCTCCATCTTCGGACTCATCACGCTGATGGGAATGATTATGCGTAACTAGATCCTCATCTTCGAGCATGCCAACGACTTGATTAAGAAAGGTGTTTCTGTGAAGCAGGCGGCCTACGAGGCTGGAAAGCGCCGTATGGTACCCATCTTCCTCACGACGGCTACTACTGCCGTTGGTGTGGTACCAATGATTATTGCCCAGTCGTCGTTCTGGATGCCCGTGGGTGTCACCATCTTCGCAGGTGGTATCGGCTCGCTCATCATGGTAGTTACCATGCTGCCAGTAGTTTACTGGAAGGTAAGTGCTAAGAAGAATTGAAAAACTGAAAAAATGAAGAATTGAAATGAAAAAGATATTTGCAATCATAGCTGGTTTAGTTTGTTGCTGTGTTACAGCAACATCCCAGCAAACTTATACCCTGCAGCAGATGAAGGACTCTGCGCTCCAAAACAACTTCGCCATCCGCAGCGCCAAATACGGCGTTGAGGCTGCCCAGCAGCAGCGCAAGGAGGCGTTTACCAAATACTTTCCTAACGTCAGCGGAACTGGTCTGTGGTTTAATGCCAACAAGGGAATGGCGCAAACCGCCATCAATTCGTCAGAGATGATATCGCCTGAATTAGGAGCTGCCTTAGCGCAGTCGCTGCCTGCTGAGGCATTAGCTGCTTTGGGCAGTCCCATCAGCATCTCGATGATGAAGAACGGTACTATTGGTTCGCTGATGGCTATGCAGCCGGTATTTGCCGGAGGGCAGATTATCAACGGCAATAAACTCGCCAAGGTCGGCGAGGACGTGAGCCGACTCCAGTTGCAACTATCGGAAAACGAAGTGGAGAAGACTACCGAACAATACTTCTGGCAGTTGGCATCACTACAAGAGAAAATGAAGACCATCGAGGCCGTCGATACTTTGTTGGCTGGTATTCATAAGGATGTCGATATTGCCGTGCGTGCTGGCTTGGCTATGCGCAACGACCTGCTGCAAGTACAACTGCGCCAGAACGACATCGAAAGTCAGCGGCTGAAACTACAGAACGGTATTTCCATTGTTCGCCTCTTGCTGTCGCAATACTGCGGCCTGCGCGATACGTCGTTTGCTATTAGCTATCAGTCGGACATTCCGTCGGCACTTTTGTCTCGTCAGGACCATAACCAAGCGCTCTTGGGAACAGCAGAGTATCAGTTGTTAGGCAAACAGGTCGAAGCTGCCAACCTCCAGAAGAAACTGGCCGTCGGTCAGAACCTGCCGTCAGTGGCTGTGGGTGCAGGCTACAACTATCATAATCTGTTAGACAACAATCACACGTTTGGCATGGTTTTCGCCACAGTCAGCGTTCCTATTAGTGATTGGTGGGGCGGCTCTCACACCATCAAGCGCCGCAAGATAGAACATCAGCAGGCTCAGGAACAATTGGCCGACAATGCCGAACTTCTGAAAATCCGTATGCAGAACGCCTGGAATGGTGTAGAGGAGTCTTACCAGCTATTACAACTGGCTAAACGCAGTATCGAACAAGCCGAGGAGAACCTCCGTCTGAATCGCAACTACTATCGTGCCGGAACCTCAAAGATGTCAGATTTGCTTGAAGCTCAGATGCTCTATCAACAATCCTGCGACAAATATACCGACGCCTTCGCCGACTATCAGAACAAATTACTGGAATATAAACAAGCCATCGGACAGTGAGACAACTATATGATCCCACCGTCCGATGCTTTATCCTTATTGGACAAGAATTAGTCAGT
>JAEEGL012751267.1_pt1 | contig 11315 bp, 15 predicted proteins | sample 9134231 | NCBI WGS metagenome assembly JAEEGL01 (sample SAMN16246548, study PRJNA631951) | gut metagenome | biome: gut microbiome; feature: rumen; material: fiber-attached | host: Bos | place: Iran: Karaj | collected 2018-10
CAGCGGAGCATCACACCACCTCGCTGTAGCTGCCCAGGTAGGAGAATTCCTCGCAGATGTCCTTGAGTTCGCCCATGAGCTGGATGAATTTGGGGGAATACACGCTGGTCTCCAGATCAAAGTAGAACATGAATTCGAAATCACGCCCCGGCAGCGGCCGGCTTTCCAGTTTGATCAGGTTGATACCCTGCGCGTTGAACCGGCTCAGCAGCCGGTATAGGGAACCGGGGCGGTTCGGAAGAACGAGCATCAGGGACGTATGATCCGCGCCGGGGTAAATCTCCGGCGTTTTTGATATGCAGATAAACCGGGTATGATTGTTGCTGTTGTTCTGAATCTCGGATGAAAGGCACTCCAGGCTGTAAAGGGCCGCGCAGTTTCCGGACGATATCGCCGCGGCGTCTTTCCTTCCGCTTTCCGCCACCATTCTGGCGGCGGCAGCCGTATTGCTGCACACGTTCACATGCCATTCCTTATGCTGCGACAGGAACGCGGAGCACTGCTGGATCGCCTGCTCATGGGAATAGATCTCCCGGATATCCTCCATTTTCGTACCCGGCAGGGCCAGCAGCGTATGATCGATCTTGATCCGCGCGGAGCGAACGATATAGCAGTGGTGCCGGATCATCAGGTCATAAACGCTGTTGACGGATCCGGCCAGGCTGTTTTCAATCGGCAGAATACCGTACCGGCACAGGCCGCTCTCGATCGCGCTGAACACGTTCTCAAAGGTTCTGCAGTACATGATCGAAGGATAGCGGATCATTTTTTCACAGGCGAGCTGGGAATAGGCGCCCTCGACGCCCTGGCAGGCTGTGGCCGCTTTTTCGGGGAAAAACGCCGGCGTGGAGGCGACCGCCTCCCGGATCCGGGCGCCGAGGCTGCTTTCCGGATGTCCGTCCAGCTGCTGGCGGAGCCGGCTGTGGTCCATCAGCAGCTGATACAGTGCCCGTATACCCTGTTCGTTTTCCTCCCCGGCCTGTTCTGCGACTTTGTTCAGCAGGTTCCTTTCGCGTTCGCTGTCCAGGACGGGAAGATTGTTTTCCCGCTTGTACCGTCCGATTTCACGGGCTGTATCCATACGCCTGCAGTAGAGTTCCACAAGCTTGCGGTCGATATCGTCAATCTGCTCCCTCAGTTCGCTGATCTCCATGCAGAAATACCTTCTTCCTGAAAATGATGGGTCATTTTATCATCCGCATGCATCCGGCGCAATGACCGGTACAGAGGAAAAACAGGCGCCGGTTCATTCGTCCGCGAAATGCTCCCTTGCGTGAAAAGACTTGCAGATGGTCTGGTAGTCCCCGAAGACCGTGAGTTTATCGCCGACTTCAAACACCGTCTTCGCCTGGGCCGCCGTCGGCCTGCCGCCCGGATGTTCGACCAGCATGACAAGGATGCCGGTCTCGGCGCCCAGCCTGGTCTCGGCAAGGCTCAGACCCCGGTATTCCTCCGGAATATAGCGGAGTGTCACCTGGGCGATGGACTGGGAACTGATGTTGTCCAGCAGCATGACGGCGTTAAAAGTCTCTTTCCGGTCAAAAATACGGTCCGCGAGGTGTTGGAGAAGGTCTTCGCCCCATGCGTGCACCTTCGGCACGCGTATAAAAATGAAAATCAGGGCGACCGTCGCCAGCGGAATCAGGAAGCCGAGAAGCTCGTACCCGACCCGTATAATCTTCATTGACAGAAACACGTTGATGAACGCGGATACGATCGTAATATTGAACACATATCCGAAAAGCATGGTCACGCGCGCAATCCGGCGCCGGCGCCGGGTGCTCAGGATCATCTCGCTTTCCCGCGTGGTAAAGCCCGTGCCGGTCAGCAGCGAAATCACCTGAAAGCGGGCCTTTTCGTCCGGCAGCCCCGTCAGGCGGAAGATAAAGGTAAACAGTTCAGTGATGACCCAGTACAGCAGAATAACAAAAGAAAAAAGAAGCAGCGCGAGATAAATATTCATGTTTTCAGTTCTCCTTGCGGGTAATTGCGCGGATCTCCGTTTCCCGGAAAGATCACCGGAATATATTTCCCCGTCACCGGCTGAAACCCTGCCGGTTCCCGGCCGCAGCCGTGATTTTTTGCCGTTTAGTCTGGAAATTTTTTCCTTGAATTATCCGGCAGAACATGTTATTTTATAAGCAGAGATGCCGGAACTTTATGGACCGAACCGAATAGAAAGCGAGTGGTACCCATGGGCTTCGCCGCAAAGTTCCGTGAGCTGCGTGAAAGCCGCGGCCTGTCGCCGGCTGCAGCCGATGAGGCATTCGGCCTCATGCGCGGAACGGTCACCAACTGGGAAAACGGTTTCAGTGAACCGGAGGATGAACTGCTGGAGGACATTGCAGGATACTTTGGTATCCGCCTGAACGAACTGACCGGGGAAGCCTGAGGCTTCCCCATTCTTTTTTCGGTTTCACAGAAACAGCCGCGGGTTCCGGAATCCGGCCGCTGATGTTTTGCTGTCCTCCGCCGCGGTTTCCGCAATGGAAGGGATATGGTATAATCTGTCCGGAAAGCGCTGCGGCCGCAGCAGTGATCCGTAAATCCGCCGGACAGGCATCCGGAGCCGGAAGGGGCAGCATATGATTTCGATCGGAAAGATGAAAAAAGCCGATATCCCGGATGTTATTGCTTTTGAACGGGAGCTGCGGAAAGAGGAGCCGGATACCTATTACTGGGATCCCGATGAATCCTATGCGGAGCAGCTCAGGCGAAGCTTCGACGATCCCCGGTTCAATACAGCCATGACCTTTATCGCCCGGAAGGGCGCAAAGGTTATCGGACGGATCGACGCGTCCGTCATCAGCAGCCGGAGCGACGCGTCGTGTTTCAGCGCGTATCTCGACTGGATCTGTGTGCTGAAAAGCGAACGGCACCGTCAGACGGCGCAGGCCCTGCTGAAAGCTCTGCGGGACGAGTGCAGGGAAAAGGGCGTCGGAGTGCTGATCGCCTTAGCAGCGGGCAATGAAGAGGCGCAAAGCTTTTACAGGGCAGTGGAAGGCGCTTCGATGCATGACACAGGCATCTGGATTGACATATAATAACACAGCGTTTTAAATCTGACGCACTGCCGCCGGATCACAAGTCATCGGAGGAATACCATGGATAAACAGGCTGTCACTGCTTTATTTGAAAAATATGTCCGGAAGCTGAGAATCACCCCCGCGTGGGATGTCAGACTCGAATTTGTCGAAGACCCGGCATGGCCGAAAACCGGTGATTTCAAAATCGACTGCGATGACAGGAAGGCGATCCTTCTTCTGAATGCAGTCAATCCGAAGCAGGAGAACCTTGAAGAGGTCATCGTCCATGAACTGATGCATATCAAGATGTATCCCCTGGATCAGGTGACAGAATCGCTGATAACCAGCTGCTTCGAGGCAGGATCCGCTGCAAGCGGTTTTGCCTATCAGCAGTTTTTTAACGCGCTTGAACAGACCGTTGAGGAACTGGCCAAGTGCTTTCTGCTTGAATTCGGTGAAAACAGGGAGTTTTCATACGGAAGATGCCGCGGGGAAAAATCCTTCAACGACCTGTACGAGGGATTAAACAGCATCCGGTGAATACTCTGCTTACAGTACCTTTATTCCCGTAAAAAAACCTGCGGAGTGAAATGTTATGAGTGACTTTATCTGGTCTCTTATCACCGGTTTTATACTTGTAATACTGGGCATCGTGTTTATCCGGCTGGGCCTCGCGCTGTGGAAAAAGCAGAGAATAGAGCTCATTATCAGCTACCACATGGACAGGGTAAGCGACGGGAACAGGCAGGCCTTTTGCAAGCTTTGCGGAATCGGAATGCTTGTTTCCGGAATCGGATTTGTTATTTCCGGCATATGGACGGTGTTTGCGGCTGGATTGTACAGCTGGATTCCCATGATTGCCGGGCTTGCGGCGGGAATACTGCTGCTGGCCGTATCCGTGGCCAGATACAACCGCTGAAAAGCAGCGCCGGAATAATCATCCGTATCGCGGGGAGGTTGCAAAATGCGAACCGTTTCTTTCAGCATCGCGAATTACTGCGTGCCGTGTCATGCGCATTGCCGCTATTGTCTGCTGTCCTCCTGCGGCGGGGTTTCCGGCGTCGGCTATGAGCGGAGCGCGCTGTTCGCCCGTCGTGTATTGTCGGAATTGTCTGAAAAGCCTGATCTCCGAAGCAGCTTCTATATCGGGTACTGCATGGACACTCCTCATCTGTGGGATTTTATCCGCTTCTCCGGAGAGTATCATTCGCCCGCGGCCGGCTTTCTTCAGATGAACGGGTTCGCGTTCCGGGAAGAAGCGGAGCTCCTGCCTTTGATGCACAGGATCCGCGAAGAAGGCGTGGAACTGATTGACCTGACATTCTACGGAACGGAGGAATACCATGACGGTTTTGCCGGAAGAAAAGGCGATTTCCGGTTTATTGTCCGGATGCTGTCCGCGGCAGTCCGGGAAGGTCTTCCGGTTAACGTCAGCATTCCGCTGCTGAAAAGCAACCTGGATCAGCTGGAGGAGCTTGCGGACCTCCTTGCGGATTATCCGGTTTCAAAATACAGCTGTTTCCTTCCCCACAGCAAAGGTCGCGGCAGTACGATTCAGGATCAGAGAATTACAAGGTTCGAGTTCGAACGTCTGCCGGCAAAAATCCGAAACGCCTTTGTTAAGGTTCCGCATCGGACGGAGGCTGAATGGTTGGCAGCCGGTGAATGGAAGCAGCCGGAAAGCAGGAATCTGACGCTTGTCCTGACAAAGGACAATATGCAGCATTTCGATTCCATGCGTGCGGAGGAGATCATCTCTTATCTTGAGGCGCTTGACGACAGTTTTCTTTCTCAGCTGCCCTCCGTTCCGGAACTGGCGGAGCGCTATGGGAATCCTGATAACGATCAGCTTTTCCGGTTCCGGGATCTTCTTCTGAAGTGGCAGCAGCAATATATCGCCGATACCGGGAACACGGTTTTCGACATGCACGATGAAACTCACCATTTCAGCGTTCATACATAAAAACCTGGCCGCCTGTCAGGATGACCTGTGACCTCTGCTTTGCCGCCTGACATGACTGCAATCCTTCTCTGCGGCTGCGTATATACAGGTACCTGAAGCAAACAAGCTTCCGCCGGCCGGCCGCGCGCCTGCGCGGCCGGGACAAAACAAAGCCGGCTTTCCCGCGGATGCGGGAAGGCCGGCTTTTTCCATCGAATTCTTCAGTTTACCATAACCTGGAAATGCTCTGTCAGCTTCATGGTCTCCCTGTACAGGCCGCTTTCAGGCGCTGTCATTCATCAGCGGGTATAATAATCGCAGCAAGCAGATAAGCGAAAATCCCGACTCCGGAAAGGACAACCAGCAGCCTGATGATTCCGGAACTGACGCCGGAATACTCCGCAAGGCCGCCGCAAACCCCGGCAATCCATTTATCCGTTTTGCTTTTATGCAGTTTCCTCACCATCCTGGCGCCTCCATTTCTTTCATAACCAACTAGTACTGTTATATTTTACCAAAAAAAGAGAAACCAGGCAAAGAAAAAATAAAGACGCAGAAATCAGATAATTCCGGCAGACTGGACACGGCTGTTTTTGAATGCTATCATGCTCGTCGAAGACATGCGGCATTTTATATACGGTCGGTTGGCCGGAATCTGTATACAAGGAGAAAAGCTATGGGCACAAGGGCGGAGATTATCAGCGGGTTTTACGACCATGCTGATGAGGACAGCAGGCTTCAGAGAAGCCGGCACGGACAGCTGGAATACGCCGTTACGATGAATTATATCCACCGTTTTGCCGCTCCCGGATCCCGCGTGCTGGAGGTCGGCGCGGGCACCGGCCGCTATTCCGTCGCATTGGCGCGCGAGGGTTTCCGTGTGACTGCAGTGGAACTGGTGGAAAGCAACTTCTCGGTTCTGCAGAAAAACAGCAGGGGTATTGAGCGTTTACAGCCGGTTCAGGGGGACGCAACGGATCTGGGCGGATTCGCCGATCAGTCCTTTGATATAACGCTCGTGCTCGGACCGTTGTATCACCTGTATGAGAAGGAAGATATCCGTAAAGCAATCGATGAAGCCGTCCGGGTCACAAAGAAAAACGGGATCATCTTCTTCGCGTTCATTTCTGTTTTCGGGATTATGTATGCCAATTATCTGCAGGGCAACTGGGCTCTCGGACAGGAGGAAAATTTCACAGCGGATTATAAGGTGCGGCATTTCAAAGAACAGCTGTTTACAGGATATGACATAACCGAGTTTGAGAATCTGTTTCAGGATAAGCCGGTGCAGTGGATTACGACTGCCGGCACAGACGGTATGCTGGAACCGGTCGAAGACCGGCCGGACTTCCGGATCTCAGATCAGGATTTCAGCGCGTTTGTGGACTGGTACCTTGCGTTTTCAGAAAAGCGGGAGCTTCTCGGCAGCAGCAGTCACCTTCTGTATATCTGCAAAAGGCTGCGTTAATTCCCGTTTATCAGGACAGGCAAAAGAAAACCGCTGACGCCCTGCAGGGACACCCCTTATATCCGGAGGATTTGATATGGAGAAACCCACTCTGACGGTTTATTTCCCCAACTGGAACATCCGTTCCGACAGCCGGCAGGACGTCGGAAACCTGCCCTGGGACCGGATCGGCTGCGTAAGCCACGCTTTCTGGAAAGTACTTCCCCTGGACGGCGTTTTTACCGTTGTATCCACGGATTCCCGGGCGGATACGGGTCCGGGCAATCCCGCGGCGCATTTCCCGAAGTACGCCGCCTGTGCGGACAGGTATCCTGATAAGCAAATCCTGCTTTCCATCGGCGGCTGGACAGACTCCGGCCATTTTTCCGAAATGGCCCTGACGGCGGAAAGCCGCGGATCTTTTATCCGGAGCTGTCTGGAGGTTCTGGACGCGTATCCCTTCCTGTCCGGCCTGGACATCGACTGGGAGTATCCCGGTGTGGCCCGGTCCCCGCAGAGCGAAAAGGACGAGGGCAATCCGGTGGCGGGCGATGACCGGACCAACTACACGCTGCTGCTGAAGGAACTGCGTGAAGCGCTGGACGGGCATTTCGGCGCATGCGGAAAAGTCCTGACTGTATGTGCGGGTGCGTCTGTCGGACATGCCCTGCGCATGCAGGATTACGCGGCGCTGCATCCCTATGTGGACAGGATCAATCTCATGACGTATGATTTAACCGGTCCATGGGAAAAGCGCACGGGTCATCATACAGCGCTGCGTGGCGGCAATTCCGCGGAAACGGCCGTAAATTATCTGCTGGGCCTGGGGGTACCGCCTGGGAAGATCGCTGTCGGCTGTCCGCTTTACTCCCACGCCTGGAAGATGAACAAAGCGGCGGCCAATCCCGTCGGCGCCGCCGGAACGCCGGTCGGCGGCCTGCCCTGGCACGATCTGCTTCCCCTGGAGCAGGCAGCGGCGGAAGCAGGTGTTCCCGGATGGCACAAAGGCTATGACGACGAGAAAAAAGCGGCCTGGCTGTGGAACGATGATCCCGGATCCCCTGATTATCTCACGTTCCATACCTATGAAAGCGCGGAATCCCTGCAGGCAAAGCTGGATTATATTCATGAGAAAGGCCTGGGCGGCCTGATCGTATGGGAGGTTCACGGCGACAGCATGGAAAACGGCTGGCCGATGATTACGGAGATGCATCGGGGACTTGATCCCTGAGAGTTTAGCCGAAGATTCAGGAGGCGCTGAATGGGCAGAAATGCTGTTCCGGCTGTGAAATACGCGGCCGTACTGATGCTGGTGATACTCATTATGATAACAGGACAATGCACAGCGGAGGGAAAAACGATGGAGGAAATCCGGATTCAGGCAAGCATGGGAGATCTGTACGGGGTTCTGACCCTTCCGGAAACGGACACGCCGGTTCCGCTGGTTATTCTTTCCCACGGCTTCGGCGGCAATCACACAGGTAACCTGGATTACGCAGATTGCTTTGTAAAGCATGGTCTCGCCGCCTATAACCTTGATTTCTGCGGCGGCGGATGGGGATCAAAAAGCGCCGGGACGATGCTGGAGATGAGCGTCCTGACGGAGGCGGAGGATCTGAACGCGGCGGTGGACTATTTCCTGGCGGACAGCCGTTTCAGCTGCATCATGCTTTGGGGCGGCAGCCAGGGAGGATTCGTCAGCGGATATGTATCCGCGCAGCGGCCGCAGGATATCCGGGCCGTGGTTCTGGAATTCCCGGCAATTGTCCTGCAGGATGACGCGAAAGCCAGAGCCAATCCGGACGGCAGCTTTCCGGAAACGAGCAAAGCCCTGGGAATGACCATCAGCCGCAAGTATAACAAAGACGCCACCTCTTTTGATTTCTATGAGCATATTGCCGCATATACCGGTCCGGTACTGATTCTGCACGGGGATAAGGATACCATTGTACCCCTGAGGTATTCGGAACGCGCGAAGGATGTTTATCCGGACGCGGAGCTTATCGTATACCCGGGTCAGGGCCACGGCTTCATGGGCCGGGCGCGGGAAGACGCCATGGAGCAGGAAGCATCCTTCTTCATGAAGCATGCGCAGGAATAATCGCTTCAGTATGAACCGACGGGACGGAATACGCCGGATTCCGGAATAAACCGCGCCGCCGGAACTGATTCTGGGAGATGAAAACGATGGAATGGGAAGTCGGACTGATTGAATGGATTCAGAAAGCGCTGGGAAGCCTGAACAGTACGGTCGGAACAGTCTTAAGCTTCGTTTGCGGTGAAATCGGCCTGATGATGACGCTTCTGATCGTTCTTTTCTGCTGGAAAAAAGAAAGCGGAAAACGCCTGGCCCTGATTGTCACGGCGGTGAATACCTGGCTGCCGATGCTCAAGGCTGCCGTAATGCGGCTCCGGCCTTATATGGAGTATCCGGATCGCGTGCAGGGCGTGGCAGACGCCGGCGATAGTTCTTCCATGGATGACGTTTCCGCGAAGGGATACTCCTTCCCCAGTATCCACAGTGCTTCGGCTACATCGATGTTCATTCCGCTCGCAAACGAAGTGAAGAAAAAGTGGATGTGGATCACCGCCGTCGTCATCTCTTTTCTGGTGGGCGTCAGCCGGGCAATAACCGGAATGCACTATCCGACGGATATTCTGGCCGGATGGGCGCTCGGCCTTGCCGGAGCCGGAATCTGCCTGCTGCTGGAGAAAAAAGTAAAGAACGAATGGGTCCGGCATCTGATCCTGCTGATCTCTGCGCTTCCCGGATTGTTCTTTGTCCGGACTGAGGATTATTTCACAGCCCTCGGCCTGCTGACCGGCCTGATTGCCGCGATTCATTTCGAGGAGAAGTTCGTGAATTTCAGGGATACCCGGAGTGTCCCGGCAATGATCCTGCGGGTGGCCGGCGCATTCGCGCTTTACTTTGTGCTGAACACGCTGCTGAAGCTGCCCTTCAGCAGGGAATTCCTCTCCGGCGGAACCATCGGAGCGTTTCTGGTCCGCACGGCCCGTTACAGCCTGATTATCTTTGCGATCGTCGGCGTTTACCCGAAGGTATTTCCGCTGTTTGAAAAGATCGGGAAAAAGAACTGACAGCGTCTCAGGCCGGCTTGCGTTCCTGCGCCGGCATACGGCAGCTTCCGGAGGAATCCATGAATAACAGACAGGATCAGATGATTATCAGAAAAGCAGAAGAAAACGACGCCCGGCAGATTGCGGAAATCCTTGTTGAAGACTGGAAAACCGCGTACAGGGGCATCATTGACAGCGACTATCTGGATTCCATGAGCGTGGAGGAACGCTATCAGAGGGAAGCGCAGAGATACCGGATTTATACGGTTGCTGCCGCCGGGCAGGAGATACTGGGTTTCACCTGGAACGAGGAGACCGGGAGCGAAGAGGCGGACTGCGAAATCGTCGCTATATACGTCAGGTACGCGAAAAGGAACAGCGGAATCGGAAAAGTCCTGTTTCAGCATTCGGTTGATACTTTCAGGGCATCAGGCAGAAAAAGAATGATCGTATGGTGCCTCAGGGAGAACGCTGAAGCAAGGAAATTCTATGAGAAAATGGGCGGAAAAGCGTACAAAACCGGCACTCATCAATGGGGCAGCCGGGATTATGAGATGATATCCTACCTCTGGCATCTTGATGAATAACCCTCAGGGCGGCGGACCGGCGGTCTGCCGATATTCCGGTAAAAGAGAAAATGATGAAAAAGGTGATTTGATGACACTGTACTTTGAGATTCCGGGCATCGCAAGAAAAAACGATGCCATTGACTATATCCGCGAATTCCGCGAGCATCAGTCAGAGATTAACGGAGTCGGCGGACTGGACAGGTTTACGGACAACTATGAGGGATGGCTTGAAAAGCTGGAGCAGGATTATACCAGAGAGCCAACGGAGGAAAAAGTGCCCGCCCGGACTTTCTTCCTTGTCCGTGAATCAGACCGGCGGATTGTCGGCATGATCAATATCCGCCTTTGCCTGAACGAAAGGCTGAGCCGTTACGGCGGCCATATGGGATACAGCATCCGGCCCACGGAAAGAGGAAAAGGCTACAATAAAATCAATCTCTACCTGGGCCTGAAGGTTTGCCGTACCCATGGGATTGACAAGGTGTTCCTGGATGCCGACCTGGATAATCCGGCCTCCTGGAAAACGATGGAAGCGTTGGGCGGAGTGCGGATCAGGGAATACTACGATGATGTTTATGCGCACTGTACTGTGGTCGATTACAATATCGACGTCCGAAAAGCGCTGGAGGAGCATTCCGGATATGAGGAGATGATCTCCACAGCGTCTGATCAGGCCGGATCCGGACGGTAACCCGGAAGGCGGAAAAAGGAGAATATAAAACACGCCCCTGCTGAAAGCAGGGGCGTTGTACGATGCGTTCGTATATGAAATCGACGCGCCTCAGGCCATCGGGACGTAGAGGTAGAAGCCGGCGGTGATGTCGCTGATGTTCTTGATGGTCGGGTTGAGCTTCTTCAGGGTCGCTATGTTCGTCTTGAAGCGGTTGGCAATCCGGTGCAGGGTATCGCCGCGGACGATCCTGTAGACCTGCAGTCCTGCCTTGGCCGGGAGCTTGCTCCGGGAGCCGCCTTTGCCGCCGTTGATGCTTTCCATTTCGTTGATGTTCAGTTCGATGCTTTCCATTTTTCCGTCCTCCATGCTTTCTGCGCTGTGCGCTTGTTTTTTTCTTTCTGTCAGGCTGTTATCCGCCTGACACCTGTTCTTACGCAGCGCAAAGGACGGGTGGCAGTTAAATTCTGACTGGCTGGTAAAATTTCCTCATTTTGCAACTTGAATTCCGGTTTTGAAACTGAAGTTACTCTGAAAAACCATAGCCGGAAGTAACTCAGAAAACCCAGCAGTACGGACGGCG
>JAEEGL012752092.1_pt1 | contig 11315 bp, 6 predicted proteins | sample 9134231 | NCBI WGS metagenome assembly JAEEGL01 (sample SAMN16246548, study PRJNA631951) | gut metagenome | biome: gut microbiome; feature: rumen; material: fiber-attached | host: Bos | place: Iran: Karaj | collected 2018-10
AAATGGGTAGCAAAATGGGCAGGACATGCTATCACTAACCCTTTTTGCGCATTGGTGCAAGCCACGCCAGTAGCAGTCGCAGCAATCGCAATATATCACAACATGAAAGAACAATACGCAAAGGAGGTCGTTGAAACTCCGTTGATAGTCAACGATGAAAAAATTTATCATACAAACTACCCTGAGCGTGCCAGCGACCAAATAAAAGGTATAATCTGTGAATCTGTGGATAGCAATGTGCCGATACTGCTCTACAATTTTGACAAGCTTGAATTCTATGGCATTGACTACCATGAAATCAATTCATCTGAATGGGTCAAGGCGGGTGGCCAGAAAATAAACAGGAGGATCACCTTGCAGGGTGTCCGCAAAAAGAACCTGTGGCTGGCCTTTTCAGTGCCTTTGACTGCCGACTCAACAAGCCAAACCCTTTTCAAGAACATGGAAATACGTTTCCAAGGGAAGACCCTCGCCTCCAACCGCATCTACTCTCGCAAGACAAACAAATTGTATGCGTTGATTGACCCCAATGGCATAGGAAACGCCAGGACCCGTGGCGACGATGATGAACATGCAGACCTTGAATTGGAATTGATGTTTGAACGCAATCCAAACATAAGGGCGGAGCTGGCACAACTCAACATCTTGAACAGCACGATAACTCCGCAAACTCATGCGCTCCGAATAGAGGTGTTTGACATTGACGCCAACACCATGAGTGGTGGTGCAAACGATTCGGTGGTCATTATGCTTGCAACCAAGAACCATCCTGAAACAAAGATCAATGTTGCATTGACGGAAACGAGCGCCGACGGGATTTTTGCCGGCGAAGCTCCTCTGGACGGCTTGGCCTTGTTCGGCGGCGAGGAAATCGTGGTTGCCTATATTGATGCCAATGATGGTAAAGGTAATGTTCAAATGGTGAAAGAAATTGTCCCATGTGAATCTTCAATGACCATGGTCGATATTACCAACGAAGGCACCTCCTTCGTGCCGATGGGAGAAAACGAAGACTGGAATCTTTTCGTGCTAAATCTGACTGCAGATTCTAAGACAGGGAAATATTTGCTTGCCAACAACTTGCTTTCAAGACAGCAAAGCGTCCTGATAAACTATAATGGCAACTTGGAAGATATAACCGAGTATCTGACGACCGGAGAAAGTCTGGAATTGGAAAATTTCGTCGCGTACCTATCCATAGATAAAAATCACAACTTGTATTTCCACTTGATAGACAAGGTAATGTACTCCACAGGAAAAAATGTAGTCCTCTCTACTCACCTGTCACGAGGTTGGCAACTGGTTGGAGGTTGGGGGACTTTAGTGGAACAAGACAAAAACGACAATTTCCAAATACAGGAACAGCATCGTTTTACCTTGTCGCAAAATGGCGAGGCCTATCATGTTGATTCAGAAAACATGAAGCAAGGCAGAGCGAATTTTATATTTGTCCCCTTTGAGACTTCAATACATTTAACTTCTAGAATTACTTCCGAAGACACCATTACCATTAAGCCAGGTCTTAATTTCATCATTCTTCCCAGCGCAGAATATCTCGCCTCTGTCGTGCCTGGAAGGATTCTGTCCAAGATGCAATTCTGGCAATGGGAAGATAAATGGAAGAAAGTTTCGGCAAAGGATATTCAACGCGGTATTGGATATCTGATTGTCAGTGAAGAGGAATGCCAATTCAAGCTTTTGCCTGGAGAAATGTAGTTGTTTAAGCTTAAAAACATCAAATTTATGTCCTCCATGTCTTCTTTTTACAAAATAAGGACCTCAATAACAATGAAACCCACTTTCTTCTGTTTCCTTCTTCTCTTCCTTTCCCTTCTTCTTGCGGGGTGTCGTTCGGTGCCGTTGACGGGGCGAAAGCAGTTAATGCTGACGACGTCGGAGTACGAGAACAGCCTTGGCCTGAAGGCCTACACGGAGTACAAGGCGAAATACAAGCCCTCCACCAACGCCGAATACAACAAGGCGCTTGCGCGGTGCGGCAAAGCCATTGCAAAGTTCACAGGCGACACGGGTTTCGACTGGCAGTTCACCGTTCTGGAGACCGATATCGAGAACGCCTTCTGCCTGCCCGGCGGCAAGGTGGCGGTCTATTCGGGCATCATGAAGCAGATGCACAACGAGGCGGAGTTGGCCTTCGTGGTCGGCCATGAGATCGGGCACGCCATCGCGCGCCACGGCGGCGAACGGATGTCGTGGGGCTACCTGCAATCCCTCGGCGGCGTCCTGGTGGCCATCGGCCTGCAGAGCGACCTGGCCAACGACCTCTACGGGATGGGGACGAATTTCGGCGTCATGCTCCCCTTCAGCCGAAGCAACGAAGCCGAAGCGGACTACATCGGCCTCTGCCTCATGTCATACGCCGGATACGACCCGCGGGCGGCCGTCGACTTCTGGACGCGCTTCAGCAAGGACTCGCAGTCCAGCCTCCTTGGCAATCTGATGAGCACGCATCCCTGCGACGCCGACCGCATCGAAGCTATGAGCAAAAGCTTGCCCATGGCCCTGAAGCTCTATGAGAAGGCGTCCACGAAGCGCGGCCTTGGCATCGTCTTCTCGCATGGCAAGAAATAAGGCCGGCCGATGCCACGCAATCTGTGAGGGCGCGACGACGGTCCTCGCCCTCACAGCCCCAGCAGGCGGCGGGCGTTCTCCTCTGTCATGAGGCGCCAGGCCGCCTCGCCGACCGCCTTGACGACAATATCCTTGACTTCTGTCAGGCAGCAGGGACGATGCTCGGTCTCATGGGCGTCGGTAGCGAGAAAAACTTGTTCCGGCGCTTCGGCCATCAGGGAGAAGATGGCGCGGTTGAGGCGTCTTCCGAAAAGGAAGCCCCTGTGGATGGAAGTCGCATTGAACTGGAGCATCATCCCTTGTGATGCAAGTGATTGCAATTCAGATAGTTGAGATAAAAAATTCGGCTGGCGTTCCGGATGTGCCAGAACCATGCGGAAATGGTGCAACTGGGCCAGAAAGAAGAGTTCCTTCGCCCAATCGACAGGCATCTCCATAGGCAGCTCCAACAGAACCGCCGGCGCGGCACCGTCCCGTTCCGTATTGGGGACAAGGAGCTGCGGATGCTGCTTCAGCAGTTCCTTGAAAGTGTTGTCCCGCGCCTGCACTTCGGCTCCTGCAAGCAGTTCCAGCGGGATTCCCGCCTCCTTCAGCGCGGCGCGGAGCTCCTCCAGACGCTGTGCGCGCAACGCCAGCTGGGGATGCAGTTCGTAGGGAGGCCGGAAATGCGGCGTGGCCACAATATGCGTGATGCCATCCTCCACCGCCTGACGCGCCATCGCCAGCGCGACCTCCATATTTGGGGCACCGTCATCAATCTCCGGCAGGATGTGGCAGTGAATGTCAATCATGGGGCAGATGCAAACGGACTTGGCGGAGTTTATAGGAGGGCGTTGCGACGGCTGCGGCATCGCCGACGGCCTGGCCACCCCTTGCGACATGGATTTCAAGCAGGCTCTCTTCGTCCAGATGGCGGCCATGCGTTCTCTGGACGAGGTTCAGCGGCAGCATCGAGAAGACGCCGTAGCATTTGACCAGCGCGCCGTTCTGCCATATCTGGGCATTGTTGTATCCGTCGGCCGCCTTCAGATCACAACAGACAACCACATCCTGCGCGGCTGAGCAGTAGGCCTTGTAGGAGACTGGCGACGGCGCCGCCACCATGGCCTGCATCCAAACGGTCAGCGTCAGGTCGTTGTGGAGTTTTTCAAGCACCTCCGGCTCGGCGCGCACCTGCATGAGCATGGCAGTGATGTCAAGGTAGGAGCATGGGGGCGCGGCCGCCACCTCGGCCATCTCCGCCAAATCGCCCTTCTGCAACATCTGGGGGGCGATTTCACGAAGGCGCAGAAGCGTCGGCGCATGCGTGCGGCATGCTTCCAGCGTGCGCTTGTGGAAGGCAAGAGCCTTCGGCATGTCGCCCAGCAGCTCGGCTGCGAGAGCGGCATAGTAGGTATACAGATGCCGCTGGAACCATTCGAGATCGGCGCCACTGTTGACGACGGCGGAGTGGAAAGCGCCCTCTGCGGTCTTGCTTGCGCCGCCGTCATTCACAGGCTGCGACAGCGCCTCCAGGGTTTCAAGCGCCTTGCGGAGGCTCTCTTCGTCGCGCCGATGCGTCTGCCAAGTCAGACGGACAGGCAGGGCCGCCCGCAGGAACCGCAGATGGCGCTCCGCCTTCGCGTCCTCCGAAAGGCGCATCTTCTCGACGGTGCGGAGGGCGGCCTGCAGATCATTCGCGGAGGGTTCGTAGGGCAGCGTAAAGGTTTCATAGAGAAGGGCCATGACGGCGCTCTCGCCGTCGCCCTGCGCAAGGGCGTAGTCGGCGGTGGCCTGAAGGGCCTCCGGCGTATAGCCGCCAGGCACCTCGGCCAGACGTTTCAGGAGGGTCGCAGGAGCGAGGTATGCCTCCGTTCCATCTTGCGTGGGCATAAGCTGCCTCAGCCTGTCGGCAATGAAGACGCGATGGGCGGCCATCCATTCATCCCAAAGGCGGAGGCTCTCCTCAGGCGTCGTGCCATTAATGATGCCTAGCGAGTAGCGCTGCGCAGCCAGACGCGCCTTCAGGGCGGCGTCCGCCCCCTCCATGAATTCGGGCGGCAGGGAGGCCAGCATGGCCTGCGCAGGCTTGTAGAGGCGACGGCACACCAGCTGCTGGAAGATGAGCGCGTAGTTCTGCGGCGTACGCGAGACGGGGAAGCTGTACATCAGCCAGCGCGGGTCGCTGTTGATGTTCAGCAACGTCGGCAGGATGTCCTTGAAGCGCTCCGGCTTCTGCGTCACAAGCTGCTGGAAGAGTTCCACGGCGCGGATGAGGCAGAGCATGCGGAGTTCGCGCTGGATGGCAGTGCCCCTGTCGGGATCGATCCGCGCCACGACCTGAAGGTAGCATAGCGCGGCATAGTTGAGGTTGTCCGCCAGCGTGGGGCCAAGGGTGACCATCTGCTCCAGCGAATCAAGCCACGACGGACGGCTCTCCGGCGCGAGGGGAAGCCCCTTATGGCGGTGCAACAGGACATTCGCGTGCATCTGGTAGGCCGCGTAGTCCGTCCAGCCCGTGACGCAGCCGGGGCGCGCGCGAAGGCCAAGCCGCTGGCTGTTGCACGCCTGCCGCTGGAACCCGATAGCGACGTCGGGATCTGAAGCGTCCTTGGCCAAGCTGGCATAAAGCGCGGCCGCGCGGAAATGGACGGCCGACGAATGGGGGAGACGGTCCTCGGCCACAGCCGCACGGCGATGCTTTTCCGTCGGCGGGCAGGCGATGAGGTGGCTACTGCCGTTTCCCGTGACTTCCAAAACATTCCACAGGCGCGTATGCGCAATTTCCGCATGGAGATAACGCACGCACAACGGAAGGCCGACGAAGAAGAGCAGCAGGCACATGACGACGGCAGCGACGCGGCGGGCGACGGCGGCATGGCGTTCCCGCTTCATCGCCTCGGCGTCCTCCCTGTCAGGCTCCATCGGCGCTGAATCGCCGCAGGCGTTCATGACCGCCATCAGAACCGCGAAGGCCAGCGCGACTGGATAGGCCTGCAGGTTGAAGTCAAACCACTCGTGGAAGGCGCCTGTCAGCAAGGCAATGGCGGCGCAGTTGCCTACCCAGCGCAATTTCCCGTCCTTCTGTCGATGGAGACGATACAGGGCGACGACAAGGCCGACAAGCATGCCCAGAAGCATGAGCACCGCGAAGGGAAGCCCCAGCTCGGCGACCATTTCCAGCCAGTCATTGTGGGCATGGACGACGAGGCCATCAGGCATTTCTGGCGTCGCAAACTGCTGGATACCATCCCTATAGGCACCCAGGCCCGTTCCTGTCAGCCAATATTTTCGGATCATCTGGCAGGAGGCGTTCCAGACCTGCACGCGGTCGTTGGCACTGAGTGAATCTTGGAAGAGGACATTCTCAAAGCGGTCGGAGAGGCGTTGGAGGATGAAAGGGGTTGCAAAGAGAATGGCGCCGACCACGATGACCAGAATGGCGTAGAAGTTGCGACGGATGCGGCGTGAGCCACCGCGCTGGCGGAAGAGCTGGCGAACGGTCAGGAGGACGATGGCGGCAGTCCCCGCCAGAAAGGCGCCGCGCGAAAGGCAAGCCAGCTGCGCACATTACATAATGAATATGACGACGACAAGCGCCAAACGGGCCAGCATGCTGCCTTTCGTGCTGCACTCCTCTACATGCGTATCGCTGCTGAGGTCCAGCACGCCCAGCATGGTCTCCTTGCCGGCCACCTGCGACGCAACTCGATGGCCCTTCTTCTTTGAAACGGCGACGCTGCGTCTCGACGGCATGAGATAGCCGCTGAGGGCGGCTGCACCGCAAATGCCCAGCGTCATCATGAAGCCGAAATGGTTACGGTTCAGGAAGGCACCATTGACGGCGGTGGCACTTCCGCTGGCACCGCCGAAGAGCTGCCCCAAGGCGATGACGGCATTGGCGGTCGCACCGATTACCAGCGCGACCAGCGCGAGCAGGAGGCCATTCACCTGGCGGCAGTTGCAACGGCACCAGACATAGACGAGAAGGCAAAGCCCCAGAAGGGCGAGACGGTCCCATGTCGCGCCTGGCTCCAGTGTCACGTGCGGCTGCACCAGCGGCACTGCGGACCAGATCTTCGCAGCCATGGGCGAGAGGCGGGCCAGCAAGGCGGCGCGGACGGGAAGCAGTGAAAGGAGACCCGCCAGCATGGGCAGGAAGAAGAAAAGATAGCTCCAACGCCATGCGGGCCGTTCCGTCTGCAATTTGAGAAACTTGAATTGACTGCCATTATGGCAATAGCCTGCCAACCATGACAACAGCAGGACAATCGCCGCCAGCAAGGCAGTCGGCAGCCACCAGAAGATGCCGCCAAAATAGAGAGGCGGCAGAATAGCCAGCAGGAGGCACACCATCACCGCCGCGACGACGGGCATCCGATGCATGGTCTTCGCCAGAAGAAACCCTGTCAGCCGCTGGCTGTGATGATGATGGTGGTTTCCTGCCACGGCGACCGCCTATTTTCCACCACCTTTGCCTGGCTTCTCAGACTTCACGGCCTTCGCCTTGGCATCCCCTTCATCGGTGGCCTCACCCTCCTGCGAAGAGGCGGCGCGCTTGCCGTAGGAGCCGTATTTGCCGTAGGAGCCATACTTGCCATAGCCGTATTTGCCGTAGCCATACTTGCCATAGCCGTATTTGCCATAGCGGCCATACTTGCCGTAGCCATAGCCATAGCCGTAGCCATAGGAGGTGGCAGGCGCGTCCACATAGTTGGCGATCATGCCGACGGGCATCACGTTAAGCTGGCGCAGGCGCTGCGCAAGCCCCTGCAGCTGGCTCTTCGTGGTGGAGAAGAGGCGGCTGAGAAGCAGGAAGGGCACGTTCTGGTTGAAAATGAGCAACGCATCCGCCACAAGGCCCACGGGCGATGTGTCAAAGATGACCATGTCGTATTCCTGCTTGACCTTGGCGATGAGATCCGCCAGGGCGCCGCCGGAGAGCAACTCGTTGGGATTGGGCGGCACGGGACCGACCCCCAGCACATCCAGCTGCTGGTCGGCCAGATGGATGACGGCCTCCTCCAGCGTGCAGTCGCCAATCAGCACATTGCTCAGGCCCTTGTGCTGTGCGGCAGTGACATTCGCCGGCAGGCTGTCCTTGAAATAATTGATGATGGAGGGCTTGCGCAGGTCGGCGTCGATGAGCAGGACCTTCTTGTTGGCCTGCGCGTAGGAACGCGCCAAGTTGCAACTGAAGAATGTCTTGCCTTCGCCGGAGATGGAGGAGGAGATGGCCAGCACCTTGGCATTGCGCGTGGCGATGGAAAGGTTCAGCGAGGTGCGGATGTTGCGGAAGGCCTCGTCAATATCCATCTGCAGCTTGCGCTTGCACTCCTCGGCGGTATCGCCCTTCTTGTCACCGCCCTTGGTGGACGCCAGATAATCGTCCAGAGAGAAGGAGGGAAGCTTGCCAAAATCGGTGAGTTTCCCGCCGAAGAAGCCATTGATGGTGGCGGTATCCGTGACCTCGGTATTGATGGAGACAAGAATGAAGGAGACGGCGCCGGCAAGAGCGAGGCCAAGCACGAGGGCAATGCCCAGCACCTTCTTTGTCTGCGGGAAATAGGCGCGCGCGGCGGGAACGGCGCGGTCCACGACGAAGACCGAGAAGTCGGTCAGCTGTTCCGAGGCGTCCGCTATCCGGATTTCATTCATGCGGCTGACGAGCATCTCCATAGTGCGCGCCAGGGCGGCGGTGGCGGCCTCGCGGCGCTTGTATTCGCCGCTGAGCTGGTCCAGGAGTTCAAGGCGCTGGCTGAGCTTGTCGGCACGCTCCTTAAGCAATTCGTTGTGCTTGAGGAGCATCTCGCGGCTGAGGCGCAGCCCCGCCAGCGAGATGTCGATTTCGCGTTCCTGCGCGTCCTCAATCATCTTGGAGACCTTGGCGTGGATTTGCAGGGAAAGGCTGTTGCTGCCGTATTTGGCGGTCAGCTCCGGCAAGGCCATCTCGTGCTGAAGCATGAGGTTCTGGAGGGTGGTCAGGTTATGGCTGCCCAGAACGCCGATGGCGCCGGCGTTTGCGCTTTCCAGATTGTGCCCCGAGACCAGGACAGGGAGCATGATGGCGGCGTTCTCGCGGTGATCGGAGATGTCCGTGATGAGAGAGAGGATCTCCTCCGCCTTGACCTCGTTCTGGAGGATCATGTCGTTCTGGGCGTTGAGGCGGTCCAACAGCTGCTTGTAGCTGGCCTCCAGATCGTAGAGGCCGTTCTCCTTCTTGTATTCAAGCAGTTCCTTGACGGAGGCGTCGTGGTTCTTCTTGATTTCCGTCAATTGGCTCTGGAGAATGTCGATGCCTGAATTGGAGATGACCGTCTTGCGGCTGTGAAGCATGTCCATGTAGGACTCGACCAGGCCGTTGGCCACCTTGGCTGCCAGCGCCCGACTCGAGGAGGTCACGGAGACCGAGATGACATTGGTGCCCGGCAGGAGAGTCGCCTCGGGTGCGCTCACCAAGGCGCGCTCGTCGTCTTTCAGGCCCAGGCTCGCGTAGGTCTGGTTCACGTTCTCCTTGCCCGTGAGCATCATGATCTGCGTGTTCATGAAATTCTTGGATTCGAAGGTGGGGTCCGCCAGACCGTCCACGCGCAGCACCTTGTATTGCTTGTTGTCCACGTAGATTTGGGAGGAGGAGCGATAGAGCGGCGTCGCGGTGTGCAGATAGATGAATGCGCCGATGAGGAAGAGGACGGCCGAAGCGGCGTAGAGCCACAGGTAGGGGAAGATATAGCTCCAGAAGACCCCCATCACGGTCTCGATGATATTCTTCTCCTGCGAGGTGTTTTCGGTGGCGTCCACCGTCTGCGAGGCTTGTATCGTATTGTCAGTCATGTCGGCGTGGAAAAATCTTTTGAGGGGAGAAGGAACGCGCCGCAGCGCGAGCAAGACTCACCAGAAGGATTCGGGAACATACACGATGTCACCGTAGACAAGCGGGATGTCGTTCTCCAGCTTGCCCTCCTTCGCATAGAGCTTGCCAAGGTCGACCTTGATGCGGCTCGTGCCGCGGATGACGACGATGCCGCTCTGGCTGGCGGTCGTCTTGAAGCCGCCGGCCAACGTGATGGCCTGGCTGGCCGTGATGGTAGTGTCCGGCGACAGCACCAGCGCGCTGGCCTGGTTCACGCAGCCGACAACATAGATCTTCTTCGCCTCGCCGACGACGATGCTGTCGCCAGGAGCCACAAGCGGATCGTTCTCGTAGATGCCCAGCGAGACCGCCTTGAGGGAGACCGGCAGGATGTCCAGCTTGCCCTCCTTTCCGGGCCTGACGATGACGATGTTGGCCGCGTCCGCCCCGTCAGCTAGGCCGCCCGCACGGATGACCAGCTCCGAAACATGCGGCGGATTTTTCGTGTCGATATTGATGGTGGAGGGGGTGCCAACCTTGCCGGAGATGGAGACGGCGGCCGCCCTCGGCGCCAGCAGCGTGTCTTCAGGCAGCATGATGAAGTTGTCCTTTGCGCTGATGTCCCCTCCCACCAAGGCGGAGACATCCACGGGAATGCGCTTCAGCTGTCCGTCCGCTTGGCGGCGCAGGACATAGACATTGGCGAGATCGGCGCTGTCGGAGAAGCCGCCGGCGGAGCTGATGGCCTGCAAGGCGGTCAAGCGTCCGTAGGTGGGCAGTTCCATGGAGCAGCTGCCGGAGCGGAACTCACCCAGCAGATAGATGGTGCGCGGCCCCCAGGCGGTCACGAAGATGTCCACGACAGGCTCTGCCAGTTGTGGCGCCAGAAGCTTCTGCAACTCGTCGGCGACCTCCTTGGTGCTGCGGCCCGAAGCCTTGATCTGGCCGCAGAAAGGGAAGTTGATCCAGCCATCCTCCTCTATGCGGACGGTCTTGTTGAACTCTTCGCCTCGGAAGACATTGATTTGCAAGACATCGCCTGGCCGCAAGTTGGACGCGCGCCACTCCTGGCCATCTGCGGCCTCAGCCGCGTGCGCACACACGCAACACACCATGCAAAGCAGGAGAGACAGACGGGCCAGAAGACGGAACTGAAGGGCATGGAAGGAGGGCATCGACATGGAAAGGAACATGGTTCGGATCAAAAACAGGGGGAAAGGGCACCGATGGATGCAACAGGCAGAAAAAGAAAATCCCACGGCTTTCCGTGGGATTTACTTGTCGTTGCCTTGGAGCATCTTGTCTATCGTGCAATCAAGATTTCATCTTTGTTGCCCGTCTTCAAGAAGACGGGCGGCATTCAGAAGGCAACGGAGGGACGGAAGACGCCTACTTGAAAGTGTAGGTGGCGCCCACGATGAACTCGTTGGCGTAGAAATTCTTCTCATCCATGTACTTGTAACGCTTGCAGTTCAGGTTGTAGCCCAGGTAGAAGCCCAGGTTCTCGCGGGCCGCATACTCGAAGCGCGCGTTGTAGAGGTAGAGGGTCAGGTCGTCGTTGGAGGTCTTCTCGTCGCTGAGGTAGGCGGTCAAGGCCTGGCGGAAGATCAGCTTGCCAGTTAGGCGCCAGTCAAGCGCAATGCCGGAGAAGAGGTCGGTGCGGCGGCCACGGGCATTGCCCGTCTGGGAGTCCAGCGTGTCGCGCCCGACGCGGATGGTGGTGCTCAGGTTCTCGGTGATGAGATAGCGCATGGAGGCCAGCGCAGTCACCGTCCAGTCGTTGTCGCTGTTCTTGTCGGACTGCGAACCGGACTTGTAGAAGTTCTTCTTCATACCGAGGCTGAGGTAGAGGCTCGTGCGGGCATTCAGGATGTAGTTGTCAAATGCCTTGAAC
>JAEEGL014421044.1_pt1 | contig 11315 bp, 9 predicted proteins | sample 9134231 | NCBI WGS metagenome assembly JAEEGL01 (sample SAMN16246548, study PRJNA631951) | gut metagenome | biome: gut microbiome; feature: rumen; material: fiber-attached | host: Bos | place: Iran: Karaj | collected 2018-10
AGAGGAGAATAAGGGATGGTAGTTGCCCCGGGAGCAGAGATGTCGAGTGCCTGACGATGGGGGAGTTGATTTATTTTGCCGATAGTTGTTACTTTTTTCGTAACTTTGCAGCGTTATTGACATATAGATGAATATATATAAATTAGATGATATTAGACAGTTAGATGCCCCTGGAACTGCAGTGACGGTGGGCATGTTTGACGGCGTACACATCGGACACCAGCACATATTGTCGCTTTTGAAGAGTGTGGCGGTGCAAAAAGGGCTGTCACCCGTGGTGGTGACTTTCGACCGCCATCCGCGCCAAGTGCTGACGGAGGGTGTTGCCACCCACTTCCGCGTCACCACCAACAAGGAGCGTTACGACCTTCTGGATGCTTGCGGTGTGGATGCCGTTGTCGAGGTGGCTTTTACGCCTGAGCTTGCCGGCATGTCGGCCTGTGAGTTTTTCGAGCACATACTGGTGGGTCGTCTCGGTGCGCGTGCGCTGGTGCTGGGGTTTGACAATTCGTTTGGCAGCCGAGGGAGAAACGATTTCGATCGGCTGCCCGAAGTGGCGGAGCGCTTGGGCGTGTCGCTGCATGTGGACAGTGCCGTCTTCTACAGTGGTGGCGAGGTGAGCTCGACGCGCATCCGCAAAGCCCTGCAGCAGGGGCAGACCGACAGGGCCTACGCCATGCTGGGACGGGGCTACAGGATGTGGGGCACTGTGGAGCGCGGGCGGCAGTTGGGACGGCAACTTGGATTCCCGACAGCCAACGTCTCCTTGGCAGACACGTCGAAGGTGTGGCCCGCTGACGGGGTATATGCCGTGTGGGTGACGCTGGCCGATGGCACGTCGGGGCTGAAGGGCATGGCCAACTTTGGCGCCCAGCCCACGTTTGGACTTGAGAAACCTGTTTTTGAAGTAAATATATTTGATTTTGACGGCAATCTGTACGACACCCTGCTCACCGTGGAGTTTGGGCCCCGGCTGCGCGACATCTGTCGTTTCGACAGCGTGCCGACGCTGGTTGAGCAACTGGAGTCCGACCGGCGGGCAGCCCGTCAGCTGCTGGCGCAGGGCCTGACAGCTGCCGCAGAGAAATGATGCCCTATGCGTAAACTGTTGTTGATAATGCTGATGGCCCTGCCGGCGGTGCTTTATGCACAGCCGGACAAGGTGTATAAATCGCTCTCGGAGGTGAAGGACCCCGAGCAGGTCTACATCCTGCGCCTGCGGCACAAACGGCTCAAGACACTCCCACATCAGGTGTACACCATGCCCAACCTGCGCGAGCTGGACTTGCGCGGCAATCACATCGCCGCCCTGCCGGACAGCATAGCCCTGCTGACCAACTTGCAGCGGTTGGAGCTGAGCCGCAACCCGATTGACACACTGCCGCCCGCCATGGCCACCATGACCGAACTGCGGGAACTGGTGCTATGGTCCACAAGGGTCACCACCCTGCCCAAGGAGTTTGCTGCACTGGACGGCACTTTGGAGCTGATAGACCTGCGCAGCTGCCATCTGCTGCTGGACGAACAGCAAGCCATAGAGGCGCTGTTGCCCTCGGTAAAGAAATTGTGGGACTATGCCTGTAATTGCCCCGATTAGATGAATGACGGTCATGATTAAAGAACAGTTGACGATAGCCTGCTACCAGCAGGATATAGTGTGGGAACAGCCCACCGCGAACTTCCGTCGCGTGGAGGAGGCCTTTGCTGCCCTCGGCACGGAAGCCGACATACTGGTGGTGCCCGAAACGTTTACCACGGGCTTCTCTGACAATATGGCCGCCATGGCCGAGCCGCCAGAGGGACAGACATTCCGTTTTGCCCTCAGCATGGCCCGACGCCACGATGCACTGTTTGTGGGCACATGGACGGTGGCCATAGCCGATAATCCCCGCAAGGTGGTGAACAGGTTGCACTGGGTAAAGCCCGACGGCACCTACGGCTACTACGACAAGGGCCACACCTTCCGCATGAGCACCGAGGCGGCACAGCTGGAACGGGGCACACGTCGCGAGGTCTTTGAGTGGCGTGGATGGCGCATCAAACCTGCTGTATGCTACGACCTGCGTTTCCCCAAATGGCTCCGCACATCCAACCCGCCGGACTATGACCTGCTGTTGCTGTGTGCCAATTGGCCGGCCTCGCGCCATGAGGCGTGGAGCACACTGTTGCGAGCACGCGCCATAGAGAATCTGTGCTACGTGGCGGGTGTGAACCGGGTGGGCACCGACGGGGTAGACATACCTTACGCAGGCTACAGCGCCGTGGTGAACTACAAAGGGCAGAACATGGCCACCCTTGCCCGCGGCGCAGAAGGCGTGGTGTGCGCCACGTTGGACAGCCGTCGGCTGGAGGCGTTCCGCCAGCACTGGCCTTTCTTTCTTGACTTTGATTAAGAACTACAATTATGACTATAGAAGACAAACTGGGCTTTACCAAGATACGCGAGTTGCTTGCAGCGGAGTGTACGAACGCACTGGCCGAAAGGATGGTGGGCGAGATGGCCTTTTCCAACAGCTACGACCGAGTGGTGCGCGAGTTGCAGCAGACCGAGGAGTTCCGCCAGATACTGGTGTTGGAGAACTCGTTCCCGTCGCAGGATTTCATAGACCTGACCGACGAGTTGGTGCGGCTGCGTGTGGGCAACACTGTCATTGAGCAGGAGGCCCTCTTCGATTTGCGCTGCTCGCTGCATACCATCGGGGATTGCTTGCGCTTCCTGTTGCGGGACGACCCCGTGCGCTACCCCCACCTCTATGAGTTGGCCAAACGGGTGGACCTTGACCCCGCCATCACCAAGGCCATCAGTAAGATAATAGATGACAAGGGTGAAATATACGATAACGCATCACCACAGCTGTTGGACATCCGGCGTCAGATGTCTCGCAAACGCAACGAGGTGGATGTACAGATAAACCGCCAGCTGACCCGTGCCAAACACGAAGGATGGGCACCCGACGGAGCCGAAGTGACCATCCGCAACGGTCGGATGGTGATTCCCATGCTGGACACCCACCGCCGCAAAATCAAAGGCTTGATACACGACGAGTCCGCCACGCGCCAGACTGCATACTTGGAACCCTCGGAAGTGGTGGAGCTGAACAACGACTTGCGCGAACTGGAATTTGCCGAGCAACGCGAGATACACCATATTTTGGCCAAGTTTACGGACATGATACGCCCGCAGTTAGACGCACTGGTGAATGCCTATTGGTTCTTGGCCCGTATTGACTTTATCCGTGCCAAAGCACGATTGGCCTTGACGCTGCGCTGTGGACGGCCTATAGTGGACAGCATCACGAAGATCAGCTGGATTGAGGCCCGCCACCCGCTGCTCTACCTGAACCGTAAGGACGAGGTGGTGCCCTTCAACATCACCTTGAACGACGAACAGCATATACTCATCGTTTCTGGACCCAATGCGGGAGGCAAGTCCGTGTGCCTGAAAGCAGTGGGCCTGATACAATACATGTTACAGTGCGGCATGTTGGTGCCCTGTCGCGAGACATCGGAATTCGGCATTTTCGACACGGTGTTTATCGACATTGGCGACCAGCAGTCCATTGACAATGACCTGAGTACCTACACTTCGCACCTGCAAAGCATGAAACAGCTGCTGGAGACAGCGGACGGCAACACCCTTTTCCTGTTGGATGAGCTGGGCGGTGGCACCGAGCCCCGCTCGGGCTGTGCCATTGCCGAGGCTTTGCTGGAGGAGCTGTATCGCCGCCATGCCTTCGGTGTGGTGACGACCCACTTTGCCGACTTGAAACTACTGGCAGACCATTGCCCCGGCATCGTCAATGGTGCCATGCTGTTCGACACAGAGCAGATGAAGCCGCTCTACAGGCTCTCTATTGGGCATCCCGGCAGTTCGTTTGCCTTCGAAATCGCCCAGAATATTGGGTTCCCTCCCGAGGTGCTCAAAGAGGCTGCGGGCAAGGTGGGAGGACAGATGCTCAACTTTGAGCACCAGCTGCAACAGATAGAGCTTGACAAGCAGGAGGTGGAGCGTAGGCAGACCGAACTGGACGTGGCCGACCAGTTTCTCTCGGAGGTGACGGAGAAGTACCAGAGGCTGACGCAGCAGTTGCAAGACAAGAAGTACGAGATACTGAGTGCTGCCCGCAAAGAGGCGCAGCAGATACTGGCCGACGCCAACCGCACAGTGGAGAACACCATCAGCACCATCAAGGAAGCAAAGGCCGAGCGGGAGACCACCATGAAAGCACGGCAGCAGATGAAGGCTGAAGCCGAGCGGATAGCCTTGGACCAGGAACGCCACGACGAGGAGCACGCCAAGTCAGTCAAGGAAATGGCCGCTGCCGAGCCCCTGAAAGGCCACGACAGCAAGGAGGAAGAGGACGGTAAGGACATCCCCATTGGCGTGGGCAGCATAGTGCGCATAGACGGGCAGGAGACATTTGCTCAGGTGGTGGAACTGAAGGGCAAGAAGGCTGTGGTGGAGAGCAACAGCATCCGCATGACAATTGCCCTGAGCCGACTGAGCGGGACGAAGAAAAAAGCAATACCGTCCGAACGCCAGAGCCGACAGACAGGAAGATTCCAATCCATCTATGACGACATCAACGAGAAGCGCAAAAGCTTCAATCCCACCCTTGATCTGCGCGGCCAGCGTGCCGACGAGGCGTTGGAAAACCTGCAACACTTCATGGACGATGCCCAACTGCTGAGCGAGAAGGAACTGCGCATACTGCACGGCAAGGGATACGGCATCCTGAAGCAGATAATCCGCGACTATTTGCAAGGCAACCGCGACGTGCAGTCATTCCATTCAGAACGGTTGGAATTGGGCGGCGACGGCATCACAGTGGTACATCTGAAATAGCCATTGTGGGAAAAATATGTGCGTTATGGGGAATTTTATAAGAAAAAACTTCGTATTTTTGCAATCGTAAAAGAAAGTAATTGAATAATAACTTAATACCTCAAAACAATGAAACTGAAAAGATTTTTCCTGCCGATGATGGCGATGTTACTCTTGCTGTCGGGCTGCAAAAAAGAGTATGTGAGTGTCACCTATGGTTCTCAGGTGGAGACCTATCGTGTCAACGTTACTCCCTCTCAATGGAAGGAGGCTACGGGTTACCAGCCTGGTTCCAACAATTATTGGTTCTGCACGCTGAGTATTCCTGCCATTGATGACGAAGTATTCAAGAATGGCACTGTTCAGGCTTACGTGTGGAATGTGTACGATGTGAGCCAGAATCTGGGTGCTTGGAATCTGCTGCCTTTCGTCTATCCTCTGGAGGTCTATCTGCCCAACGATCAAGGAGGACAGGATTTGGTCATGGTTCCCGAAAACATGCGTTTTGAATGGGAAAAGGGCGCCGTAACCTTGATTGTTCAGGACCTCGACGGCTATAGAGCCGCTGAGATAGCCGAGACACTAAGTTTTAGAATTAGCGTTATTAAGAATATGTAATCCTTACATTCTTAATGTTTTCATGATGCACCGCCTTGACCTTAGTGGTTGAGGCGGTTTTTTTTATGTGGGTTTTAATAATCCCGAATCGGTCATTAGGCTTTTTTCACTCTACCAGTCTGCAGGACTGGCAAAGAATAGTCAGAGATTGAAAACACAAGTATCGCGAACGATGGGGCGCGGTGTCAACCATGCAGGGGCTGCAGGATGCCACTGATGCAACCCTTGCAGGGTTGTGTTCTGCTTATATGGCTTTACAGGGGCGATGCTCCGCTTGCCCCTGCCTTGTTCCCTTTTTCCTATGCGTGGACAGCCAGTGTGTTTTTTATCAGCCCTGCTGTGCGGTCAATAGATGGGGTGCAGAGGCTCTGTTACTAAGGGGTGGGAAACGCTGGCTCGGATTGAAACCCGGGGAAAAGAAAAAGGGAAGCGGCATGTGTCGCTTCCCTTTTTCTTTGTGAGTTGTGCTGAGATTATTCAGCAGTTTTGGCTTCGGGTTTCAAGAAGACAACGAGGTAGTGCTTCAGGTCGATGAACTTCTTGGCAGCAGCCTGGATGTCCTTGGCGGTAATGGACTTGACGATGCTCTCGTAGTCGTTGACCACATAGTCGCGGCTCTCGTTGAAGCGATAGCTGCCCATAATCTGACCCATCCAGAAACCGTTGTTCTGCTTGCTGTTCTGGCGGTTGATAATCTGCTGCTCCTGAACCTTGGCAAGGGTCTCAGCGTCGGGACCATTGTTGATGTACTGTTTCAGGATTTCCATGGCAGCGTTCTCAATGAGGTTGGTGCTGTCGGGGTTGCAGTTGATGTAGATTGTCCAGGAGACCTCCTGTTCGGGGATACGGCTGTAGCTGACATTGACGCTGGGGCTGTAGGTGCCACCCATCTTCTCGCGGATGATTTCGAGAGCGGTGATTTCCATGCAGGCGCTGAGCTGGTTGATGATTTCAGCATTCTTGGGGCTGTGCTTGTAACCCTTGGTGCTGCCACTCATCAGCATGATGCCCTGGTTGTCGGTACCCTTGTAGGCAGTGGCGCGAGGAGTGCCCTTGAAGTCGTAGTCTTTCAGCTTGCGGTATTTCTCAGCTTTAGCCTTGGTGGTGGGCAGGTTGCCGAGATACTTGGCAATGAGGTTCACGTCGGCATCCTCGATGTTACCCACGAAGAAGAAGGTCTGGTGGGCAGCATTGCTGAAGCGCTCGCGGAAGATTTCATACATGCGGTCCAGATTCAGGCTGGCGATGTTCTCCTCGGTGGGAACAGCGATGGCGCGGGGGTCGCCGGGACGGGCAGTCTCGATGTACTTCTTGATGAAGACAACCTGAGGATTCTCACCGATGAATTTCAGCTGGTTGCGCAACTGGTCGACGTTCTTGTCGAAGGACTCTTTGTCCTTGCGGGGTGCCTCATAGTAGAGGGTGAGGAGCTGCAACATGGTTTCGAGGTCCTTGGGAGCGCAGCTGCCGCTGAAGCCCTGGGTCTGGTCGCTAATGTCGGGGCTGATGGAGACGTTGACACCCTTCAGTTTCTTGCTGAGCTGAGTGCTGCTGAACTGGGCGATACCGGCGTCGTCAATAAAACCGGCAGTGGTGCTGGCCATGTAGTATTCGGCATCGCTGTAGAGGGAGGTGCCACCCCATGCATAGGAGTTCATCTGGATTTCGTCGTCCTTCAGGTCGGTCTTCTTGACAATGAATTTGACGCCGTTGGGGCAGGTGTATTCCTTATAGTCAAGTACGGTGTTGGTCTTGGTGAGCTTCGGGGTGACGGCGGCAAGCTGTTTCTCAAAGAGGGGCTCGTCCTTGTAGTTGTCAACCCAAGCGGCATACTTGTTGGTGCGGGCGCGGTTGTAGATTTTCAGCACTTCCTGCTCGGTGGGCACTTTGTAGCCTTCCTGCTGGGGAGCGGTGAGGTAGTATACGAAGTTCTCTTCGGTGACCCAAGTTCTGATGAGGGCGTTGCACTCTTCGAGGGTGATTTCGGGGATGAACTCCTTGGCGTAGCGGTTCTCGGCCATGATGCCGGGGATCACTTCACCTTCAAGGAAGTTGTTGGTGTACTCCTGAGCAAAGTTGTTGCTGTTGGTCTTGTTGGCCTCCTTGGCCATTTTGCGGTAGTGCTCCAGCATCTCTTCTTTCTGGCGATCCAGCTCGGTGGCGGTGAAGCCATTCTGAACGGCGCGGAAAATCTCGGCCAGGACAGCCTCAGTGGCCTCCTCGATGCGGTTCTCCTTGGGAGCGCAGCTGCCGATGAATGCGTCGCAGCTGCGGCCTAAGAAACCACCATAACCGCCGCCGGCATAGATGAAGGGGGCAGTGGCTTTTTCGGACAGCTCGTTGTAGCGGTCGTCAAGCATGCCGCTTACCAGGTTGCGCACCAGGCTGGCGCGATAGTCGCCAATAGTGCCCTGGGGGGCTTTCTTATGTTTCCAGAAGAGCATCATGCTGGCATTGGTAGCCTCCTTGTCGGTAGCGATAGCCACGAGGGGTTCCTTGTTGCCGGGGATGTCGAACTCGGGACGGGGACGGGGATTCTCAACGGCCTTGCGGCTGTCAAAATACTCGTGAATCTTAGCCTCCATGGCGTTCACGTCGATGTCGCCAACAATGATGACGGCCTGCAGGTCGGGACGATACCAGTCATTGTAGAAGCGGGTGATGACGGGACGCTGGAAGTTGCGGATGACCTCCTCAAGACCGATGGGCAGACGGTCGGCGTAGCGGGAGCCTTTCAGCATGATGGGCCAAGTGGCCTTGCGCAGACGCTCCTGGGCACCGAGACCACCGCGCCACTCTTCGAGGATGACGCCACGTTCGTGCTCAATCTCGTTCTGGTCGAACAGCAGTTTGGAAGCCCAGCCGTCGAGGATTTTGAAACCCATCTCAACCAGGTCCTTGTTGTCGGAGGGCAGCTCGACGTAGTAGACGGTCTCGTCGAAGGCGGTCCAGGCGTTGATGCCACGGCCAAATTCGATACCGTTCTTCTGCAGGGTGCTGATCATCTCGTTACCCTTGTAGTACTGGGTACCGTTGAAGGCCATGTGCTCGCAGAAGTGAGCCAGACCCTGCTGGTCGTCGTCTTCGAGGATGGAACCGGCGTTGGTAACCAGGCGGAACTGAACGCGATTTTCGGGCTTCTTGTTGGCACGGATGTAGTAAGTCATGCCGTTGGCCAACTTGCCAATCTTCACTTTCTTGTCGACGGGCACCTTGGCGGTGAGGTCGCTCTTTTTGCCCTGGGCACCCTGTGCCTGGACAAAAGTCATGCTACCCATAAAGGCGAGGAGCATGAGGATGGTTAAAAGCTTTTTCATTTGATTGATTGTTTTGTTGTTTGTTATTATATTGTTTATTCTATTTACTATCAGTGGGCTTGATTATTCGTCCGGACGATACTCCAGCAGGTCAGAAGGCTGGCAGTCCAGCTCGCGGCAGATGCGTTCCAGTGTGCTGAAGCGCACGGCACGAGCCTTGCCCGTCTTGAAGATGGACAGATTGGCAGGCGTCAAGCCTACCCTGTCGGCCAGCTCGGTGAGCGATATTTTCCGTTTCGCCATCATCACGTCCAAGTTTACTACAATCATTGTGTACTCCTTTCGTTCAGCATTGCGTCAGATTGTTAGCTCTTGGTCCTCTTGCAGCTCATGGCCAATACGGAAAATCTGGGAGAGGAAGATAAGGGTCAGACCAAAGAATATGCGTGTGAAATGTATGGTATAGTGCGCCTCGGGCATCCAAGCCGTGTCGCGCAGCAGCTCAAGCGCCAATGTACGTTCGAGGTAGGTACTCGTGTCCGTGCAGAGCGACGACACCACCAGCAGGATGCCGATGATCAGCAGCAGCGATATTTTCTTCTCGGGAAACACGTGCCCTTGTTTTGCACTGCGGTAGAAGGTAATCAGCGTGATGATTACCAGCACTATGATGGCCGTGAAACAGATAATCTGCACTGCTTGCAAGGCAATAATCCAGCCGATTCGTGCGTCGTTGCGCGTAGCCTCGTCGCGGGTGTAGAAGTCCATGTCAAACTGGCTGATGTGCGCATGTGCCTTGATGCCCGCAGGGGTGTTCTCAATGGGGTGCTCGTTGTTGTACAGCGGCACGCCAGCATTCAGGTTGGTGATGGTGAAGGCATAGTCGGAATTGTGCTTGGCTATGCCGCCCACCTGCGGCGTGTCCTCACTCGTAATGATATTGCTGAAGAACAGTCCGCAACATATCAATAGTATTCCAGCAAACAGGCTGTATACTATCCTTATATGTTTTATATAGTTGGTTCTCATTTTACTATGCTTGTCTTAGAGGGTTTTCCTTCCTCTATTTGGTGCTGCAAAGATACACTTTTTTTCTAAATTAGAAGCATTTTATTGTTTTTCGATAAAAAATTTATGTTTTTCTTGTATGTTAGATGCTTTTATCATGCACTAAAACAAACTATTATCAGTCAGAAAGATTTTTTTCAGACAGAACGCCCATCCAAACCTGCACTTCGGTGGTGGATGGGCATAAGTTTCGCTGAGGTTTGCTGCTGTGGTTGGCAGCGGGGTGCTATTCGGTTTCTGAATTGCCGTCAATCAGTTTTTCCAGGGCGTGGCGCAGTTGTACGGGAGTCACGTTGTGGTGTATCTCGCCCTCGATGGCATATGATATGGCGCCCGTCTCTTCAGACACGATGACGCTCACCACGTCCAGCTGTTCCGTTACCCCGATGGCGCTGCGGTGCCGCAACCCCAGGTTCGGGTCGATGTCCGTGCGCGAGGTGACGGGCAGGATGCAGCGTGCCGCCAGCACCTGGTTGCCGCTCACTATCACCGCGCCGTCGTGCAGCGGCGAGTTCTTGAAAAAGAGTGTCTCAAGCAGTGCTGAAGAAGCCACGGCGTTTATCACCTCGCCTGTGCGTACCAGCTCTTCCACCTCGTTGCTGCGTTTAAAGATGATTAGTGCGCCTGTCTTGCTTTGCGACATATGCATACATGCCTGTATGTAAGGCTCGTAGTTCATGCTGTTGTGCTTCTGCACGTCGCTGCGCCAAAACCTAAGCCGCTTGGCCATCGTGTCGCCCGTCATCTGGGTTTTCGTTCCGATAAAGAGGAGGAACTTGCGTATCTCCGGCTGGAACACAATCACCAGTGCGATGAGCCCGATGCTCATAATCCCACCCAGTATCTGGCTGCAGAAGCGCATGTTCAGCGCGTCGAATATCCTCCAGGCAATGTACATCACCAGCAGTGCCCAGAAGATGCGGATAATGTTTGTGCCCTTCAACATGCGGTACAACTCGTATACCAGCAGGGCGACAATGAAAATGTCGAGAACGTCGACAAAGCGTATGTGCGGAAACGGAAACATGTCTGTTTGTTTTGATTCTACTTTTTTTCGCAACCCATAACGCTCCATCGCCTGTTTTATTTTGTGCCGAGCAACAAAAATCTCCCACACTGCCGTCGCCTCCGCCCCTGTAATATCCCTTCGACGCTTCTTCATACCTTAGCCGCGATAAGTACTATCGGTTACCACTCTTTATTCAGTGAACAATAAACAAAATAGAAATAAAATAGAAACAAAATAGAAAGTAAATACAAATGAAAAGAATTCCAGGGAGCCCGTCTGGACTATTGGCATAGATGCCCCTCGCAAGTACTTCAACATTGTCTTTCTGCAAGAGGAAGTCTGCAAACAACGGCGACTAGTTTCGTGTCACTATTGCAGGGAGCCTGCTCTGAGAACGGGCTCCCTGCTTGTTTTTACGGCGTTTCAGCCGAAAAGGAGTTTGATGGCAAGGCGGGTGGGGCGCGGGGTGTGGACGCGGAGGAGGGAGGCTCCGCCGCTGAGGGCGACGGTGTTGAGGACAAGGGTACCCAGCTCAGAG
>JAEEGL014759075.1_pt1 | contig 11315 bp, 15 predicted proteins | sample 9134231 | NCBI WGS metagenome assembly JAEEGL01 (sample SAMN16246548, study PRJNA631951) | gut metagenome | biome: gut microbiome; feature: rumen; material: fiber-attached | host: Bos | place: Iran: Karaj | collected 2018-10
ATAATATGGACTACACAATATTTACAGATGAAATTATACAGGCGCTTAAAGTACTTGGATATGTGACATTATACGACTCATCATTTATTAGATATGAAAAGATGTCTGATGAGTATCTAGAAAGGTATGAAAATGCCATGAATGTCTTAGAACAAATGGATGTAGAAAGTGACCTTGTAACACCACTTATGATGACTGAGTATATAGTTCTTGTGTTCTTGTATAGTTATACCTTTATAGGTATGTGACAATGAAAATGTATATAATAATGTTAGACGTTGCTGATACAGAGGAATATGAAGCTGTATCAAGTCACGGTATTAATGGTAAACCAATATATGCAGTAACAAACAAAAAAGATTTTTATGAAAAGTTCATAGAAACTCGTGATATGACTAAATTCATTGTAAAGAAAATAAGCATAGAATCAGAAGAAGAGTACATGAAGATTGTAGATGATAAAGACCTAACTCAATGTGAGCTTACAAAGAGTTCATTCCCAACTACTATTGAATATAATAATTATTATACGGTAGGATATGTGGATGTTATTTGTACTATAGCAGAATCTGATGGTGTTGAATATGATTACAGTGAATATGTAGTTGAGAGTATACAGACTGTAGTAGATGGTATATATGATGTTGTATACAAAGCTGGTAGAAGTAAACTCGATAGCGATGATCATACAATTAAGAAATACTTGAATATGTTTAATAAAGAGTTTAAAAAATCCCTTGAATATTTGGGATTCCAAGAGCTTATAGAAGATACAATGTACCAGCTTGATGCGTATGATTCTTCTGAAGTAGAACTTGGTGAAGATAAACTTAGAATATACTGCAAGAAATATGCAAATACTTATAAGAAAGGATTCAAAGAATGAAAGTATGGGTATTATACTATACAGGAAATCTTGATGCCATCTCCTATCAAGATGGAGATGAAGAAGAAAAGAATGCAAATAGATTGTATGCATTTACTAATAATAAGCATATATTTCATAAATTCCTTGATGAAAGAAATCCTGATGTATTTAAAGTTAAAAAGCTTGAAATGTTACCGTCAGAATTTGAAGAATTCTCAAGAGAATTTAGAGGGTCACTTATTGAGATGAGAAATCTCCTTACAAGAGATGACAATAAACTTGGTCATAGTGAAATCACAATGGCTCTAACAGATTTTGAATATCAAGTTGTATCAGATGATGATATGATTGAGTTCCTTGTGATGGAAGATGAAAAATGGACTTATAGTGTAAATCCAAAAAGATATAATGGAAAAATACAAAAAGCTTTGGAGACTCTTCAATACACGTACATATATAAACTTGTTAAAGGTACTGATGATGAGGACTATTCAGCTCCTGATATATCCATAGATGAACTTAGCATGTTTATAACTAACTTTAGAGGCACATTGAAATAGTAACTCTAGTAATTTTCTATACTCTCTAACAGTAACTTAACTAGTCTTAGAAAGGAAGTGAAGTTGTGGCTGGTATAGAAAAGAAAGTTAAGAAATTATCTAAGCTTCAGCATGTTGATTATTACGTTGACTTAGATACCGATAAACAGAAGATAAAGTTTATTAAAAGAGTTGAAGCTATCGTAAGGTCTTCTATGGAGTATAAAGATTATGTAGCATACTGTAAAGAAAACCTTGATATGGATAGCTGTGTATTTCTCGCTAATGTATCTCAGGATAGGTCTAGAGGAAGAAAGAGAATATCTATAGAACTTCATCATGATCCATTTACACTTATGGATATTGTGTGGACGGTTGTAAATAGATATGAAGAAGAAGGTCTTCCTTATAATGACCTTTTAATAGCAGATGAAGTACTTGAGATGCATTATGCTAATATGGTTGGACTTGTTCCACTATCTAAAACTATGCACCAGATGGTACATAATTCTGATAAAGTAAAAATTCCATTATATGTAGTGTATGGACAATACAGTGAGTTTATCGAAAAGTATGGTGATTACATGGAACCAGAACTTATGGATAAACTAGAGAGAAAAGTTACATTTACAAAGAATGTAACCAAAGAAGATTTCGATGCGATTCAAAAGCAGTTTACATATCTTGAAATAGATGGTGTAGATGATATTGAAAAGCTTGATGTAGAAGAACCAAAAGAGGTAGAATACTCTGAGAACGAAGAAAAAGATATAATAGAAAAAGCAATAGCTTAATATGAGAAGCCTAAGGCGTTATTGTCTTAGGCTTCTTTACTTATGCGCTAAAATAGAAAGGTATAAATCATATGTTATCAAAAATTTTTGCAGTTTATCTTATAATTGGATGTATACTCGCAATAAAAATAGTGCTTACAACTATTGGAAGAGGCGGGTATAGCATTTTAGTTAAAGAGCATGGACTATGGGCTGAGGTTATCTATATAATAACGTGGGTGCTATTTTACCCTGTATGGCTTATAGGATTTTATATTGAAGCCTCAAAACATGATAATTCAGACAATACATAATTTCAAAAATAATTATACATTATTTAATTGGAGTAAATTAATGTATAAAAAAGTGAGGGAACAAAAATGCCAGTAGTAGGATTTGTCGGAGAAGTTGATGATAACAACGAACTCCAAGAAGCGACTATTGAGAAAAAGCAAGAAGTCGTAGAGAAAGCCAAAAAGGTTATAGTACATATTCCGAAGAATAGAATTCCTCAGATACTTGAGGGATTTGACTGTACTGTTGTTAACTCTTTTGGTGATGATTATCACTGTAGTGATAAAGAAAGAGAAGAAAGAAATAAGTTTGCGAAAGATGCCAAGAAGATTAAATCCATGAAGAGGATTTATAGAAAGCTTGACGAATATGTAATTGCAGTAAGAGAGCATCTTAAGTTTCTTGATAAGGTAGCAGAAGGAAATGGTGTATATGAACCAGACGAATTCAAGAAGATGTTCTTTAAAGGAAAAATTAATATTGTTGGAATGAGATTTCCGAAGTATAAAGGAGCAAATAGAAAAGAGATTAATTATAAATATCTCGCAGAGTTTGTATTATCTGGTGCTGACCCTTCTGAAATTATTCCTAAGTGGCAAAGAGGGGATTATGAAGATCCAGACATGGAAGAGATTGTAAATGATATGTTTACAAAAGAAGAGCTGGAATATATATTTAGTCCTCTGCCAGAAGACAAAGCTAAATATGAATATGAGCTATTTGATCCAAATGAAGATGACCAAGATGGAACAAATGTCGGAGTATCTCTAACATCTAAGCAGTCTAAGAAACTCATTAAGTCTCAGCCAGAACTTGTAGCTAAGCTTAAAGAGATGAAGAGAGAAAGACGTACTATTGATAGACTCAATGATTCGTTTCTTCATAATACAATTGCAGATGATATATCTGAGATATCTAAATATGATGCGAACTATCAATATGTATCTAAATCCGATGTTCCAGAGTTTAGTGGTGATATCATGAATGATAAAGATTATTATAAGTATATGCAGCGCCTTCAGGAGTTTGAGGATAGTAATACTTATGTTAATTATCATGGTAAAGACAAAACTCTTGGTGAAGTTAAAGAGCTTGAATTTAAAGAAGTTCTTGAAAGAGATGATTGGAATATTAGAAACTTTGCAGAGAATAAGCTTCAGGAAAAGAAACTCAGAAAGCTCCAGAAGAGAGATAAGAGAAAAGAGAAGCAGCTTAAGAAACATCTTATGGATATTCAGAAGAGAAGAGAATCTCGTATGAATAATGAAAGCTATAAAGATTATAAGAAGAAAGCTTTCAAGAAGAAAAAGAAAGACAAGAAAAAAGATGTGAAAGAGACTGTAAAGAAGACTAAGAAGGATATTAATCAGCTTCTTATTGGAGATAAGTCACAATCATTCAAAGAATATAAAAAGGAAGCTCTGGACCTAACAGGTCTATTTGGTGGAAAAGATGAGTGAAGCTAAAGTATATAAAAGGTCTCTCATTAATAAATATTTCAATGATGATATGTATATTAAGTTATATGAACTTACAATATCTTCTGGTATAGATAATAATGAGAGGTATATCATAATACAGGATTATTTACGTGAGTGGGGCATACCGTTTACTCCACTTGCCACAGGGACTAACCATTTCGAGGAGTGTATTAGTTATGTCTAACCGTATTCTTATTAGAAGTTCAGATAGACATTACACATATACAAATTATAGAGAATTTGAAGATGGTGTGATGGCTGCAGATATTATACTGAATGGCGTTTATACAAATTATTTTATATGTAGTGATGGGCGTGTATTTACTAAAAATTTGTATAATAAAACTAATAGACTTATGGATATTACACCAAAAAGCAATTATCTTAAGCGTAATAAGTCATACAGACGTATTAATATTTATATACCTAATAATAAATATGCGTATGGATATGCTCATAGATTTGTTGCTGAAGCATTTATTCCGAATCCTGATAACAAACCTTGTGTAAACCATATTGATGGTAATAAATGTAATAATGATATACGTAATTTAGAGTGGGCTACATTTTCTGAGAATAATCAACATGCTTTTGATACTAAGCTACATATATCACCAAAAGGTGAAGATGTAGTATGGTCAGTATTAACAAACAAACAAGCACATGAAATTGGAAGACTATTATCAGAAAATGAGCTAACTCTTGGTGAAATAGCAGCAAGAATGGGAACTACATATGCTATCGTTAAGAAGATAAAACAAGGTAAAGCATGGGTAGATGCTGTAAAGCCATATGATGTGAGTAAACATAATAAAACTGTGCGTAGACATTATACTGAAAGTGAAATATATACTATATGTGATTATTTACAATATACTGATTATAGTATGATAACAATTTCTATGATACTTGGTGTCAACTATTCTGTAGTAACAGATTTGTATTATAAGCGGGAATTTAAAGATATTGTAGATAAGTATGATTTTTCGCATCGTATGAATAAATATAATAAATATAAGGAGAAAAAATGAGTGAAGCTAAAGTATATAAAAGGTCTCTCATTAATAAATATTTTAATGATAATTTGTATATCAAGTTATATGAACTTACAATATCATCGGGAATAGATAATAATGAGAGATATATTATGATACAGGATTATCTGAAAGAATATGGGGTACCATTTACTCCACTTGGCGCAGGTACAAATAGAGCGGCTTTATTAATAGATGGTTATGCTGTAAAATTTGCACTTGATAAAGATGGCATTAATTGATTAGTGTCACTGTATAGCAATATACAGTTAAAAATGTGGTGAATTGCTGGAATCCGGGTAAGGAAATCAGCAGTCTCTGAAAAGAGATTCAACGACTAACGAAAGCATTTAATAAGTGAGTAGTGTATGTGTAAGAAGTGCCACATATCTTGAATAAGATAATGATATAGTCTATGCTTATATGAAAATATAAGATTAACAGGATCGATAATCGTAGAGAAATGCTATATTCTAAAGACCTACAACCGTATGTAACTAAGTGTTATGAATGTACTCCATCCGGACTTATATCTGTACATGAGTATGTAGAAATATTTACTCAGGATGAATTCAGATCTAGACAAGTAGAAATGAGGGAGATACTTGAAGCTATATCTGAACAGTATCTCGTTGGAGATATTGGAATAACCAGTAAGAATTATGTCAATTGGGGAACTAGACTTGATGGAACAATATGCATTTTGGATTATGCATATTGTTATAATACCACGTTTGGAACTTTTACATGTACTTGTGATGATAAAAGTATCATTCATTATGATAAGAACTTCGTAGATTTGGTTTGTCCGGCTTGTGGAACAAAATATACATTTGGAGATATTAGACGTAGAATAACAAGAAAAGGGCAAGAAGAAGAAATTGGTGATATCAGAAGAATTGGATATAATCTAAAGAAGGCTGAAGAAATGGTTCCAGTAGTAAAGGAGTTTGAGCCTGAAGATAAATCCAAGAAGAAAAAGAAGAAATCTAAAGCTGATATTGCTATAGAGAATTATCATAAGATGAAAGAAGAAAACGTACAGGATTGGGATTATCCCGACACTCAGAGAGTTTAGTTATATATTATTTAGTTGATAAGCTATGGCTTGATTATAACCCTCACTATGAACGCAAGTTCAGACTTCATAAACTCCAAAGAAAAATCTATTTCAAACAATTCAAACAACGCAAATCTATAATCAAGCCATGGTTTTATCATATACAGAAAGGATTGAAAAATTATATGAAGGGAAACTATATAATTAATAATGTGAGAATGCTCCAGCCTAATGAAAACGGCATACATCCTGTATATATTCAGGTAGTAGATAATGGCGAAGAATATGATGCCGTTATAGATATGAATGGAAAAGGTATAAGTCAGGTAACGAGCCAGTGGCCGTACTTAAAGATATCTGACGAACCGACAGATGACGAGCTTGATGAGACTAGAGCGAAGATTGTAGATCTTCTTAATAAGGCTGGTGAATATGTACAAGCTCAAAAAGACCTATTAGAAAGACATAATTGTACAACAAACTAAAGAAAGGAATGCTTAAAAAATGGGGAAGAAGCATAAAAAAGAAATTAGAAAAGCATTTGCTGGATGGGATGATATTAGCCCTGAAGAGCAGATGAGAAATGCTGATGAATTTTATAACATAAATAAGGATAATGCAGAAGATATCTTAGACCTCGGAGTATCAGATAAAGTTTTGGTCGATACTGAAACAGGTCTTGAAAAAGATATCGTTGATAATATAGTTGATAACTTTAAGGAAGACGAAGTACTATTTGATGATACTGAGTCTGAAGAAAGTGATGAAGTGATCGATAACTTCTTCGATAATTTAGAAAAAGAGTTTAGCACAAAAGAGACTGTAGCTGAACCAGAAGAAGAAGTTTCAGAAGATACCACAAAAGATGTTTCTGAAGAAGCAGAAGAGCCTGCAGAAGATGATAATGCAGTAATTGAAGAAGATAGTGCTGATGCTGAAGAGTACGAGGAAGTTAAAGAGGAGCCAGAAGAAGATGCCGAAGAGGAAGTATCAAATGAAGAAGCTCCAGTAGAAGAAGATCCCGTACCAGCTATAGAGCCTGAAGAAGACTTCTCTGACATTAGAAGATTTGGCTGTTCTGTAAGAAAGAAACTTGGTATCGTAACATTTAATGATGGTCTTTCAGCATTTACACTTAATGAGCATCAGGCTATGCTCGAGAACTATGCAGATAATGTTGATAAAGATACCATCACACCTGCAATCATTGAGCTCTTTAAGACAGCTCTAATTTGCAACAGATATCCTGCAGCTATTTATACCAAAGATGAATTTGTATCAATGGACGTACTCGGCAATGGTAAATTTAAGCAGGATGATAATGAGCACGCAATATTTGTAGACGTACTCAACAACTATATTGCAGTATACTTTGTATACTTCATGTCTATTAACAGATTTGATACTACCATAACAAGTATTATAGGAGATGCTGGCGATGGATTCGCTGATCCGTATAATAATGTATGGATTGCACTTGCATCAATTCTTGATTCCGACCATCATTCATTTGATGATGATGAGAATTTTGTAGAATACTTCTACAACTCAGAATACAATGAGAAGGAACTTGTAGCAAAGTATCTTAAATCAAAATATATCGAGCCTGGTGATGAGCCATGTAGCGTAGATATTATTGGTAGAAATATTGTCGTTTCACGATTTGATTATGTTATGGGAGAGATATTTGATGAAGATCTCGATGAAGCATATGAAGAAGAAGATGAAGACGACGATGACGAGAAAGTTACTATTGGAACAGAGGAAGATATCATGAAAGCATTAGATGATGCAGAACCTACTGTAGAAGAGAAACCTGCTTCTAGTGATGATGGCCCTGCAAATAACGATGGATCCATGGTAATTCCTGTATTCCATAAAGAAGGTAAGAAATAAAAAATGATGTGGTATATGAACTCTAAGGAATTAGAAACTTTCATTAATAATGAAAGTGATGATAGTATCTTAGAAGCTCAGTACGTTATTGTGAGCAATCGAATACGTAGAGTAGGGACTGCTCACAATAACATTATACAAGCTTCGGTATTATTTCCTGATTCATCTGTTGCTGTTGCACTAGATACTGATGAGTTTGAAAACTTGTACTATAGACAACTTGATGATAATAAGACTTTACTTGCACTTCTTATAAGTACAGTTATAATAGAGAAAATGAATATCATATTCTTATGTACCAAAAGAGAAAGTAAGCTTGGTAATTATTTGAAGCTACTTGCTAATTATGTATTTAACGAATTTGATTTTCCTGTATATAACTATATGGAAGTTGCTAGAGGTATGGTTGAATTTTATGATTATGATGAAGCTGAAGTTTATAGTAAATGTAAAAAGCTCATAGATAGTGCAAAGAATAAGCAACTGCTTGACAAAATAAATAATGATAGAAAGATGTCTGATGGAAATAAGAAGAGGCTTAAGAAACTTTTAAAGAAAAAAGGTTTGTATAGAAAAGGCATGTCATTTAACGAAATGAAAAATGTAGCCGATGTATTTCTATCAGATATTGATGAGGGAGAAGATGAATTTTAAAATCTTAAATATTATATTAGGAACTGCGCTTGTCGCATCAGCAGGATTGAATGTGTATTTATATAATGAGAAAAAGCGTATCTCTGATGAGTTTGAAAATTATATAGAAACTTCAGAAGGTCGTATTAATGAGTATGAAGAAGTAATTAATACGCTGGAATCTGATCATGAAGCGATCATGGCTAAGCACGAACAAATTGCTGCTGAGGTAGAGAATATAACACAAAAACTTGATAACTATATCAAAGAGGAAGAAGCAGCTATCGAAAAGTCAGCTGATATAGATGACCCTGTAGAACCTACAGGTGGAATCGAATACGTAGAAGATAATGCGTGATCTTTTAAGTCAACTGGATGATTTTATATTATTCAGTTGACTTTTATTTAATTAAAAGGTATTTGTATGAAAAATTTATGGGAATTAGAGACATATATAAACCCTAATATTTTTTACTTATTTAATAAAGAAATAATTGAATATGATATAAAGAGCGCTGGTATGAATATATCCAGAGCATTTAATCTTATAGATAAAGATAAGTATGAAAAACTTAAATCTATGGATAAATCTAAAAGAGTTAAAGAAATTGGACTTATGCAGAGAAGAGACCCTATGTTTGTTAAAAGTCTAATGAATGCATTTGCAAATACAAGAAAACTCTTTATCGAAAGTAATAATCTTGAAGAGAGTGATATCGTATCTATTAAGAAAGATGCCATATTTGTAACAAAGAGATGCGACTATACTAAATTCATGGATTATATAGAGTTTAAGGAAAAGAATATATACTCATCGTATATACATCTCAATCGTAAGATAGAACTGTATTATAATACCGATAAACTAGATATAAAGGGTATTGGCGATAATAAAATAGAGCTTCATAAAGATTACCTAATCCCAGTTTTAACTAAATTTATAAGAAAGATGGAAAGTGGTGATAACATTGAAGCGATAGACTATATCCGTAGGTTTATTGGTAAATATAAAAGAAAGGAACTTGATGTCGGATACTATAGAAGGTTTGATAGTTTGAGTGAATTTGATGTAAATATGCCTGATGATGAATTTATTTTTAATCCAAATATTCATAAAGAGTATATAGACATCATGTATAACTTGACAGAAGTCCTTCTTAGACTGATCAAGATACCGTTATAATATGGAGACTAATCTTAAATATAATTTAAATTTAGATGATTATGCTATCAGAAAGATTAGAGAGTTATATCCTATTGATGATGTTGTAGTTATAACGACAACCGGTGTTCCTATAAGTGATGACTACGCATCATATATGGAAGAGCATATTGATGAGTTATGTAATCATTTCCATAAAGATCTAATCGTAAGAGTATCAATACCTCATGTTCCAAAAAATTCAGATATTGGTTATAAATTTGAAAGTGAGTTTGATACTATAAACTTAGATGATGAAGACGATGAAGAATTATTAGACGACCCATACGAATATTCTGATGAAGATGAGGATGATGAAGATGAATATGAACGCTTTGATTGTCCTGACATTGGATATATAGAATCATTTGATGAGGGTGGTATATATTATAATTTTGTAAATGTAGTTCCTGATGTTACTGTAAATGGAGATTCTATATACGACTTTACAGAAAGTATGGAGGATGTTATGCAACCTTCATACTATAATCAGGACGAATCAACAGAGCTTAATGCACATATAGATAGTGAAGGAGAAAATTGGATGTTTACATTTACATTTAGACACCCAATATCATTTGCTAATGATCTTATGAAAAATCCGATACTATCTGATGCAACTATTCAAAACTCTGATAAGGTTATTTTTTCTTTAATGAATATGGTTAGTAACGGAATTGTTAATATAATAAGTTCCGAGACTATGAAGATGATAATTAAAACCATGATAGGACTTGTTGTTAATCATGGTAGAATACCATTTGTAGGAACCGTACGGTTTCAGTTACTCGCAGACAAATTAGAAGAGCATATGCGTGCGAATTATACTGAGTGGAAGACTATACTCTATAACATGATATTACAAGATTTTGTAGATTATGAAAGCAGAGTAACTCCGCCCATAACATTCAAAGCAGATGAATTCTATTTTAAACCAACTGATTTTTTAGGACAGTATTATTTTCCTAAGGGATTAAAAAAGAAGGAAGAAGAAGGAAAGACAAATGGCAGAAAAGAAAGTTACAAAGAAAGAAACAGCAAAGACAACAAAAAAGGTGGCAACACCAAAAAAGACAACGACAAGAGCCAAAAAAGCAAAAATAGTAGAAGCAGTAGAAGAAGTCAAAAAGGAAGTAGTAGAAAAGCAGCCGGAGAAACCAGTGGAGGAACAGACACCAGTAATGGAATCTCAGGTGTCTGATCTTGGATTTGAATTTGATATTGTCGGAGGACCTGGTCCTGAAGTAGAAGATGATGTTAAAGAAGTTCCACCAGAAGATCAGCCAAGAGAAGTTAAAGAAGAACCTGAAACAGAAGCTAGTGATGTAGTATTAGCTGAAGAGACTCCAAGTAATGTAAAAGAAATATTATCATCTAATGATAAGACTTTTGCTGGTGGAGATAGAAACTGCTATCTGTATGTAGATATCAACCTTACAGTAAATAGTAGATTTGGAACTCCGATCTCTATTGGCGCTATTACTCCAGATGGTGACACATTCTACGCTGAAATAAGTGACTATAGTATGAAGATGG
>JAEEGL014972703.1_pt1 | contig 11315 bp, 5 predicted proteins | sample 9134231 | NCBI WGS metagenome assembly JAEEGL01 (sample SAMN16246548, study PRJNA631951) | gut metagenome | biome: gut microbiome; feature: rumen; material: fiber-attached | host: Bos | place: Iran: Karaj | collected 2018-10
AGCTTTACAAGGTCTCCGCCTCCGCCAAGAGTTTCGTATACGGTTTTGTTCATGTCCAAAGTAGAACGCATCTGGTCTACATATACAAGCTTTACAGTCTGCCCAACTTTAATGCTTCCGCTGTCCGGTTTTTCACCGCCCGGCAGGCCTGCTGCATCTACTATGAGCTTGAACAGGGTTGTTTTACCGGCACCGTTTGGTCCAACAATGCCTACAATGGCACCTGCCGGAATATGTACATCCAGGTTTTCAAAAAGCAGCTTATCGTCATACGATTTGGTAAGTCCTTCAATATCTATTACCTGGCCGCCAAGACGCGGACCTGCCGGAATAGAAATCTGAGTATCCTTGAGCTGTTTTTTGCTTTCCTGAGACATGAGTTCGTTATAGCGTGTAATATGTTCCTTGTGCTTTGCCTGGCGTCCCTTTGCACCCATGTGAATCCATTCCAACTCGCGCTGGATTTCCTTCTGGCGCAGGCTTTCATTTTTATTTTCAAGGGCAAGACGCTGGTTTTTCTGTTCAAGCCAGCTGGAATAGTTGCCCTTAAACGGATAGCCTTCTCCGCGGTCCAGCTCAAGTATCCAGCCTGCAACATCATCAAGGAAGTAGCGGTCGTGGGTAATGGCAATAACAGTGCCGGGGTAGTCGTGCAGGTGTTTTTCAAGCCAGGCTACGGTTTCGGCATCCAGATGGTTTGTAGGTTCGTCCAAAAGCAGAATGTCTGGCTGCTGGAGGAGCAGACGGCACAAAGCAACACGGCGGCGTTCACCACCCGAAAGTACGTCTACTACCTGTTCCGGAGGAGGACAGCGCAAGGCTTCCATGGCAAGTTCAAGATTGTTGTCCAGATTCCAGGCGTCGCAGGCATCGAGCTTTTCCTGAACCTCTGCCTGTCTTGCACAAAGTTTGTCAAAGTCAGCATCGGGGTCGCCAAAGGCTTCGTTTATCTTATCAAATTCGGCAAGCAGATCGGTAATTGGCTGCACGCCTTCCTTTACAATTTCCATAACGGTTTTGCCGGGCTCAAGATACGGCTCCTGTTCAAGATAACCTATTGTATAGCCGGGAGCCAGCGAGGTTTCGCCGGTATAATCCTTATCTATTCCTGCAAGAATCTTAAAAAGCGAAGATTTTCCCGAGCCGTTTGGACCAATAACGCCGATTTTTGCGCCGTAAAAATACGAAATGCTAATGTCCTTAAGGACAACCTTGGTTCCGTACGCCCGTCCAACACGGTCCATTGTATATATTATCTTTTTATCATCATAAGTCTTAGCCATATCACTACCTCGCCCACAGTTTAACATAGAATAGAAAGAAATATAAGACCTTGCGCAGTCAACTCGTATATTCATAAGATAGGGTCAAGCCCTGGCATTTATAACATAGTGTCATTCCCAGGCATTTATAACATAGTGTCATTCCCGGGCATTTATAACATAGTGTCATTCCCGGGCTTGACCCGGGAATCTTTCCTACCAAAATTCAAATCTTTTTCTTTACAATCATTAATACTGTGTTATAATTAAAAAATCGAGTTTTAGAGTTTATGGAAAAAAAAGTGAAAATTAGAAAAATGAATTCTTGCTTTGCTCACACATTCAAATAATTTCGCATATTCCAGGCGCATATCCTGATTTTTAAAATGGATATGTGCCTTTATTTATTTAACTTACTAAAGGAGTTTTTTTATGAAAAACCTTAGGGCTAAAAACAGACTGCTTGTTTTTACTGCTATTACCGCAATGCTTTTTGCAGCGTTGTTTACCGCTTGTGGTTCAAGCTCGCTTGAGCCGGTATCAGATGAAACAACCTATACCGTAACCTTTGCTACCGATGGCGGCTCTGCAATTGGCGCACAAAAAATAGCAGCCGGAAAAACGGTTGCAAAACCTGCCAATCCTACAAAGGACGGAGAAATTTTTGAAGGCTGGTATAAGGATTCTGCCTATTCTGCAGTATACGACTTTTCTACACCAGTTAATTCAGATGTTACCATTTATGCAAAGTGGTCTGGTACAGCGCATAAGGTAACCTTTAATACAAACGGCGGCAGTACTATAGACGCAATTTCGGTAAGGCATGGAGACACTCCTTCCATGCCGTCTAATCCGACAAAGACCGGCTACGATTTTAAGGGCTGGTTCAAGGATGCCGAATTTAAAGAACAATTTTATCTTTCATCAGTAACTGCCGACCTTACCCTCTACGCCAAATGGGAAGTTTCGGTTTACCTTGTTTCTTTTGACGTAGACAACGGCAGCTCCGTAAGCTCCCAGTACATTGAACACGGCGGCAAGGTTACCAAGCCTGCAGATCCTACCAGAAGAAACTGCGTATTCAACGGCTGGTACACCGCCCCATATACCGGCACCTCTTCCGATGTCCAGTTCAATTTTGCCACCACCACCATAACAGCAGATACCACAATCTACGCAGGCTGGACGATTGATGGATTTACGGTGACGTTTGATAGTCAGCGCGGTTCAAGAGTTGCTACACAGGTTCTTAACAGTGATGGTTCGGAATGTGTCGAAGTTCCTGCCGCACCAAGAAGAACCGGATATGATTTTGCAGGCTGGTATACAGATGCAGAATGTCAGAACTCTTATGATTTTTCTGCAAATGTTACGGAAGATATTGTTTTATATGCAAAATGGAACATAAAGCATTTTACGGTAACATTCTATGGAAAGTCATCAATTTATGACATGATAACAGTAGAATATAAAGAACGAATTGATGATCCTGGATATCCTGACGAAGAAGGCTTCATTTTTGATGGCTGGTATACCATTGATGACAGACCGTTTAATTTTAATTCTCCAATAACAGATGATATAGATATTTATTCTAAATGGACACAGATATATTATGATGTCAATTTTGTAACAAATTGTGAAATTGAACTGCCGGCTCAAAGAGTTAAACACGGAGATTCTATTCAATTTGATGTGGATTCCCTGTATAAAGAAGGTCTATTCTTTATGGGCTGGTATACAGATCCAGATTTTAATACGTTATTTGATTGGGAAAATACCCCGGTAAAGGATGATCTTGTTCTTTATGCTTACTGGGATTGTAAATATTGTGAAGTTACCTTTGTTCCATTAAATGGAGGAAATAATATTCAGGAACAAATAATATTTGGACAAAGAGTAAGTGAACCAGAAGAACCTGGTAGAGGTCACTTTGAGTTTATAGGCTGGTATCGGGATTTGAATTTTACCCAGCCTTATGATTTTGATTCTCCTGTATATGAAGATCTAGTTTTGTATGCAAGATGGCTCTCGAAAGAAGAAATAAGTACAAGACTAACAATAGAAGTAATTAATCAGGATATTGAAGTCACATATTCACAAGAAGGTGATGTTATTACCTTTGTATTACAACTAAATGCAGGTAGCTATGTCGAGAATTCAACATGGTATTATGAAACAGCATACGGAGAAATGGTATCTGAATACAGGGACGGATATACATTTACATTTGAATATGATACACAAGGATTTGCTCCGGGTGTTTATACAATAGAATGGATGGGGCAGATACGAGATCCCGAAACGTTGACTTATCCATGGTATTCATATACAGCTTTAATAACAGTGGAATAAGTGAGGTAAAAGATGAATAAACAGCTTAAAAATATAATTTCTATTTTTATAATATCTTTATTATTTACACTTGTTTCGTGTAATGGAATAACAAATAGCGAAACAAAAGATGATAAAGTTATATTAAAATTCTCTGTAGCAGATACAAGTCGTACTGTATTCCCGGAAAGTCCTTCGTTAACAGAATTTACTAATATATCCTTGTCTATTTCGCATATGTCTAAATTTGGTTATAGAAATATTGTAGAATTACAGCAGGATATAAAGACTTTTTCCAGCGATGAAATTTCATTTGATGAAACTTACGGTTTTTCATTAACTGCATATAAAGGACAAATTTTATATTCAGCATATGTTGAACAGCAATTAACGCAAGGTGAAAATGTTATAAACTTTGAATTGAAACGCAATACTCTCGGTGAAGGTAATGGAAACATAGACATTTCTCTGGATCTTTCAAAAGCCTCAAATCATCAAGAGGTTAATCATATTGATATAACCGTGATTTCGCTCGAAAATCACAGCATAGTATATTCTGATACCATTTCTAGTACAGAAATAGACGATTCGTACAAAATCAATTTTAATAAGACGAATATTCCATGCGGAAATTACAATGTAGAAGCAAAATTTTATGCAACTGAAGGTAGCAATGCATTAATGCTTAGATATCCTTTTGTTGTTGTAGTAGCTCAAGATCTTACAAGCAGGGATACAATTGATATCGACAAATTAAATCCTGTTTATAACATTACATTTGATATGAATGTAGAAGATCCCGAAAACATTCTTTTTGATTATGAAGCAAATTCAAAGATAACTCGTCTTACCAGAGAAAGACCGGCAGAACCTCAAAGAGATGGATATATTTTCATGGGTTGGAGACTGCTGGATAATGATTATGATGAGCCTCAGGAGCTTACTTTCCCGGTAACCTCTGATATAACACTTATAGCATCCTGGTTAGATTCTTCTACATCAGACGGCAGTTATCTTGCTACAGAAGGAACTGTTGAAGGTATAATTTTAAGTATATCCGAGGGTACTAAAACAGAGCCTGCAGTTGTAAGATTACGTGGAATGATTGACAGGGATGTTTTTGGTATTATTCAAGGGGCTTTACAGCATAATTCTGATGTTTATTTTGAAATAGATATTGCTGATATAACTCAAATAGAGCCATTGGATTATTGTGGAATTCAAGATTGTCCAAATCTCATAAAGATTCATTTACCTTTAAATTATTATATAGAGTCAAATGTATTTAGAGGATGCAGTTCGCTTAAAGAAATAGAAATTCAAAATATTGAAAATTCTTCTTTTAGAATTATAAACGGGGTGCTTTATCTTAATAGAACGGATGGGTTGCAATTATTGATCTATCCTGCTGGACTGGGGGGAAATACATTTAATGTTTCAAATGAAATTGCGTCAATTGCAGAGTATGCTTTTGATTCTTCCTCTTTAACAGAAATTAATATTCCGGATTCTGTTTACAGTTTAAGCAATAAAGCATTCAGCAATTGTGCTAATCTTGCTGCTGTAAATGTTGATGAAGAAAACCAAAACTATTCAAGCAGTAATGGCGTATTATACAGTAAAGATGGAACAAAGCTTATTTATTATCCGCAAGGCATCGAAGAATTGACGTTTACTATTCCAGAAACTGTAAAAACTATTGCACCACGCGCATTTTTCTGGGCAGAAAATTTACATGGGGTTGTTGTACCATCTGGAAGTACCTGGTTTGAAACTGAATGGATAACGGATAATAATTATGATCTTATACAATATGGTACGTTAATGAATTTTGAAGATCCTTATGAAACTTTGGACCAATTAAGAGAATATTATGAAACCAGAGAATATACTTATATTAAAGTCAATATAAATAGTTTGCTTGCAGGAGAGCTTACTGTTTATGAGTATGAAGAAAACTTTGATATATCAGATTCTAGTTATACAAAGCTTACATTAACTGGTGATACAACACAGATGGATTATCGTTTGTATAAAATTCAAACAGTACCTGGTAAAAAGTATATTATGGACTTAGTAGATTCTCAAACCAGCGGGAAATATTCATATACTGATGACTATCATTTTGGTAATACAAGCCATATTTTCATGAATAATGATTTTTCTTTTGTAAATGGGCAAGGTTCAAAGCAAGGCCCTTATGAGGATCTCATAGTTCAATATTTTACAGCTCAAACGGAATATACATATCTTTTAATATGGGGCGAAAAAGATATTGCTTTACGTGTTTGTGAAGAGCCTGCCATTAAAAAAGCTGTCAATTTAAGCATGGGATTTGAAGATATTGGATTACGTTATAATGATAAAGGTGAGGCGTGGGAGTGGTACATTACCAATCAACATCTTTTTGATTCATATCCTTATACTGCTTACTGGTTTGTAGATAATAAATTATACGACGGGTATGGTACTAATTATAGGTTTGATCCTTCAGAATATGAACCTGGCATTCATCTTATATCTGTACAAGTAGAGGCCTATACAACCAGTACGGAAGCAACTTATTATTCCGCAGCTATGTATGTTACAGTTGAGTAAAAAGGGAGAAAATTATGAATAATATGACAATTTTGAAAAATCTTAGAAAATCATGGGTTTTTATAATTTTTACAGTGGTTCTTTCTGTTTGTTCTTGTTCTAATGTTGTTACTTTGTCACAGCAAAATTCAAGTGCTGCAAAATCTGATGGTTCCTATTATATAAGCTTTAATATAAAGGGATTAAATGCAGGCAGAACAATATTTCCAGAATTACCAGATGTGGAGGCTCTGGAAAATATTAAAATTTATAGAAAATATGATGCCTCTGAAAATCCTGACCCACAGTTTATTTTAATTGGTGAATATGAAGATTACACTTCTCTTTCAAATGGAAAAATTGAAATATCAGAAGAGGACCTGTATAGAAGTTATATATTTAAGGTTACAGCTTCTTGTGGGGATAAAGAGTTTGAAGGTAAAACCGGATATGTATATTTGACTAAGGATTCTGAAGCTATAGATGTTACCCTTTCTCTCGTATCTTATGGAGAAGGAAGCGGTAATATAAATTTAACGTTTAATTACATAGATTATGCTTCTAATCCAGTTAGGAACGTTAAGGTAATGTTTGCAAATGTAGCTGAGGATGATTATAGTGAATTTTATGCTTCGGATAATCCAGAAATTCTAATTTGGGATACAGATGAACAACAAATTAGTTTTGTATATTCGAATCTATCTGTTGGAACATACGAAATACGTCTTTATCTTTTGCATGATGATGAGAATTATAATAATAATTGGATGGGAATAATTAGAGTTGCATCCAATATGACAAGCAGTGCTACAATAAATATGTGGCCTGAATCTGAGCAAAATCAACCGTGATAAAGGAGAGTTTTTAAATACAAAAAACACTTCATAATTATATAAAAAAAGGAGGATTTTATGAAAAAATCTGTTTGGAGACAAGTGGGAATTGTGCTGCTGGCTGTTTCTGCTTTGTTCTTGGGTGCTTGTAAGCAGGATGGAAATCTTGAACGTTCAAGCAATATTGATGTTTATACGCTGGAGGCGGTAGACATTACGGCAAAGGCTTACCCTGGCTTTAACTATATTGCCTGGGGTGAAACTATTTATGATGATTGCTCATATCATATTTATCGTGATGATGGCAAGGAAATTGAGAATACCGACAAAAATTTCTATATTGATACTGACATAAAAGATGGTGTTTCTTATACATACACTATTTATACCTATGCAGAGCCTGACCAAATAGTAAAAGATGCAGATGTAACATCGGCTAATTATTCTACCTATTACGTTGTAAAAGGTAGTGCAAAATCTACGACTGTAAAGGCAATAAGACCTGACTATTATTCAAACGGTAAATTTGTTTCTGCACTTGATCTGGCTAACTACGAAGCGGGCGGAAACAAAAACTATGTTGTTAGTCAGGAAAATATTATCTTTAATGTAGAAAAAGGCGGACTTAGGGTTGCGTTCCCTACAAAGGCTTACCTTAAGTATTCTTTGTCTTTCTATAAGGGAAATGCCTATGAAGTATTTACCGAAGGTAGTATCCCGGCTGAAGATATTCTTATGAATAACCAGAATAATCAGTTTGTAGAAGTGATAAATAATACACTTCCTTCAAACTTCTACAAAATGGACGGCACTTATAGCAAAAGCTTTACAATTACCAGCGCAGGTACCTACCAGGCTGTAATTACAGTAGAAGGCTTTGACGGCACAATGCCTTATGTTCCTTCTTACGTTGTTTCAAAGCCTGTAACAATTGAGCAGCTTGAAATTAATAAACCTACCGCTATTGCTGAGTCAAGCTGGATTGACGACGGTAAGACTGCAAGAATTGCATGGCATCCTGCAACAAAGAATAATGATACAGTATATGCTGCAGAAAGCTATAAGATTTACCTTAAGGATTCAAACAATGTTTATACAGACATTGCTGCAACAATTAAGGCAGACAAAAAGAACGGAGAGACAATTTACTATGCTGATTATGCTATAGCAGACAACAGTGTAGACTATGAATTCTATGTTGTTCTTTCTGAAAACGGTAAGGTAGAAGATAACTCTACTAATTCTAAGAAAGCAGTTATTGGACGCTATGGAACAGTTGGTGAAGCAAGACGTGGCTGGGGAAATGCATACTTTGTAGACTACGATAGAACAGATATTATTAACGATGCAGTTCTTGAAATTAAGGTTCCGGATATTGATGTAACTGTTGGTGCTGTTAAGTATAGAATTGTAAACAAGAATGCTAATACCGACGATGGAGACAAGCAGTATGTACGCAGCTGGCTCTACAATGATTCTGAATTTACTGCTGCTACTGTAGTACCTGTTGATTATACTACTTACCGCGTAATGGTTCCTAATGTTGCACTTGATTCTAAGGTTGTATTCCTCTATTCATTCAAAGAAAATGGAAGGGCTGATTCAGTTGATAGAACTGTAACAGGCATCTGGCACGATGAAAATAATGATGGTGACGTTGATGATGAAGGCGATTGGTTAGAAGAAACCTATGCAAGCATAAGAGACTTTGATATTGGTAATGAGTTTGTTTTTGAGTGGACAAATACAGATGGTTACGAGAACAAGGGTATATTTGGAGTAATTGCTGCTGATGATAATGATGATAATTATACTAATTACCTGAACTACACCTACGAAATTTACTATGCCCGTATTCTTGACTCAAGCTCTGTAAAGGATCTGGATAAGGTAACTACAAACTGGACTAAGGTTCCTGTAACAATTGCCTGGGATGCCGATGCTGCACAGTATCAGGGTGTATCTTCAGAAATTACATTTACTGTAGATACTCCGGTATACGAGACCGAACTGGATGCTGACGGAAAAGAAGTTATCGGCTCCTATGTTGCTGAATACGCATTCAAGTATGTTAAGACAAACAAGAATGCTCCTGCAGGTACACCGGGTGCTTCTGTTGTTGAATATACTGAATATAATATGAGCAAACCTAAATAATCCTACGGTTAGTTGATATTCACAGCTGAGTAAATGCTTTCCCCTGTGCCGGAAACGGTGCAGGGGATTTTTTTATTTCTGGAGATTTTTATTCGCTCTTGTTTTCAGCGGCGGCGGCAGCAGCTCTAAGGAGTCTTAATTCGAGTGGAGAAAGGTTTGAAGTATCCTGTTCCGGCTCGGCTGCTGGGGTTGAGGTGTCTGCAGGGGTCTGTGCTTCCTGAGCTTCGCCTGTTGTGCTCTGGGTAACAGGCATAACTTCTACATTTTCATCGGCTTTTTCTATCTGCTGTTCGGCAGGCTTTGGTGTAGGAGCAGGGGCTGCTTTGACAACAGGCTTATAGAACATCTTTATGTTTTCTATCTGAGTCTTGTGGCGCGACTTGAGCAGGAGAGTATTTGTTTCTGCACGATATACATAACCGGATGAATTATAGGTTTCGAATCTTGGGTCGGTACGGAAGGCCATGTCGTAAATATATATCTGCTCGAATGCCGGTATTCCTTTGATAATTACATAGTGTGTAAGTCCGTTCGGGAAGTCTATTGCAAGATTTAAAGAACCGTCGTCTTCTTTCTGCCAGGTAATACCTTGTGCACAAGTCCATGCCCAGGCAGCGTTCTTTCCGTAAGAGTTTATGAGCTCAATATGTGGATAGTATTTGTTGTCGTATTCGAGCAGAGGATAGAGTGTAGAAAGAGTGCGTAAGTCAAACGAAGCGCTTTCTGCAATATAAGAATTTACAATTACACGACCTGCCCTTATGTAGGTGTTGTTGCCGGTAGTCTGTCCGTAGCGCATAAGTGCAATACCGGTTTGTGCAGCCTGTACAACCGAAAGGAAGGTGTCGTTTTCGGAAATTGTAAGGAGCTCGTTTTCGTAAGAACAGGCTTCGGTAAGCTTTGCAATACACTGTTCCATAGCAGGTTCAAGTGCTGCGGCATATTCGGAGTGAAGGTTCATAAAATCTGCATAGGCAAGCAAAAGTCCGTTTATCTGTTCTATCGTACAGTCTTGAATATTTGCTTCGGCAGCGTTTCTTAAAATGGTATTTACAATTACCGAATCCGTATATACACACAGTTTGGCTGCAATGTTTGGAATTGTAAATATGTCCATAGAGCCTGTGTCACCAGCCTTCTTTATCTGCAGGTTTGTATTATCAATTTCGGTTTCCAGCTTTTTATTCATATTAGAAAGGCTGTTTAAGAATGGTGCCGAAAGATAGGTGCGTTCTTCGTTTTTCTTGTAATCGGACGGAATATCGTCTATAGCCTGCTGATATTTTCCTTCTTTTGCCATTGCGGCAATGTAAGCAATTACTGCCTGTTCTGTAAAGCTTGAATCATTTATAGAAGACTTAAAGGCGGTAATGAGGTTTGAATTAAAGGTTGTAATTGTCCTTTGGTAAGCAGAAAGCTCTGCAGAAGCAAGCTCGGTAAGGCTTTCAAAGTCAAACTTGCGGGTATCGTCATAAACTGAATAGTGGGCAAGGTTGTCTGCATAGGTAAAATGAATGTAGTTTCCGCTTATGCTGTCGGAATGGAAGGACCAGGTCTGTTTTTTACCTTCCAGCACAATTTTGTTACCATCGTCACGCTGAACCTTCATATTATAGGCAAAATTAAATGGTACATAAACGTCGGTAACATCCTTTGGAACATCTGCATAAATTGTAAGTGGAGAATCGGTTGTATTTTGTGCCAGTATAAAAACCAGATTTACATCCTGTGTAAACTTAAAGGTATACTGCAAATCTTCTTCTATATAGTCTACAAGTCTAAGCTCCTGAGGAACCGGTTCACCTTTTTTAAGAATTTTTATACAATCCTGGTCATTGGAATGAATTAAAATACCATTGTAGCTAACTTCGAGCTTGTTCTGCAGTTCATAATCACTGTTTTCCTGCTCTGATTTTGCCATGGTTATTTGAAAATTGCCGAATTTTTTGAGAATTGAAGAATCTGTCCTAAATTGAAGTATAAAAATGCCGATGATAATAACGATATCGACAATCAGAAGTCCTATTGCTTTTCTAATAACCCGTGTATTCATGGTCTTTACAGTTTAGCAAAAAATTGATGGACTTTCAACGATGTGTTTAGAGGGGAATTAATTATGAAAAACCGTTTTTTTGTTCTGGGAATGATTCTG
>JAEEGL015495481.1_pt1 | contig 11315 bp, 7 predicted proteins | sample 9134231 | NCBI WGS metagenome assembly JAEEGL01 (sample SAMN16246548, study PRJNA631951) | gut metagenome | biome: gut microbiome; feature: rumen; material: fiber-attached | host: Bos | place: Iran: Karaj | collected 2018-10
CTCCAACAGGCGTCGACACGCCTGCCCCCATGGAGTCATCCCCCATACCAGAATACAAAGAAGCATTTGCAGGTGCAGTATCTCCCCCACCGGAAGTATCCATACCGGCAAGCAAAGCATTAATTTCGTCCTGAGATAACATTCCATCCATGCTCCTACTCTTCCTCCTCTCTTACCACCGACGTAATACGTACGGCATATTTGTCTTTTGCAGTTCCGGGCAAAGCAGTAAACTTAAAAATATTGCCCACATAGACCTGCATGTCTGTATTGACCCGGTTATCGAGTCTGATAATATCTCCTGCCTGCAAATGAACGAAATCATTTACAGAAACTCTGCATTTTCCAAGAACTGCCTTAACAGGTACATCCACGTGCCTTACCATTGTCTCAAGATGATCCTGATAGTCCTCTTCTGCATTCTTCTGCATTGTAGAGAACCAGAACTTGGTATTCAGCTTGTCCATTACACTCTCTAAGGTGAAATACGGAAGACAGACATTCATAAGTCCCTCTGTCTCACCAATCTTGATGTTGAGAGTCACAATGGCGATCATATCCGTAGGGGATATAACCTGCGCAAACTGTGGATTGGTCTCAATCCTCTCCATAACAGGATTGATAGCCACAACGTTCTGCCATGGTTCAACCATCAGCTGCATGCAGATGGTTACCAGCTTCTCGATGAGCGGCATCTCAATGTCCGTAAAGGGTCTTGGTTTATCAAGACCGTTGCCCTCGCCCCCAAGCATCCTGTCTATGAAGGAAAATCCAATATTAGCCTGCAATTCAAGAATAATTGTTCCCTGAAGTGGCAAAAAACTTATAACTCCCAGAATTACCGGATTGGAAAGCGCATTGCTGAACTCGGAGTATGTAACCGTCTCTGAGTTTGCCACGGATACCGTGACGTTCTTGCGCAGATATAAAGGGAGCGTTGTGGATAAAAGACGCCCATAGTGCTCGTAGATCATCTCCAGCGTTCGGAGGTGTTCCTTGGAGAACTTGGCCGGACGTTTAAAGTCATAATCCTTGACTTTCTTTTCGTCCGCGGCCTGCATCTGATCCACATCAAGTTCGCCGGTAGAGAGTGCCGATAGCAGACTATCTATTTCGCTTTGTGATAGTACTTCACTCAATGTGTATCTCCTCTAAAAACTCTTTTCGCAAATATTCATCAGATTATGAATAAAGGACACTTGAGAAACTAATGTCATAAATAAAGTTGGAGTTGAACATCTCCTGAACATGTTCAAGAATTGCTTCTCTGGCAACCTCGTCCTTACCGCTCTGAAGTTCTTCCAGTGTATAGCTTGCAAGTGTATTGGTGATTTCTGACTTGACAACTTCTTTGACATTGGCAAGATTCTCTTCCGTTCCAAGAGTCGCATAATCAGCACTAGCCTTGTTCATTGAGAACACAACCTCTACAACCATGTAGTGTGTCTTGCCATCTTCACCTGGCTTAAGATTGATGGTAAGCTTCTCATCTCCTGTAAAGCCCCAGGTTGCCATATCAGTAACAGCAACTACACCTGATGCTGATCCGGAGAAACCTCCGGTATTGCCACCGTTGGCTTCCAGTTCAAGAGCTGCAGCTATATCAGAGATAAGCTTGGCTGTCTTGGAGTTGGTGGTCATGACGCTGAGCATCATGAAGCCGGTCATGCCCAGATTGACTACCAGAAGTGCAAGGATAATGATTGACAAAAGATTCTTTTTCATAGGTTTAGTCTCCCTGTTTTAGTATGAAGCACTTAATGGATTGTATATCTTGATCTCAACACGCCTGTTTCTGGCTCTGCCCTCATCGGTGGAATTATCAGCAACAGGTGAATACTGACCTCTTCCCGTGTGGACTATATGTGATGGATCAAGATTGGTGTTCTCTGTCAGGTAATAAAATATACTCAGAGCTCTTCCTGCACTGAGCTCATCATTGTTGGAATACTTGCCTCCGCCGCTCATGGGAACGTTGTCTGTGTGTCCCTCTATCTCGATGGTACCTCCTGCATAAGATTCAAGGATCTGTCCCACTTTCTGCAGCACCGGCATTGCATCTTCTTTGACCTCAACCTTACCGGAATCAAAGAGAATCGCTCCCTGAATATCCAACTGTACAAACTGACTGGTATAGTTGAGGGATACCATATTTTCGATATCGCCCTCTTCCAATGCTTCTTCTATCTTTTCCGCAAGTTCTGCCGATGCTTCAAGCTGTTCAGCTTCAGCAGCTTCCAGCAGTTCTTCCTGTTCCATCTCTCCCACAGCCTTCTCATTCTCATCTGAGTCCTCGCCACTCTGAGCAAGACCCATGGATGTCACATAACTCGATAATGCATTTAGCTGTGAAACTCCATCTCCTATAAGCGCTCCCTCTCCTATAGCCATCTCACCGCCTGAAAAAACGCTGAAGGCCTGGCTGAAGGAAGCAGCTACCTCCTCAAACTTGGAGGCATCCATTGTTGCCATGGAGAAAAGCAAAACGAAGAAACAAAGGAGCAGGTTCATCAAATCTCCAAAGGTACCCTGCCACGCGGGTAGGCCGGGTTTTATTTCTTCCGGTTTCTTTGCCATTATTCTCCGCCTCCGTCGCTGGTTCCGTTCTCTGCCTCGTAGGCTGCCCTTTCAGAAGGTGACAGGAAGGATTTAAGCTTCTCCTCCGTAACACGTGGGTTCTCACCGGCCTGAATGGACAAAAGTCCCTCGATGACAATACTCTTTGTCATATATTCCGCATTACTCCTGGCTTTTAACTTGTTCTCCGCCGGGTAGCAGAACCAGTTCGCAAGAACTGATCCGTAGAATGTTGTAATGAGGGCAACCGCCATGGACGGTCCGATGGATGAAGGATCGGACATGTTCTGAAGCATCAGAACCAGTCCGAGAAGGGTTCCGATCATACCCCAGGAAGGTCCCATACCTGCAACGTCACCAAAGAATGAATAGTTGTCCTTGTGGCGCTCAGCCATAGCATCTATTTCCGCCTCAAGAATGCTCTTAACAAGTTCTGGCTCGGTACCATCAACTATGAGCCCGACGCCTTTTTTCATGAACTTATCCTCAATATTTCCGGCTGCCTCTTCCAGTGCAAGAAGACCTTCTTTTCTGGCGGTATTGGAAAGGTCAATAATTGTCTTTATGACAGCCTTGGTATCATCTGCCGGCATCTTAAAAATAAGGGTGTATGACTTAAGGCCACTGATGAAACTCGGCATGCTTCTGGACGCCAAAACCGCCATGAAGGCTCCTCCGAAGGTGATCATGGCCGAAGGCGCATCCAGGAAGTATTTAACACCGGTGATTCCTGCACCAAAAACTATACTGAGGATCATGAATACGAAACATAGTACTACGCCAAGCAATGAAGCAATATCCACAACATTTCCCCCTTACGCATATTTATTGTAAAGCTGAAGATTATATTCTGTTATTACCTTCCGTTTTACTGATTAGCCTTAATAATATCGTATATTTCCTGCAAATTTTCTTTTACAAGGAGTTTGCGACCTGAGTACAGAATTAAGACTGTGTCAGGGTTTCCCTCAACAGTCTCGATCATATCAGGATTAATTAATATCTTTCTGGTGTCCAGTTTGGTCAATTCTATCATCCTGCTCATTTTGAAATGCCCCTTTCAAGAGAAAAATTTCACAGATTACAAAAATTTCAGCTCTTTTTGAAACTTTATTTCTGTCTAACATAATTTTAACACTTTTTCAGGGCAAAATCTGTACTAAGTGTTCATAAGCAAGACTATTTTGGAGCATAATTTCATTTGTGGGAATTCAATTTGAAATTTAATTAAAGAAATCCATTCCCCCCACCAACTCTTCCGTGATATACCACAAATATCCGAAGGCATAATACTAGATATTGTGGTATCGATAACATTGTACCACTTTTCCATGTAGAAAACAGTATTAATTGCATAAAATTTTTATAACGAGATTATATATTTTGTGAAAAATCCCCCGGCACTAAAATACCGGGGGATTTTAAGACAACTATTCTGCCTTTTTAATGAATTCATTTAATCTGAAGCCTTTTCATTTACGGCATCTTCTGAATCATCCGAATTATCCTCAGGGTAAGCGTCAAGCACTTCTTCACAGTTATCATCATTGCTCTCCGGCTCAGGTTCTTCGGTTTCAGAGATCACAATGGGATTTTCGGAAATTTCGTTAGATTCTTCAGGTTCAGAAACTACTTCGTCATCAGATGTATCTTCCTCTGCGGGAACTGATTCTTCGGCTGATTCCGTTTCTTCAGAGTCCTGGCTGCTGTCATTGCTCTCTGTCTCCTCTACAGTCTCCTGAGCTTCTTCCTGTGGCTCTTCTACAGATTCAGAAACCTCTTCGTTTTCAACTGCACTGTCCTCAACAGCTTCTGCAGGTTCTGCAGATTCTTCGGGTTCTGAGGGTGTATTTACGCTTTCTTCCGTCGCATCCTGAACTTCTGTCTGCTCATTTGTGAAGTCTTCTGTTACTTCAGCAGCTTCTTTCTGTTCTGTTGCACTTTCTTCTGTTACTTCTGATGCATCTTCCTGAACGTTTTCGGATTCTGCAGCGATATCAGCTAATTCTTCCTGTACATTTGTTATATCTTCTTCATCTTCTAAAGGCTCTGCTGCAGTTTCTTCTCCATCTTCAGACGTTTCAGAAGAAATGTTTTCCTCTTCATCAGCAGTATCAGCAAGTTCAGTGGTTTCTACAGTTTCATCACTATCTGCATTTGATTCTTCTGAAGATTCCACAACCTCTTCAACAGTCTCTTTTTGATTCTCTTCAGAGTCAGCAGCATCTTCTACTAAAGCTTCATCGCCATCTATTGTCTTTAATTTCACTGCTCCCTTGTTTTCAGATGAATTATCAGTACCCTTATTCTTTTCTGAATCTTTTACAACAGTTTCATCTTTATCAGAACCAGCTTCTTTTACATCAGTTTTCTTGTCGGAATCGGATACTTGGGAATCTTCTGATGCCTTAGATACATCGGTAGATTCTGAAACTTTATTATTTATCTTTGCAGCCTGCTCACTTATAACAAAGTCACCATCTATCGCTTCCGCTTTGTCGCTTCCCGATGAGGAAGTTATTCCGGTTCCCGATGTACCTCCGCTCTTAAGTGCATTCTTTTTATTCACTGTCGAATCTGCATAGTAACTGTCTTCTGTAATAGTATAAGACTGCTGCTTGTTTTTTAACTGAGACTTACTAAGTTGCGTAGTATTGGTATCAGAAAAATCTATAAGCAGTGAACCATTAGCAGTCTTCTTACCTGAAGAAGAATTGTGCATATAGTTCAGAAGGTCTGTACAGAATTTAAGGGATTCCTTATCTGTAGTATCATTTATGATAAATTTTTCTTCAAAGTCCTGAGTATTCTTATACAGTGAATTCCCGTCAACCTTTGACGCCTTTGCAATTACGTCATCAAGAGTTTTTCCGCTATGAAGATCTTCAAGAATACTGTTAAGACCTTCCCTGAGAACCGAACTGTCAACTCTCAGATCTTTGGTTTCAAGGCTCCCCGTAATCGCTTCCTTATTGTCCTGCTTTGCCCTTAGATATGACAGGTAAAGACAGGCAAGATATCCGGTTATGTAATCACTCTCCTCATCACTTCCGTTGAGGTTAAATTCCGGATTATTCTTGTAGGATTTTTTCATTTCAGATTCTGAGAACAAAGAGTTATTATCATTGTTGAAATACTGATAAAACTCATCTTTCCAGTACTGGAAAGTATTCTCAACTGTGCTTGCCACACCCTCCGAAAACCATTTGGGGAATTTGATATCATCTTCAGCAGCAAGATCATAGGTGCCGTCAGATTTGTCATACTCCCATCCCGTCACTCCTGTTCGGGTATAGTCGGCCATAAACGCATGCATCATCTCATGTACCAGAGTATTGTCCAGATCCGAATATGAATCGCTCTTATTAAACTCATAATCTCCCGTCTCCGGGTTGCGCTCATAAAAACCGCCGGCATTGACTGAAAGTCTGTACTTCACATTGCCGCTGCTGTCACTGACTATATCAACCGATGCCAGTGATCTTGAATCTTCCTTGGTACTTCCGTCTTCTTCATAGTATGTATCATAATATACATATAATCCAATGTCTTTTCCAAGTTCACCCTTCTCGGACGCCTTTTTAAACGCGCTGAATTTGCTTGTCAGAAGATTTACCGCTTCCGGTTCAAGGGTGTTCTTAACCCAGTTCACAAGGGCTGCCAGTTTATCAACACCTATTATGCTTATTACATTATCATCGCAGTGCGCTTCCACGAGCTTAAGGTTTTCTTCATAGGTAAGGTTGGTAGCAGGCGGTGTCTTATCATTATCGGTTTCCGGAGTCAGGTAAGGCTCTTCATTATTAGGATTTGGATCGGGATCGGGATCAGGACCAGGATTATCCGGATTAGGTCCAGGATTATCATGAGCCTTCTCATGCTCGTCATCTTTATTATCTACATCTGAATTATCCTGATTTTCACTTTCAGATGTATTCGTGTCATCTGAAGGTGTTTCAGGATTAACCTTAAAACCTTCCATTTCCGGGAGAACAGCGGATATGTAGGTCATTCCACTTTCAGGTATAGATAAAGTTGTTACTCCATTAATCTTCATCAGATCAACGACAAAATCCGGCATCTGGATGTCATAGCCACTGTTCTCGCCTAAAACCAGCGAGTATCCGTCAGGCATATAAAAAACAAAGATCGGATAGCTCTTAACAATGTCATCAATTTCAATAGCAAGATGAATTATATCCCCATCTTTATTCACCCAGATGACAGGAATTTCCCAGGAAACTCCTGTATCCGTAACAACCGTTGCGCTTTGGTCCAGCATCTGGCCATGGATTGGCTTAGCCAGATTTGTTATTGCCAGAGCCTTTACAAATCTTGTACTGCCATCCGACATGGTTGTAAAATAATCCTTCTTTGGGCTTTTTTTCAGCTGCTGGGTATATTGTATCGCGTCAGTGATGGCAGCAGCATTTTTCTCATCAAGTTGTGCTGCCTTAACGGTCAGGGCATTTAATTGTGCTGTAAAAAGAACTACGATCAGTATTGCACTTAATAATCTTGCGCTTTTCTTCATATCACTAAAACTCCCTTTGCCCGATAATCTTATTTTATCTAAGCAGTTTGTATGCCTGTACTTTCACGGCTTTTAGAAGACCTTTTTTTCTAAAGGTCTTTCTGTAATACGTAACCTTTGCCTTCTGCACCTTAATCACTACTTTTTTCCCTATTCCGGAACATGCCCCGTCAGATAATGTCTTTGCAGTAATGCTGCTGCTCCTTATGTAAATGGTCTTGAGCTTTTTGCACTTTGAAACGAACTGTTTCCCCAGCTTATTTGTATTGCGTGGAAGCTCAATACTCTTTAATGATGAACATCCATAAAGTGCCTTGCTTCCGATGGTAGTTACATAGGTTCCGATTTCTATCGATGTAAGCCTAATGCATCCGTAAAATGCCTCGTTGCCTATTTTTGTTATATTCGTCCCCATCTTGACTTTCTTAAGTTTCTTACAGTCTTTGAAGGCTTTTGCATCAATCTGGGTAACCTTATAGGTAACACCATTTTTTGTTATGGTGTTAGGAATGTTTACAGATGTTATGTTTTTACTTGTAGGTTTCTTATAGGTGACTGTCTTGTTTTTGCTGGAGGACACAACATATTTGGAGGCTGACTTTTTGTCTGTGATCAGTGTACCTATCTTCTCTGCCTGCGCGGCCTCTGTCTTGCTCCACTGGGCAACAAACTTGACCACATCCATGCCATTTACCTTAAGCATGGCTTCGGAAATTGTAACCACTCCACCATCCTGAACATAATAGGTATTGCCTCCGATTGTATATCGCCAGTTATTGAATGTGTAACCAGTCTTTGCGTATTTGTTTTTAGGCAAGGTTCCTGCTACACCTGCAGTAAACCTTATCTCATCCATTGCTCCAGATGTTGCATTGTTGCTGTCAAACACAATTGTATACGCATAGGCGTTTGAAGCTGTATTCTGTCCGGAAGCAGATCCGCTGTTTTGTGCACCTGACTGTCCACTACTCTGAGAATTCGTGTTTCCTGAATTCGTGCCCCCACTCTGTGACTGGTTCGCAGCTGTGTTTGAACCATTGCTTTGAGAGCTTCCACTACCGCTGGACGATCCGGAATTTTGTGTATTACCTGATGTTGAAGGTGATACTGTATTGCCACTGTTATTATTCGAAGTACCGGATCCGCCACCGCTATTATTTGCCCCAGATGAACTTCCATTCTGAGCATTACTGCTTCCACCGGTGCTGGTGTTTCCTCCGGTGTTAGTACTTCCACCTGTATTGGTACTTCCTCCGGTATTGGTGCTTCCTCCAGTGTTTGTGCTTCCTCCGGTGTTTGCGCTTCCTCCGGTATTAGTGCCTCCTCCGGCATTAGTGCCTCCTCCGGTATTAGTGCCTCCTCCGGTATTAGTGCCTCCTCCGGTATTAGTACCTCCTCCGGTATTAGTGCCTCCTCCGGTATTAGTACCTCCTCCGGTATTAGTGCCTCCTCCGGTATTGCTGCCTCCTCCGGTATTGCTGCCTCCTCCGGTATCAGTGCTTCCTCCGGTATCAGTATTTCCTCCGGTTCCATCATTGCTTCCGTCGCTGCCACTATCATCATCTCCCGGCAGAGGATCATCATTAACACTTGAATTATAGCCATGCCATTTAGGGGATGTAAAACCAACAGCACTACTACTGTATAAGACAGTTATTTTTTTAGATTCAAATGCTGTTTCATCTTCTGCTGGAGCATCACCCAAAAATCTGACTGTTTCCAACAATGTGCCTTTAAAAGCACTGTCTTTTATATCAGAAACAGAAGCCGGAATCAGCAAAGTCCCCTCAAGCTTGGATTTATTGAAGGCGGACTTTCCGATATATTCGATTCCTTCGGGAAGCTTAATGTTTGTCGCACCACAAGAATCGAAGGCAAAAGCTTCGATTCTTTTAACTGAAGACCCAAATGTGATCCCGGTAACCATGGCACATCCTGAAAATGCATATTCAGGAATAGTGTTGATTTTATCTGAAATATTTATAGTCCCGATTATTTTGCTTAGACCCTTAAATGCATTTACACCTATTGATTCCAGTGTTGATGGAAGTGAAATTCTTCCATTCAAACGCGTACAACCGGAAAATGCATCTGCACCTATGTATTTAACGCCTTCGGGAATAATAAGGTCTCCATAGATACTTGATCCTGTAAAAGCATTATTGCTGATTTTCTTTAACGTAGAGGGAAAAACAATGGGTGAATTATATGCAGATTTGACACTAAATGCATTTTCTCCGATACTTGTAACACCATTTTCGATTTTGATAGTTGTTATATTAGCTGCCTTAATGCTATTTGCAGTGTCATTCGCCCATGGAGCCTTGGCTCCTGCACTGAAGTCCCACATATCACCCTGACCACTGATGGTAAGTGTCAAAATGTTGGTGCTCTCACCTGTTACTTCATAAGTTAGGTTATCACCGCAGAAACCTCTTACTTTTACCGCCGCATAAGAAGTAAAATCCACATCAAAAAACAGCAGTCCCGCGACAATCGGTAACAGCAGTAATCTTGCAACCATTTTATAAAGAAATGATTTCGTGTGATATTTTAATTCCATAATGGAATAACCTCCGTTATAAAAAAGAGAATCATAGAAATTCCCAACCTAATTGTATCACCGAAATATAAACAACGAATTAACGCAAAATAAAAAATTGAATAAAAAAATATTCCCCCTAAGTATATCGGTACAGTTACTCCGAATACTTAGAGGGATTATCTGGTTTTTATGATGGATTATACTACTTTTAAATCAGACTGCTTATCTCTTAAGGTTTGTAAGTTCTTCAAGAAGTGTATCTGATACAGTGATTATACGGCTGTTAGCCTGGAAACCACGCTGTGTTGTGATCATCTCTGTAAACTCCTTGGAAAGATCTACGTTTGACATTTCCAGAACGCCGGTGCTCATGTAGCCGCCGTCTGCTGTGATATCCTGAATTGTTGCTACACCTGAGTTAAGTGTTGTTTTGTAGAGGTTGTCACCCTCTTTGGATAGACCAGATGCATTGGCGAACTGTGCTGTTGCGATCTGGCCAAGGAGCTTGGTCTGTCCGTTTGTATATGTGGCGTAGATCTGACCGTCGGTACTGATGTTGATACCGTTCATCTCACCTACTGCACGTCCGGTGTTGAGGCTCTTCTTATCACCCTTTACAGCCTTGATAGTAGCTGTTCCGTTGGTGTTATAGTTGGTCACTGTTGAGAAGTCGATCTCGATCTGTCCTGTTAATTTATCATCGTATGAAGGCAGTTTCTGATGTCCGAAAGGCTGAAGTCCTTCCGTTTCCTGATTGAATCTCAGCAGTGCCTTATAAGTTCCGCCCTGAACTTTATTTCCATCTTCATCAGTTCCATTTATCAGATTGCCGTCAGTATCATAAATTCCATCAATATCACCGGTCTTGGCATTAAACTTAAGGATCAGTTCCTTGCCGAAATCGTCTTTACCCTCATCGTAGCCCATATCAAATCCGACCTGTTCAGGTATTGTAACTGTATCATTCCTGATGCTGTTTCCCTTTGAATCAATAATATCATCAAGTGAAAGCTTGAACTGATGAGGTACAGGATCATCCGAACCATCCTCATAAACGTTCTCGATCTTAAACTTTGCAGTGTAAAGATAGCCCTTGTTATCATAGAACTCAAGGGTCATTGTCTTGCCTTCGTCAGAATTGATATTTCTGTCATTATCATCTATGTTTCCACTGATAAGAGCAGCATCTGTCGCAGCAGGTGCATATGTATAGTTATCAGAGTTCATGATCTGAAGACGTTCAAGATCTTTTGACTGGTCAACCAGGATCTCACCTGTATCCTTATCAGTGTAAGCAACCCAGCCCTGTACCAGATATCCGTTTGCCTGCATTGCAAGGTTTCCTGCTCCGTCAATGAAGAAGGATCCGTCTCTTGTGTACATGTTGGTACCTGTGCCGTTGTCAACTACGAAGAATGACTTTCCGGCGATCATGATATCAAAGGGATTGTTGGTTGTCTGGGATGCGCCCTGGCCTTCGATGGCTGTTGCGATGGCGCCTGACTTTGCGCCAAGACCGATCTGACGTGCATTTACACCACCACGTGTCTGTGTTGCTGCAGAAGCTGTCTGTGTGGTCTGATACATAAGATCTGAAAATGTGATTGACTGGGATTTGTAAGAAGTTGTATTTACGTTTGCAATGTTGTTACCAAGAAC
>JAEEGL016059167.1_pt1 | contig 11315 bp, 9 predicted proteins | sample 9134231 | NCBI WGS metagenome assembly JAEEGL01 (sample SAMN16246548, study PRJNA631951) | gut metagenome | biome: gut microbiome; feature: rumen; material: fiber-attached | host: Bos | place: Iran: Karaj | collected 2018-10
ATACTGCTCGGCGCCGCGGGGCTTTTGCGCGCGTATACGAAAGCCGCCGCGGACGGAGTCGAGGCGGCGGGCGTCGTGACGGTAAAGCCTTATACGAGAGTTGATATAACCGTTTCGTTTTCCGACGCGGAGCGCGTGAAATACGAGCTTTCGCGAATGGAGCTGCCCGAGTTTCAGACGGAATATCTTGACGCGGTGACGTATAAGCTTCTCGTCCCCGAGGAGCAGACGGACGCGCTTGTCGACCGCATCACTAAAATAACCGCGGCAAAAGCGAAAATAACCGTCGTCGGAACAGAGATGTATGGATAACGATTACGTATCATTTTAAATAAACCGATTATAAGCAAATCCGCATTTTCATAAGCAATGTGCTTTTGAAAATGCGGATTATAATTAATTTTATATAATAATCAGTAGATAGTTATGTTGACGCCTGACACGTACTTAAACAGGACAACAATATCCTTGTTATTAGTCAAGCCATCTCCGTTGACATCAGTCGATCCTTCAACGACATATACATTAGCCCCCGATACATAGTTGAACAGTGTGACAACATCTTTATTATCCGCGGTACCATCTCCGTTGATGTCACCGAGTATGTGATTTGAAACTGTTACAAATCCGTCCGTTGCTTCAAAAGCAATCTCTTCAAAATCTGTATTGAATATATTGTTCTGCTCACAAACGGCGTATATTCTGAGCTTTTCTCCGTATTTTACATTGTCAGCGACCATAAACGTCAAGGTGACGAACGTACCGTCGTCCGAAGCATTTGAACCGAAACGGATCCAATTGAACATGGCAGGATACGACTCTGTGTTAATATACATATTATCTGCGGTAAATAAGTCTCCATATTTCGCATCAATTAGGATCAAACCGTTATCAAAAAACAAATGAAATTTGAATGACGAAATACCTGGGTTGTTTTTCAAAGTTATATTGACTTTTATGGTTTCACCGGGTTTGGCATTTGCATTGCCGATCACAAACTGAAGTGAATTCGGGTCGACGGGTTTATCGAGCTTTGCGATCGTTTCTGTTTTTGTAGCATTGCATACCGTACATGTGTATGTTCTTACACCTGTTTCCGTATAAGACGCCGGTTTTGTCACCGTACCCGAATCCCACGTATGGTTCTCAGTCTGTTTTTCTCCGCATGCACATGTTCTCTGATGCTGAGTATCGTTAAGTTTTGTCCACGCACCGAAGCTGTGTGTTGTTGTCTTTGCTATAGTTTCGGTCTTCGTAGCGCCGCAAGCTGTACACGTATAAGTTTTCACACCAGTCGACGTATGCGTCGCCGCTTTCGTCACCGTACCTGAATCCCACGTATGGTTCTCAGTCTGTTTTTCTCCGCATGCACATGTTCTCTGATGCTGAGTATCGTTAAGTTTTGTCCACGCACCGAAGCTGTGCGTTGTTGTCTTTGCTATAGTTTCGGTCTTCGTAGCGCCGCAAGCTGTACACGTATAAGTTTTCACACCAGTCGACGTATGCGTCGCCGCTTTCGTCACCGTACCTGAATCCCACGTATGGTTCTGGTACTTTACAGCATCACAGGAAGTGCACGTTGCTTTATGCTGTGCCTCATCATAATATACCCAGCCACCATATGAATGGGTGTGTGTACCAGAGGAAACAAATTTAAAATATGGCGTATCATTTGCATAATTATAACTGTATGAATAATTGCTCTTATTGTTATAAGTCATAAAAAACCTATAAAAATATACGTTACCACTCGTAAATTTATACTGTGTTCCGCTTGATGTAAGAAACTTTGTATTACTTGCTGTCGGATTTTGCGATATGTTATAATACATAAAGTCATGAGAAATCGTTTTGTTGTCAGTTGCTCTTGCAACTTCTGTGTAAGTGTTGTTTGACTTAACATAGATTATGCATCCAAATGAAGTTGAATTCGAAAGGCTGTAGCCTGTATTAGCTTTGACGACACTGCAAACATAATCCGATGATGAAAGTGAAGAATTATGGTTTTTAACGTCGGAAAGCTCGAAAATATACGGTGAAGTAATTTTTGCCAGTCTGGAACTACCGTTATCTGTATAAGGATATATATATCCGTTTGTCGTTCTGTACCATGTATTATTGGCGGTATTTTTTCCGGAAGCTGATACGTATATAATATCTCCTTTTGAAAGAGTCTCGACCGTTTCAGCAGAATCTGACGGAGACCTGCGAACAGGAGCATTACTTGTCGTAAGATAGTAATATCCAGCAACAGAAGTTGAAATACTGGAATTAAAAGCTCTTATATTTTCGTCATAATCAGAAACCATTTTAAAGTTTGACTCAATACCTTTTTTAGATATTATATTTGTTCCATCATAAAGAAATAAAGCGTCGTATAAGTGTATTGCATTTGATTTGTTGCGTATTTCTTTCTTTATGTTACTGTTGCTGACATTTTTGAAAGATCCTCTTGCAATTTCAATATGGACATGGGCCCCAGTGATATTAACAGAAGGGTCAGCAGCGGTGCCCATCTGATAGAATTTTTCCCCTTGTTTGAATTTATCTCCTACATTTATATCGTCAACATTATTATCATGAAGAACCATGATAGTCATTTTACCAATAGTTCCATCTGCAAAAATAACATTGTTGTCGCTTTCAATAATAATAGGATGTGCCGCCTCATTCAATTTGTGAGTTACAGTGCAATCAAACGGAGCGTATGCATTTGTATCACTTGATATACCAGAAACAATATCGTACGGCAGTCTATCCGGATAATTCGCTTGAGGTGAGTGTCCACTTGGCGTATTTGTTATGTTTAGATTCTTTTTGAATACAAACATGGCAAACTGCGTACCGGAAGTGCCTGCCTTATAATTAGTATTGGAAGATACTCTAGACGACGGAATATCATCGTACAACAAATAATTATCGGCCAACACGCCAATCGGTAATGCTGACACCAGAACAATTACTGACATGATCAGTGAAACTATTTTTGATGAGATAACGTTTTTCTTTTCTTTGTACATACTCTTTTCCTTTCTTTTTTATATTAAAAAATACGAGGCATGAAGCCACGCATTATAATATACATAGCTAATACCATGGTGCTGTTAAAATACATAAATCAATTACGAATTATGATAACGCTTTATATTTACCACAATTCTTCTTGATTGAATTTATATTAATAAGATTATACTATTAATATATTACCATATTATTCTGGTTTTGTCAATATAAAAAAAGAAAATCCCCGAATTAGCGGGGATTTTTTTGTTCTTTATTCTTCCGTTTCGGATATATCCGGTTCGGTCGGATCTTCTTCCGGCTCGGGCTCGGAGCAAACTGCCGTATCTTCCGTTTCTTCCGTCTCCGTGACCTCTTCCGTTTCGCCGGCTTCCATGACGGACAGCGTGCGGAACAGATACGTTAAATCCTTGTTGTCTATTTCTCCGTCGCCGTTGCAGTCGCACACGGCCGGAACGTCATCCTTATTTTCAGACGACAGCAGGTTGAAAAGCGTTACGACGTCTTTATTGTCCGTCGTTCCGTCCCCGTTTATATCACCGGGCAGATACGCGGGCTTTTCCTCTGCCGCTTCGGTCGTCTGTTCTTCGGTCGCGGGCTCGGTCTCGGGTTCTGTTTCCGTTTCCGGTTCTGTCTCCGACTCGATATAATTCGTGCCGTCCGGCAGTTCCCATACCGCGTAAAGCGTCAGCTCCGCGCCGCGGGGATTTTCAAGCAGGCCTGCCATATCTGCCGGTCCTCCGCCCGGCTCGTACGACCAGCCCTTGAACGTCGCGCCGTCAAGCGCGAGCCCGAACAGCTCCGCATCCGGCAGCTGTTTGCCCTCCTCCACGGTGAGCGTCACCGCCTTGGAATCCGAAGTTTTATATATTATCCCGTCTTTTTTGTTTACGTAATAATCGCTGCTCATTACCGGACCTATTATCCGGCACCAATCCGCTTCGCTTATGACAGCCCAGCCGGATCTTTCGCCCTGCGTCACCTGCGCCCAGGTGTAGCCTTCCGCCTCCACGGTCTGTGCGTCAATCGCCACGTCAAACAGCGTATCGTCGTACATTTTACATATACGCTCGTTATCCGTGCCGGGTCCGCTTCTCATATTGATAGTATCTAAAACTATATATCTGTCCGCTACCTTGACTCCGGCTATGCTTCCGCCGTTTGCGTCAAACGTAAGCTGTGTGCCGACGCCGGCATGATCCGTACTGTCATCCCAGTATTTGTAATGCGCCACCCAGCCGATACAGCTTGAATCGCGCTCAAGGCTCTTGTCCATTTTGCCTATCAGCTTTTCCCACGTCATTGACGCGTTGTGGCGGACGGTGTTGTGATGATCGTTGTTCGCGTCGGAAAAATATATCTTTTCACTGTCAAAGCCGGTTATGAATATGGAGTGGTCCGCGCCGGCGGAGCTTCTGAATCTCACCACGTCGCCAATATGTAAATTCTGCAAGGCCGCAGAGCCGTAGCTTATGCTCCAGTCGGGATAAGTCCTTAAGCCTCTTGAATCGTACGTCGGCCACGAGCCGTAAAAATATTTGGCTATCTGGTTTGCAAAGCCGTAGCACTGCGTGCCCATATAGACGTCTTCTCTGTCTTTATATCTTGAGCCGTCCGCATAAACTTCGTTTTTAAAATCCTCAAGCTTTTCGTAAAACAGCTCCGCGGTCATCTGTTTTGACTGCGCGGCAAAAACGTTTGCGTTGAAAAGCGCGCCGAAAAGCAGCGCGGATACGGCGAACAAAACTATTATTCGGTTAAAAAAAGAAGTGTTTTTTCTCATATTTCTTCAAATAAACTCGGTTATTATACTATTATGTCGGATTTTTTTCCACTATATTTATACCACATTTCCACACCTTTGTCAACACCCCCCGGACAAATTATTTTTTTATTTTTTTATAAAAGGTATTGATTTTTTACATATTTTGTGATATAATACCTTGACAGTATGATAGAAGGAGGGTGTGGGACGGTCCCACACCCTCTGATTATGGAGGAATATGAAGAAGAACATCACACAAATTTGCGAAGAGCTGGCGGAGCCGGTGGCGGAAGAGCTCGGCTACGTTATCTGGGATACTGAATACGTCAAAGAGGGCGGCAGATACATCCTGCGCTACACGATAGACAAGGACGGCGGCGTTGATATAAACGACTGCGAGCGGTTCCACCGCGCTATAGATCCGTTGCTTGACGAAGCGGACCCGATAGAAGAAAGCTACACGCTTGAAGTCTCCTCTCCCGGCATAGAACGCGAGCTGAAATACGAATGGCATTACGAGTGCTGCGTGGGCGACACGGTCGAGGTCAGGCTATACAAGCCATACAACAATTCAAAAAGCTACGTGGGAACTCTTCTGCCGCTTGACGAAAACGTCAATATTGAATGCGGCGGGCAGAAAATCAGCATACCGCGAAGCTACGTATCAAAAGTCAATATTTATTTTGACATAAAATCAATAGATCAGGAGGAAAAAAGGAAAAAATGAATGCGGAATTATTCGGCGCGCTTGACGCCATAGAAAACGAAAAAGGCATATCCAAGGAATATATGCTCGACAAGGTGGAGACGGCCCTGATAAACGCTTTTTCAAAGGCGTTTCCGGGTGCGGAGATAAAAGTCATACTCGATCCCGTCAAAAAAGACTGCAAGGTCTACAAGGTAAGGACCGTAGTCGCCGAGGTCGAGGATCCGGCGAAAGAGATCTCGCTTGAGGACGCGAAGAAGCTGAACAGAAGACACGTTTTGGGCGGCGTCGTCAAAGAAGAGATAAAAACGAAGAATTTCAGCCGCACGGTAGCCCAGTCCGCCAAGCAGGTAATAATCCAGGGTATACGCGAGGCGGAACGCGGAATGCTCCGCCAGGAATACGAGAGCAAGCGTGAGGAAATAATAAACGCCACGGTAGAGCTCGTAGATCCGGACACCGGCTCCATTGTCGTGAACCTCGGCAACAGCAACGCGGTGCTCATCAAAAACGAACAGATCCCCGGCGAGCATTACAACGCCGGCGACAGAATAAAAGTTTTCGTAACGGAAGTAAGCAAGGAAGCGCGCGGCAGGCTCGTAACGATCTCCCGCGTACATCCCGGACTCGTAAAGCGCCTGTTCGAGCTGAACGTTCCGGAGATCGCGGACGGCACGGTTATAATCAAAAACGTCATACGCGAAGCCGGTTCAAGAACAAAAATGTCCGTTTATTCCCGCGATGAAAACGTGGATCCGATCGGCGCCTGCATAGGAAACAAGGGCGCGCGTATAGCGGAGATAGTAAACGAACTGCACGGCGAAAAGATAGATATAATCAAATATTCGGACGAACCCGTGGAATACATCAGAGCGGCGCTCTCGCCGGCTGAGGTAAAGAGCATAGAGTTTGACGGCGAGCGTTCCGCAAAGATAACCGTATCTCCTGATCAGCTCTCGCTTGCGATAGGCAAGGAAGGACAAAACGCGCGTCTCGCCGCAAGGCTCACGGGCTTCAAAATAGATATCAAAGCCAAATGACAATGAAAACGGTTAAAAAGCCTCCCATGAGGCATTGCCTCGGCTGCGGAGCCGAGCTTCCGAAAGGCGAACTGATACGCATAGTGCGTTCGCCCGAAGGCGCCGTTTCCCTCGACACAACGGGAAAAAGCGCCGGACGCGGAGCGTATATATGCAAAAAAGCCTCGTGCTTACAGAAAGCGAGAAAGACCGGCAGACTGAACAAATCTTTAGGCTGCACGGTATCGGATACGGTGTTCGAGGCGCTTAAAGCGCAGACGGGCGATAACAATGGATAAAACGTTATCATACGTCGGTCTGTGTAAAAAAGCCGGAAAGCTCGTATGCGGCACGGATATGACGACGGAAGCGATAAGAGCCGGAAAGATAAAAGCGGCGTTCACCGCATCCGACGCGTCGGCAAACACGGTAAAGCGAATAAGCGACGGCTGCAGTTACAGAAACATAACGTACCGCACTCTTCCCTTCACCTGCGAGGAAATAGGCAAAGCGACGGGCAAGGAAGGCGGCATAGCGACCGTCGGCATAACGGATAACGGCTTTGCCGAAATGATTTTAAAATCACTTGAGCAAACATAATAAAGACAGCAGAATTCATATGAAAGGAGCCGCGTGAAAGTAAGTTTTTACGTCATAAGCGGCAAGGGGACATATATGATATCAAACGCAAAATATAAAGTAGCAAGCATAGCAAAGGATCTCGGTCTTAAATCCAACGATCTGGTAAATATATTGAAAGCTCATTCAGACGGAGCGGCGGTCCATACCTCGACGATAGACGAGGACGATTTTGCCGTTATCTTTGAGGTGCTGACGTCTGAAAACCAGATAAGCGGACTTGAGGATTATCTGGCCGGACGCGTGGACGTCGCTGTTGAGCACCGCCCCGCTCCCAAGGAGAAAAAGCCGGAAAAGCCGAAGCCGGAGACAAATGAACCGAAAGCCCCGGAAAAACAGGAACAGAAAAAGGAGCCTGCAAAGAAACCGGAGGAAAAGAAACCGGAGCCGAAGCAGCAGCAGGAGCCGAAGACGCGCGCGGAGCAGTTCCGTCAGCAGCAGCAAAAGCTCCAGCAGAAGCAGCAGCAAAAGGAAAAGCCGCGTGAGAAGCGTCCGAACGAGAAGGAAAGACAGGCAAAGATAATCACGCAGAGCGGCGGCGGTCACGGAGACGCGGCGCAGGTCAAGACAAAGACGAGGATCATAGATACGAGATCCGCAAACGTGGAACTCGGCAAATACGACGAGCATCTTGACAGCTTCGTATCGGAGCGCGACAGCAGCAATTACAGCAAAGACCGTCAGAAGATAAAGAAAAAGAACGAAAAAGGTCAGGAAAAAGGCACAAAGATCAAGACCGAGCGCGAAAAAGAGATAGAGCGCAAGGAAAAGAAGAAGCGCGAAGTGTTTGAAAACGCAAAACACGCTCAGCTTCACGTGCAGATACCCGATTATATCACGGTGGGCGAGCTTGCCTCGCGTCTTAAAGTCACCGCCGCGGAAGTGGTCAAACGTCTTATGATGATGGGCTCCATGCTCACGGTAAACGACACGGTGGACTACGATACCGCGTATCTCATAGGCGACGATCTGGGCGCCGTCGTAACGAAAGAAGTCGTAGTTACGATAGAGGAAAAACTGTTTGACGAAACGGAAGATACGCCGGACCAGTTAAAGGAAATAGCTCCCGTCGTCTGCGTAATGGGTCACGTCGACCACGGCAAGACCTCCCTGCTTGACGCGATACGCCACACCAACGTGACGAAAGGCGAGGCGGGCGGCATAACGCAGCACATAGGCGCTTACCGCGTGAAGATAAACGGACGCGACATCACGTTCCTTGACACGCCGGGTCACGAGGCGTTCACCGCAATGCGTCTGCGCGGCGCAATGGCAACGGATATAGCCGTTATAGTCGTAGCCGCGGACGACGGCATAATGCCGCAGACGGTAGAGGCTATAAATCACGCAAAAGCCGCGGGAGTCAGCATTATCATAGCGATAAACAAAATGGATAAGCCGCACGCCAATCCCGACCAGGTGAAGCAGGAGCTTATGAAATACGATCTTATGCCGGAGGAATGGGGCGGCGATACGATATGCGTTCCCGTTTCCGCGCTTACCGGCATGGGTATAGACGATCTGCTTGAGAACATACTTCTCGTCGCGGACGTCAAGGAGCTCAAGGCAAATCCGGACAGAGCCGCCAAAGGTATAGTAATAGAATCCCGTCTTGACAAGGGCAGAGGCCCTGTCGCCACCGTGCTCGTACAGAACGGTACGCTCAAGAGCGGCGATACGGTCATAGCCGGTACGGCTGTCGGCCGCATACGTCAGATGAAGAACGACAGAGGAGAAAACGTAAAGACCGCCGGTCCCTCCGTCCCCGTGGAGATCACAGGTCTTTCAGAAGTCCCCTCAGCCGGCGACACGTTTGACGCCGTAGCCGACGAGCGTATGGCGAGAGAGCTTGCGGATCAGCGCAGAGCGAAAGAGAAAGAGGCCGAACTCGGCAGCAGAACGAGAGCGACGCTTGAAGATTTCATGTCCGACGAACGCGCCGGTATGAAGGAGCTGAACCTGATAGTCAAAGCGGACGTCGGCGGATCGGCAGAAGCGGTATGCGCTTCGCTTTCCAAGCTGCAGAACGAGGAAGTGCGCGTAAAGATCATACACAAGGCAGTTGGCGGAATTATTGAGGGCGACGTTATGCTCGCCGCCGCGTCCGACGCCGTTATCATAGGATTTAACGTAACGGCCGACAGAACGGCAAGAGAATCCGCAAAAGCCCAGGGCGTTGAAATACGCACGTACACCGTAATTTATAACTGTATCGAGGATATAGAAGCGGCGATGAAAGGCATGCTCGCGCCGAAGTACCGCGAGGCTATCATCGGCCACGCCGAGGTCAGACAGACCATCCACGTGCCGAGCGTCGGCACTATCGCCGGTTCGTATATACTTGACGGCAAAGTCACCAACAAATCCTTTATACGCGTACTGCGCGATTCGGTCATCATATTTGAAGACAGGATCTCGTCGCTCAAACGTTTCAAGGACGACGTGAAGGAAGTCAATTCCGGTTATGAATGCGGTATCGGACTTGAAAAATTCAACGATATACGCGAAGGCGACGTGCTTGAAGCGTATATAAACGAAGAGATTAAGAGATAACCGAAAAGGCTGCCGAAACGGCAGCCTTTTGAATTGGTGTCGCTTCGCGACGTTCTGTGCGGCTAACGCCGCTCTACGGTCACAGCGAGCTGACCCCCTCAATCTCATTTAGAGATTGTGGGAGGGGTAAGAGGGGGTTTGGGGGGAGTTGAGGGGCGGGACCACCCAAGAGCGGCGTAAGCCGCACAATTCGTCGGCTTCGCCGACACCTGTTTTTATTCTTTATTCTTTCTTATTTATTCTTTATTCTTTAAAACGGACGACCAATGGTCGCCCCTACAAAGCGGGAGGGGAAACCCCTCCCCTACGAGTATCAACCTATTTTCTGAATTCTTAATTCTTAATTCTTAATTCTTAATTCGAAAGTATTACCCGCATAAAAAACCGGGAGTTTGTCTGACTCCCGGTTTATTCATTATTACGTTACTCAGTCGTCTGCGCGGGTAAGGCGGAACGTGCCGTATTCAATACCGTTTTCAAGCGGGATAATTTCCACCCAGGGGTCGACTTCTTCGCCTAAAATCTCTCCCTCGACGCCGGACTTGAACTTGATCTTTCCGTCTTCTTCCTTCCACTCTCTTTTTTCCACGACCATAAGGCCGGGCGCGTAGAGCTCGCATTCGCCGGATGCTATCGCGGCGTCTATTTCTTCCTGCGGCAGATCTTCCGGTATTTTTATGGCGGTCTTAATGACGCCGTCTTCGCCGAAGATGATGAGCGAGTCGAACATCTGCAGATCGAACGGATCTACTTCGGGATCCGCCGCCATTTCAGAAACGGTCTTCCACACCTGTTCAAACTGATCGTTCACCGTGAGCGCCGCTGCTATTTTCCATTTGCCTACAACGTTCATAACGTCACCTTATCATGCCCAGGGGTTTGCGCTTTCGGGCTGACGGATGCCTCCTAAGATCATCTGCTCCCACAGGCACCATTTGCCGTCTTTCAGCTGACGGAGATCGATCTGTCTGGGATTGTCTGCGCCGCCGGATTTGAGCCAAAGTCTTGCATAACCTTCGTTATCGTATGAATAGGGATTCTGGCTTACTTTTACCGTATAAGGCTCAGAAGGCGTATAGTCGTTTGCGGGGACCGCACCTACAAAGAAGGATCTCGGAACGTAGTCCGCATCCATGAAACGGTCCTTTATAAAGGATTTGTCGTAAGCGGACAAGGGTCTCGGTCCGCGGAGGAAGTCGAGCATTTTAAGAGAAAGCTCTTTGTCCTGCGGATAGAAGCAAAGCGCCAGAACGGTCAGCGCCGCGGTATCGAACGGCGAGGAGAGCTGTGCCTGAGGAAGAGCTATGAATTCCTCGTAAGTATCCGGCAGTTTTGCAAAAACAACGTCAACCGTCTTGTTTTCACCTTTCAATGCGCTCTTTGCCGCCTCTGCGGCCTTGTTTTTAATGTTGTCAAAAAGTCCCATGATTTTTACCTCCAAAATTTTATTTCATTATGATTATACACTACTTTTTTTGCTTTTGCAATATCACAAGTGACTATATCAGCCTAAATAACGGTAACTCAATCTTCCCATTGGCAGACTTCTGCCGGAAACGTAGTAATCCGTTATATCGTCCGGGTGCTCTATGCCGTCCGCGACTTTGAAATA
>JAEEGL016196510.1_pt1 | contig 11315 bp, 12 predicted proteins | sample 9134231 | NCBI WGS metagenome assembly JAEEGL01 (sample SAMN16246548, study PRJNA631951) | gut metagenome | biome: gut microbiome; feature: rumen; material: fiber-attached | host: Bos | place: Iran: Karaj | collected 2018-10
CCACCGTAGGGCGTAGCGTCTTCTGACCAATCATTGTCAGGATATATCCCAGATAGGTGCCAAAGACCACGACGTAGGCCGCCTCCCACCATGTGGTAGCTGGCATAGGCTGGCTGACGACATCCTTCACATGGCTGAAGGTAAAGGGGATGATAAGGAGCGAAGCCCAGAAGAACATCCACTTGTTGGTGGTGAAGACGGAATAGCGACGTATGAGCGGATTGAACAACGACAGGTAGAGGGCGAAGGAGAACTGTGCTGCCAGACAAAGCAGGTCGCCTCGGATGTCGCCCACCTTGTCAGAGACTGCTGATGCGGAGGTGAGTATCAGAATGAGTGCTCCACTGCAACCCATCAGCACACCCAAGGCTTTCTTGCCCGTAATGGGCTCCTTCAGGATCAGGGCGGCGAGAATCATGGCGAAGATGGGCATCGATGTGGTGACGATCGAGGCATTGATGGGCGAGGTGATACTCAGGCCGATGGTGTAACAGCACTGGTTGGTAATCAGACCGAACACAGCAGCACCGATAAACATCAGTTTGTCTTTTGTCGGTACTTGCTCTTTCTTGACGAAAAGCGACGTCAGCCAGAAGAGGATACAGCCACCCAGCACACGGAAGGACACCATGGTCAGACCGTCGAGTCCATGGGTCATCGCATCCTTGCCCAAAGGTGCCATCAGCCCCCAGAAGGCACAGGCACCAAACATCGAGAGATGGGCTATAAGTGCTTTGCTATTCTTCATTTTCGCTTGAAAACAACGAACTCACCAATCATGGTGGGCTCGCTGTTGGATGAATACGGGTTGCACCTTACTTGTTGGCGTTGATGCGGTTCTTGATCTTGTTGACGTAGGCATCGATGCCGGCGACAGCCACGATGTTGACGACGTCGCGGACAGACGCACCGAAGTCAATGAAGTGGATGGGCTTGTTAAGACCCATCTGAATCGGGCCGATAATCTCCACGTCGGCATCGAGCAGTTGCAGCATCTTATAAGAGGAACGCGCAGAAGTCAGGTTGGGGAATACCAGCGTGTTGACATCCTTGCCGAAGAGGCGTGTAAACGGATACTGCTCGTCGCGCAACTCGCGGTCGAGGGCGAAGCCTAACTGCAGCTCGCCATCGATGGGCAGATCAGGATATTGCTGCTGCATGATTTCCACAGCACGGCGCACCTTCTTGGCACCATCGCTCTGTGAAGAACCGAAGTTGGAGTGGCTCATCATGGCAACAACGGGTTTCTCGTTGAAGAAACGCACGCTGTTTGCTGCCAGCTTGGCAATATCTACGAGGGCGTCAGTATCTGGGTTCTCGTTGACCAGCGTGTCAGCGATATAGAGGGTACCCTTTGGCGAATTGATGATGTGCATGGTGCCGAAGTGCTTGAACTCTGGACGGATGCCGATGACCTCGTTGACAACCTTGATGGTGTTGGAGTACTTGGTGTAGAGACCTGTGAGGAAGGCGTCAGCCTCGCCCGTCTCGACCATCATCATGCCAAAGTAGTTGCGTTCGAACATCTTGTCGTTGGCCTCCTGATAGGTATAGCCCTCGCGCTGGCGCTTCTCGGCAAGGATGCGGGCATAGCGCTCGCGACGCTCCTGCTCCGATGGGTGGCGCAGGTTGACAATCTCGATGCCGTCCAGCGAGAGATCCAGTTCCTTGGCCATCTTGGCAATGACCTCGTCGTTACCCAACAGGATGGGTTGACAGATGCCTTCGGCCTTGGCCTGTACGGCAGCTTTCAACATGGTGGGGTGGACAGCCTCTGCAAAGACCACGCGCTGAGGATGGGCTGCAGCCGTAGCGTAAAGCTTCTGGGTGAGCTTGGTCTCCTGACCCAGCAGCACGCTGAGTGACTGCTTGTACTTGCTCCAATTCTTGATGGGTTTGCGGGCAACGCCACTCTCGATGGCAGCCTTGGCAACAGCAGCGCTGACCTCGGAGATAAGGCGTGGGTCAACGGGCTTCGGAATGAAGTAGTTGCGACCGAACTTCAGGTTGTTGACTTTATAGACATCGTTGACGACATCGGGCACAGGCTTCTTGGCCAGGTCGGCAATGGCGTAGACGGCAGCCAGTTTCATTTCTTCGTTGATAGCTGTAGCGTGTACGTCAAGCGCTCCGCGGAAGATGTAGGGGAATCCGATAACGTTGTTAATTTGGTTGGGATAGTCTGTGCGACCAGTGGACATTAATACGTCAGGACGTGCCTCCATAGCGTCCTCGTAAGAAATTTCGGGAACGGGGTTGGCCAGTGCAAAGATGACGGGGTCTTTAGCCATAGAGCGAACCATGTCTTTCGACAGCACGTTACCCTTGGACAGTCCTACAAAGACGTCGGCATCCTTGACAGCCTCTTCCAGTGTGTGGATATCCGTACGCGAGGTGGCAAAGAACTTCTTCTGCTCGTTGAGGTCCTGGCGCTCGGTAGAGATTACACCCTTGGAGTCGAGCATGACGATATTCTCTTTCTGTGCGCCAATAGCCATATATAATTTGGTGCAAGAGATGGCAGCGGCACCAGCGCCGTTGACCACAATCTTGACTTTCTTAATATCTTTCTTGATAACCTCCAAAGCGTTCTTCAGTCCGGCAGCAGAGATGATGGCTGTGCCGTGCTGGTCGTCGTGCATAACAGGAATGTCGAGGGTTTTCTTCAGACGCTCCTCGATATAGAAGCACTCAGGTGCCTTGATGTCCTCGAGGTTGATGCCACCAAAGGTGGGAGCAATGCGCTCTACAGCTTCGCAGAACTTCTCTGGGTCTTTCTCGTTGACCTCGATGTCGAAGACGTCGATGCCGCCATAAATCTTGAAAAGCAGTCCCTTACCTTCCATAACAGGCTTGCCGCTCATAGCACCGATATCGCCCAAGCCCAGTACGGCTGTTCCATTGCTGATGACTGCCACCAAATTGCCTTTATCGGTATATTTGTACGCATCGTCGGGGTTCTGCTGAATTTCCAGACAGGGGTAGGCGACACCTGGCGAATAGGCCAGCGAAAGGTCTGTTTGTGTACGATAGGCCTTGGTAGGCTTTACTTCAATTTTTCCTGGACGGCCAGCTTCGTGATAGGCCAAAGCTGCTTCTTTCGAGATCTTAACCATTTTGTGTTGTGTGTATTATTAATTCTTTTTCGAGAAAATTTTTCGCAAAAGTAATAAAAACTCGTGAAAAACGTGTAGTTTTTTAATCTTTTTTGTAACTTTGCAGTCGAAAATTGATATTTATGCAAGTTTTGAAAGAAACAACGGCCTATAAGACCTCTCTTCGTGAGCGCATCATAGAGAAAGCCATGCAGGATTTTTCCAAGCATGGCATACGTGCTGTGAAGATGGATGACCTGTCAAGCCAGCTGAACATTTCGAAGCGTACGATGTATGAAATCTTCGAAGACAAGGAGACGCTGCTCTTGGAAGGTGTTAAGATGTATTATGAGCGCAAGCGTGAATATCTGTATGCCTATGCGGAAGAAGGACATGACGTCATTGAGATAGTCCTTGAGGCCTACCACATGAAGGTTGAGGAGGTACGTTCCGTCAATCCCTCTTTCTATACGGATCTGATGAAATATCCTAAGGTGACACGCTTCATGAAGACCATGCAAGAGACGTCGCGCGCTTCATTCCTGGAATTTATGAATCGTGGCATTGAAGAAGGCTATTTCCGCAAGGATGTGAATTACAAACTGGTGCCCCATATCTTTGATGCACTGGGCCAGCACATCCTGTCGAACAGTTTGCTGCATCAGTACTCCGTAGCAGAGCTGTACTCCAACTTCTTCCTGATAGCTTTGCGCGGATTCTGCACCAACATGGGTCAGCAAGCCATCGACAGACTGATGGGTACTGCAGAGGTGAAATAAGGCAGCGCGTCCCTTATAGTTTTGTGAACGACAGCGGCATCAACTGTTTGATGCCATCCATGATGTAGGTATGATTGGTGCCGTAGAGCAGGATGCGTACAGGCTGTTTGAAACGTGTCTCCGTTTCAATGATAACTTGTCGGCAAGGACCACACGGACTGGCAGGTTCGGCCAGAAATTCTCCACTGCTGTTGCGCACGGCAATAGCCAGCATCAAGACTGGTTGGTCGGGATATTGTGCACCAGCAGCAAAGATGGCCGAGCGCTCAGCACACAGTCCTGAGGGGAAAGCGGCATTCTCCTGATTGCAACCAGGAATGATAACACCATTCTTCAGCAGTAGTGCAGCACCCACATGAAAGTGAGAGTAGGGGGCATATGAGTTGTAGGTAGACTCCTTGGCTTTTTCCACGAGTTCACGCTCCTGAGCAGTCAGTTCAGAGAATTCTGCTACGTGAATGGTAGATTTTAGAATAAGTTCTTTCATAATATTTCGATTTTTTGTTGCAAATATAATTATTTTTCTTTATTTTTGCACAAAATTTGAAAGAAAAAAGCATGAATCGCGCTATATTTTACTTTTTCCTGTTTCTTTTAGGGCTTTCTCCCACCTTTGTACACGCTATTTCGTGGAACAGAACCTATCAGGATTATTTCGATAGGTATAAAGATGTTGCCATCAGTCAGATGCAGCAGTATGGTATTCCCGCCAGCATTACGCTGGCACAGGGCGTACTGGAGTCCGGAGCAGGACAGAGCGAGTTGGCCCGCAAGAGCAACAACCACTTTGGAATCAAGTGTAACGGATGGACAGGGCGTAAGGTCTACCACGACGATGATGCCCGCGGCGAGTGCTTCCGAGCCTACGACGACCCACTGGACAGCTATGTAGACCACTCGCTGTTCTTGAGAAACAGCCAGCGCTACCAACGCCTGTTCCAGTTGAAGAAGACAGACTACAAGGGCTGGGCTAAGGGACTGAAGGCCTGCGGCTATGCCACCAGTCCCACGTATGCCCATCGGCTGATAGAAATCATTGAGCTCTACGGACTGGACCAGTACGACAAGGGGGGGGGCGGCAGCGGTTTTACGCTGACTCCCGTGAAACCTTCTCAGGGTGCATCGCAGCCTGTCACTCTGCATAAGATTAATGAGTTCAATGACAACAACTTCGTTATAGCCAAGCAGGGCGATACGTTCCGCTCCATTGGTGCCGATGTCGGTGTTGACTACCGCCGTCTGGCTAAGTTCAATGAGCGCGACAAGGACGACGTGTTAGAGGAGGGCGAATATGTCTGGCTGAAGAAGAAGCGCCGTCGTGCCCCTAAAGAGTATAAGGGCTTTGTCTATCGCATACAAGCTGGTGAGTCGATGTACAGCATCTCGCAGCGCTTTGGCATCCGTCTGAAGAATCTATATAAGATGAACGACCTGCAACCTGACTATGTCATCCAGGTGGGAGACCCCTTACGACTGCGGTAAACAGATACACTTTTTTATCACCAACTCAACATGAAAAAACAACTATTCTTAACTATACTCACCATTGTTCTCTGTGGCTGTGGAGTCCGCCACTATAAAGGCAAGCAGTTGCAAGTGCGCGTTGCGGGCGCTCCTAAGGAAAAAGATTCGTTGAACGCGGAAGGGGAAGGCGACGATGCCCTGTTCTCGTTGCCTGGTGAACTCATAGAAGACCCCGACTCAGTGGATGAGTCGATATCCGACGATATGTCCACCGAATATGATGAAAATATCGATATGGTCGATGAAGATGCCATGAAGGAATTAGACCGCCTGATGCGTGGTCTGCCAGACTAATAGCCCTCAGTCTTACAGTAAGCCCTTAGTCTTTCAGTAACTTGTCCAGGAAGTCGTCCAGGTCTTTGTCCAGGTCGGCCATCAGTTCCTCGTGGAGGATAGCAGTGTCATCGTCCACGAGATAGAGGTCTTCGATGGTCTCTTTGTCGTCATCCTCCAGCACAAAGGAGAATGGTTTCAGTATCGACATCTGCTCTATCTTTTCTTTCTGTTTCAGCAGAACGGTGCGCAGCGTGGCAGCAACCTCTTGATAGAAGTTGTCGTCTTTATTGTCTATCCATTGCTCTACGACACAACGTGTTATCTCGTTGTCGTCATCGTCGAAAGACATCAGTTCGCCAGTGTCCTGGCTGACGCGCAAGTGTATGTCAGTCAGCTGGGTAGCCTCTTCCGTGGAAGGAAATTTCTCGATGGTCTTGCGGATGGCACGTTCTGCCTGTTGCAATGTTTGTTCGGTTGCTTTCATGTGCTTGAATGATTAATTACGATACAAAAGTACACAAAATGCAGGATAACTGCAAACGATTACGACATTTTTTTTATTTTTTTCTGTTTAATGTTTCTTATTTCTTATTTTCTTTGTATCTTTGCATTTGCAAACTCGAGATTGCAATACTAATGAATCAAAGGATCACTCATTCGGGGGTTATTGACAGTATTGAGGATGGATGCATCCATGTTCGCATTGTCCAGACGTCAGCCTGTGCTGCTTGTAAGGTGGCAGGCTACTGCAATGCCGCTGAGTCAAAAGAGAAGATTGTCGACGTGTTCTGTGACAGCGTAGCAAGCTATGCGGCTGGACAGAGCGTTGTGGTGTCTACCTCAGGACAGGTGGCTGCCAAAGCCCTGCTGTGGGGCTTCGGCGTTCCTTTCCTGGTGTTGGTTGCTGTGCTGGTCGTTGTGCTGCAGCTGACTGCTAACGAGGGTTTGGCAGCTGTCAGTGCGCTGTGTGCTCTCGTACCTTATTATATATTATTATGGCTGTTGCGCGACAAGATGCGCCAGCAACTGGCTTTTCAGATTGAATCATAACAAACAAAACAAATATTTTAAGATTTATGGATTTTATGTTGATTGCAGTAGCAGTATTGGGCGCCATCGCACTGATTGCCGCCCTGGTGCTGTTTGTCTGCTCCAAGAAGTTCTACGTCTATGAAGACCCGCGCATAGCTCAGGTTACTGAGCAACTGCCTGGTGCCAACTGTGGCGGTTGTGGCTTCGCTGGTTGTGGCGGACTGGCTGACGCTCTTGTCAAGGGCGCCGATGCTGGTAGTCTCGAAGGACTGAAGTGTCCTGTAGGAGGAGCAGAAGTGATGGGCAAAGTGGCCGACCTGCTGGGTATGGCTATTGCCAATGGTGAGCCTATGGTAGCTGTCGTGCGCTGTAACGGAACGTGTACCCTGCGTCCGAAGATTGCCGAGTACAATGGTCTGCGCACCTGTGCAGCGATGAATGCCTGCGGTGCTGGCGAGACTGCTTGCGGCTTTGGCTGTCTGGGCTGTGGCGACTGTGTTGCCGCTTGTCAGTTTGATGCCATCCACATGAACCCTGAGACGGGACTTCCTGAGGTTGACGAGGAGAAGTGTACCTCTTGCGGTGCCTGTGTGAAGGCTTGTCCGCGTCATATCATCGAGCTCCGAAAGAAAGGTCCGAAGGGTAGGAGAGTGTTTGTCTCCTGTGTCAACAAGGACAAGGGGCCAGCAGCGATGAAGGCTTGTAAGGCAGCCTGCATAGGTTGTGGCAAGTGTGAGAAAGAGTGTCCCTTTGGCGCCATCACGGTAGAGAACAACGTGTCGTACATCGACCACACCAAGTGCCGTCTGTGCCGCAAGTGTGTGGCCGTATGTCCTACAGGCTCCATCCACGCTGTCAATTTCCCTGCCCCGAAGCCCAAACCTGAAACTACTGAACCTAGTACGACTAGTCAGACTAGTATAACTAGCAACGAAGTAAGAAAGGAGGAACAAGCATGAACGTAAGAACATTCCGTATAGGTGGTGTACACCCCGAAGAAAACAAGCTGACTCACGAGGTGGCAACGAAGGTTGCTGCGCTGCCCAAGCAGGCCATCTTCCCACTGGGTCAGCATATTGGTGCCCCTGCCAAGCCTGTTGTCCAGAAGGGCGACAAAGTGAAGGTGGGCACGATGATTGCCGAGGCTGGAGGCTTCGTCTCTGCGCCTATCTATAGCAGCGTCAGTGGTACAGTCTTTAAGATTGATAGCGCTATCGATGCTACTGGCTATCGCAAACCTGTCATTATTATTAATGTAGAGGGCGACGAGTGGGAAGAGACCATCGATCGCAGTGACAAACTGGAACTGGTGAAGGACCATCCCGAACTGACACCCGAAGAGATTGTCGAGCGCATCAAGACAGCAGGTGTTGTGGGTATGGGTGGTGCCTGTTTCCCCACCTTCATTAAGCTCTGTCCGCCACCTACGGCAAAGGCCGAGTGTGTCATCATCAATGCTGTAGAGTGCGAGCCCTATATCACTGCCGACTATCGTCTGATGATGGAACATGCTGACGAGATACTCGTGGGCTTGGAACTGCTCATGAAGGGTGCTAAAGTCACCAAGGGCTATATTGGTATTGAGACCAACAAACCTGCCGCCATTGACCTGCTCACACGCAAGTGCACTGAAGCATTCTCCGCTTCAGACTATAGCGTAGAGGTAGTGCCCTTGGCACAGCGCTATCCACAGGGTGGTGAGAAACAACTCGTCGACGCTGTTATCCGTCGTCAGGTGCCTGCTCCACCAGCAATCCCTGTGAATGTGGGTGCCATTGTACAGAACGTGGGTACAGCCTTTGCTGTCTATGAGGCGGTTATGAAGCACAAGCCACTCTTTGAGCGCTATACCACTGTGACGGGTAAGAAGTTGCAGAACCCTGGCAACTTCCTCGTACGTATGGGTACACCCATGAAGGATCTCATCGACGCCTGTGGCGGTATGCCCGAGGGCGATAACAAACTGCTGGCTGGCGGACCCATGATGGGTAAGGCGCTGACCAGCGTCGAGGTGCCTATCTGCAAGGGCACTAACTCAGTCACCATTCTCTCTGGCGACGATGCCGTACGCAAGGAGCCCAACCCCTGCATCCGCTGTGCCAAGTGTGTCAGCGCCTGTCCGATGGGCTTGGAACCCTATCTGCTGGCTAAGCTCGCTGCCGTCCAGAACTGGGAGCGTGCTGAGCGCGAAGAGGTTGTCAGCTGTATTGAGTGTGGCTCGTGCCAGTTTACATGTCCCGCCCATCGTCCGCTGCTCGACAACATCCGCCTGGCTAAGAGTACCGTCATGGGAATCATTCGCGCTCGTGCGGCTAAGAAATAGTCTAAATGTGAAATAGTCAAATTGTGAAATAAAACAATGGGAAAATTAATAGTATCACTATCGCCTCACGCACACGGAACAGATACCGTTGAGCGCAACATGTATGGCGTTATCATTGCCTTGTTGCCCGCCCTGCTCGTGTCGTTCTGGTTCTTCGGCATTGGCTCAGCCATTGTCTGTGCAACGAGTGTCGCGGCCTGCGTATTCTTTGAGTGGGCCATCAATAAATATATTCTGAAGAACGAGCGCAACACCGTCCTCGATGGTTCAGCAGCCCTCACGGGTCTGCTGCTTGGCATGAACCTGCCCAGCAACCTGCCCATCTGGATTATCCTGATTGGTGCACTGTTTGCCATTGGCGTTGCCAAGATGACTTTTGGCGGACTGGGCAACAACCTCTTTAACCCCGCACTGGTAGGTCGCTGTGCGCTGCTTGTGGCCTTCCCCGCTCAGATGACTACCTGGCCAAAGGTTGGCCAGCACTGGTCTTATCTGGATGCAGAGACAGGTGCTACCCCGCTGACTATTATGCAGGATGCCATCAAGCATGGCGACGCCAGCATACTGGACAAGCTGCCCTCGTCGCTCGACCTCTTCTTAGGCAACCACCCCGACGGTGCTGGTGCCATGGGTGAGATCTGTGCCTTGGCGCTACTGCTGGGTCTGGCATATATGCTGTGGAAGAAGATTATCACATGGCACATCCCCGTCAGCATCATCGCTACTGTGTTTGTGTTCAGCGGACTCTGTCATCTGGCCAGTCCCATCTATGCTGACCCCATTAGCGTCATCTTCTCCGGAGGTCTGATGCTGGGTGCCATCTTCATGGCTACCGACTATGTCACCTCACCCATGACTGGCAAAGGCCAGATTATCTATGGTGTCGCCATCGGTTTCCTGACAGTAGTTATCCGCAACTGGGGAGCCTATCCAGAGGGTATGTCGTTTGCCATCCTCATCATGAATGCATTCACACCGCTCATCAACACTTATGTTAAACCACAACGTTTCGGGGAGGTAGCAAAATGAAGAAGTTAGAATCATCTTTATTGAATATGGTGCTGGTGCTTACCCTCGTGGCTGTTGTCATGGGTGGCATCCTGGCCTATGTCAACCACTTGACGGAAGGTCCTATCGCTGAACAGAAAGCGAAGGCACTGGCCGATGGCATCAAGAGTGTGATGGTATCAGACAATATCACTGTTGCTGACCCAGTAGAGGTAAAGCAGAACATTGATGGCAAGGAGTTTGTCTACCTCATCTATCAGGTCAAGGACGCTCAAGGCAACGACCTCGGTGCTGCCGTAGAGTCTGCCACAATGGGCTTTGGCGGCGACCTGAAAGTGCTCGTTGGTTTCAATCCTGAGGGTACCATTCTGGGCTACACCCTCCTGGAGCATGCTGAAACACCTGGCTTGGGTGCCAAGGCAGACCAGTGGTTCCAGAAAGGTCAGAAGGGTGACATCATCGGCAAGACTCCCGCAGAACCTCTGACTGTATCAAAGGATGGCGGACAGGTGGATGCAATCACTGCATCGACTATTACCAGCCGTGCTTTCCTCAAGGCTGTCAACAATGCCTATAACGCTTACAAGGCCGCCCCTGCTACAGACGCAGAAACAGGAGCCACGCAAGTGAAAAAGTGAAATGTGAAAAAGTGAAATGTGAAAAGATTATGAACGCCATACAAATTATCAAAAATGGTATCGTCAAGGAGAACCCTACGTTCGTCTTGATGTTGGGTATGTGTCCTACGCTGGCCACTACCACCAGTGCCATGAATGGTATGTCGATGGGTCTGGCTACAATGGCTGTACTCATCTGTACCAACTTTGTCATCTCGTGTCTGAAGAGCATCACCCCCGACAAGGTGCGCATCCCTGTGTTCATCGTTGTCATCGCTGCCTTCGTTACCATCCTGCAGCTAGTCATTAAGGCCTTCCTGCCTGACATTGACGCAGCTCTCGGACTGTTCATCCCCCTGATTGTCGTCAACTGTGTCATCCTGGGACGTGCAGAGGCCTTTGCTGCCAAGAACAGCCCCGCGGCATCTTTGCTTGACGGCATTGGTATCGGTCTGGGCTTTACCATCGGCCTGACGCTGTTAGGCATCTGCCGTGAGATTCTCGGTTCAGGTTCCATCTTCGGCTTTACCCTGCTGCCCGAAACCTACAACATCCTGCTCTTCGTACTCCCTCCGGGTGCCTTCATCATGCTGGGATTCCTCATCGCTATCGTCAACAAGTTGCGTAGCAATTAACGATATAACGTAATCACGAAATAACG
>JAEEGL016947719.1_pt1 | contig 11315 bp, 7 predicted proteins | sample 9134231 | NCBI WGS metagenome assembly JAEEGL01 (sample SAMN16246548, study PRJNA631951) | gut metagenome | biome: gut microbiome; feature: rumen; material: fiber-attached | host: Bos | place: Iran: Karaj | collected 2018-10
ACGTTACTGTTGTTGGGATCCGTGATCTCTAACCCCAGTCTGCCGTCATCCCTGAACTGATACAGTGTGAATGCATTTACCGTCTTTTCCGGATCACCTGCTATAAGATCGGCAATCTCTCTCATCATGAGAGCCTGATCGTAAGGACCCGTAACATCGCCGTCCGCATTGAGTTCCGAGAGTACCAGCTGTTTTTCCGCACCGCCGCAGATCTCACGGAATCTGTTCTTGCTTTTTTTGAAACCTTCAAATATTTCTTTTACGTTTCCGCGTTTATGGCTTTCATTATCGAAGTCAGCAACCTCAAAAGGCCACCCCCAGTTTAATGCCAGGTAATTGTCGATGGACCAGATGTCGGTGGCTCTCACAGCCTCTGCGAACTCGTCTTCTTTTTCTATCTTAGGATCGGTATCTTTTGTCCAGCATCCCGCACACAGCACCATCTTCACGTTCGGTGCATACTCTTTTATGATGCCGGTAAAACGCACGTAAAAATCCGCTATCTCCTGATAGCTCGCCCTCTTGGTATAAGAGAACCAGTCTCCGGTGCACTCATGATTCATACGCAGCAAAACCCTGCCGTATGGACGCAGGTCTTTTGCTATTGCTATGATATGGTCATCCGTTACCTTGGGATCGACTGTCAGGGTTAAAACAACGTCCTGTCCGTGGCGTCTGATGTCCTCCATACACTTAAATGTGTCGCCCTCGGGATTCGGTTTCAAACCACCCGCATATGGGAAATAATCATCATAGGGATAATCCCATGCAAAGCTTACTTCCTTGTCCGCATAAGCCTCCGATGCTCTCGCAGGCCACGCCTCATCATTGGGATAATAGCAGTACATAAGGCTGATGCCTCTGTGAGGTCTGCCCAGTTTCTGCAAAATATAGTCCTGATCAACATAAAACCCGCGCTCGCTGCCGTCTCCCAGATCCAATGCACATGATGCGGGAGTGAGTGTAACCTTTTTGATGTTCTCTTTCATAACTACCTCATTCTTTTTATCAATATGATTCTATTTATCACTAAAACGCGACTTGCATAAATCTGCAGATCACAAGTTTATGAAACTGTTCAAAATCAAGCCTTCGTCTTGAGATATCAGCTCCAATTGCCTTGGTTCTGAACAGTAACATGATTTTTCGATAAATACAAACCCGGATATGCCGGAGTATGGGCGAACCACACCCGGCATATCGGGATAAAAATCTGTATCTTACATTGAGAAAAACGTTACTATTCACAGCCACTTTACATACATTCTACAGACTCGCCCTGACATCGGCAATCTGCTCAGCAAGCTGGCAGCCTGTATACTAAATGATATTGGCTGTGAATAGTAACAGAAAAACTACATATTCTCTTTAACCGTCTTATAGATGCCTGCTGCATCGAGGCCGTATTTCTCGAGAAGTTTTACAGCCGGGCCTGACTCACCAAACATATCGTTCATGCCGATGCGCTTGAGCGGTGCTTGAGCCTTCTCTGCGAGCACTTCAGCAACTGCAGAGCCAAGACCTCCGATGATGGAATGCTCCTCAACGGTGAAGATCTTCTTTGTCTCTTTTGCTGCCTTAACAATGATGTCCTCATCGATGGGCTTGATGGTGTGGATGTTTATAACGCGTGCAGAAATACCGTCTGCTGCCAGTTTCTCAGCAGCTGCAAGAGACTCTCCAACGCAAAGACCGGTAGCTATGATGGTGATATCATTGCCATCCTTAAGTGTAACACCCTTGCCAAGCTCGAACTTGTAAGTAGCGGGATCATTGATCACCGGAACCGCAAGACGACCGAATCTCAAATAAACCGGTCCGTCGATCTCATAAGCTGCCTCAACTGCGGCAATTGCCTCGGTGTCATCCGCCGGGTTGATGATGGTCATGCCCGGGATGGTACGCATAAGGGCGATATCCTCGTTACACTGATGCGAAGCACCGTCCTCACCTACGGAGATGCCTGCATGTGTAGCACCGATCTTAACATTGAGATGCGGATAACCGATTGAATTTCTTACCTGCTCAAATGCTCGTCCTGCTGCGAACATTGCAAAAGATGATGCAAAAGGTACCTTGCCTGTTGTGGCGATACCAGCTGCAATGCCCATCATGTTGCTCTCTGCGATACCGCAGTCTATATGTCTCTCCGGGAATTCCTTTTTGAATACGCCGGTCTTTGTGGCTGCTGCAAGGTCTGCATCCAGTACCACAACGTTATCATGTTTTTTACCAAGCTCAACCAGAGCCTTGCCGTAGCTGTCTCTTGTAGCTATCTTATCTCCTAATGCTGCCATTTTACACCTCCGCCTTATCAAGATCTGCCATAGCTATAGCGTACTCCTCATCATTCGGAGCCTTGCCATGCCATCCAACGTTGTTTTCCATGAATGAAACGCCCTTGCCCTTAACCGTCTTAGCGATAATGGCTGTGGGAACACCCTTTGTCTCTTTTGCCTCGGCAAATGCCTTCCTGATGTCGTCGAAGTTGTTGCCGTCGATATTGATCACATGGAAACCGAAAGCCTTGAATTTCTCATCTATCGGATATGGAGAGTTGACCTCTTCCACCGGTCCGTCGATCTGTAAGCCGTTGTTATCCACTATGACTACGAGGTTGTCAAGTTTCTTGGCAGCTGCGAACATGGAAGCCTCCCAAACCTGGCCCTCCTGGATCTCGCCGTCGCCGAGCAATGTGTATACACGGTATGTGTCGTTGCTGAGCTTAGCGGAAAGCGCCATACCTACTGCTGCGGAAATACCCTGTCCCAGTGAACCCGATGACATGTCAACACCAGGTGTGTGGGCAATGCAGGGATGTCCCTGGAGATGTGATCCCAAATGACGCAGAGTCAGAAGATCCTCTACCGGGAAATATCCTCTCTCGGCAAGAGCAGCGTAAAGTCCGGGAGCTGTGTGTCCCTTAGACAGTACAAATCTGTCTCTCTTCGGATCCTTGGGGTTCTTCGGATCGATGTTCATCTCTTCAAAATAGAGATAGGTGAAAATGTCTGCTGCTGACAGAGATCCGCCCGGATGTCCTGCCTTTGCAGCGTGAACTCCCGTCACAATGCCCTTGCGGACAGCGACGGCTTTTGCCTTCAGTTCTTCGTTTGTCATCTTGTGTTTTCCTCCTGTGAATTTGTTATATGAAAATATGGTTAAACCTTGAAACAACTTCCCCCTATGAACTCTCTTACGAGAGAGTTATGATGTATGTTCTCCGACGGAACCGGAAGGAAGTAATCCAAAAACTTAAGGAGACGTTTCGCCTCAAAGTATTCCGGACAGTCCTTTTTTACCGAGAAGAGCAGGGGTTCTGCGTATACTTTCAATACCGCAAGCTCGTAGATGAGCGCAGAATTGAAAATGTAATCCGCCTTCTCCTGGAAGGGGAAGATATATTTTTCTTCGCCGCGTCTGACGGAATCCCATCTCTTAATGTTCTCGGCAGCGGATGTTCCCCTGGTGCGGGCATCTCTGACTATTCGCCTTATGAGACGACCGTCCGTGGTGGGAAGCGCATCATGTTCATCTATGGCAAGCTGCGTCAATGCGGAAATATAAATCTTGAACTTGCTCTCCGCAGGAAGCATGTACGACAGCTTGTCATTGAGTCCATGAATGCCTTCGAGAACCAGTATATCATCTTTGCCCATCTGAAGGAACCTGCCTTTTCCGTATTCCCTCTCTCCGGTCACAAAGTTGTAAGTCGGAAGCTCCACCTTCTCGCCGTTTAACAGCGACATCATATTCTTATTGAACAGCTCTACATCGATAGCTTCAAGACACTCATAATCATATTCACCCTTCTCATCCCTGGGAGTGTCCACCCTGTTCACATAGAAATCATCCATCGCAATGGGATGTGGAGTGAAACCGCAGCTTCTGAGCTGCAAAGAAAGCCTGTGCGAGAACGTGGTCTTTCCGGATGAGGAAGGTCCTGCTATCATGACAAATTTAATGTTTTTTCCGCAATTGGCTATGGTTTGCGCCAGAGCACCTATCCTGGCTTCCATCTCCGCTTCCTGTAACAGGATTATATCCTGTATTCTGCCCTCGGTAACGGCGTCATTTAACTGTCCCACATTTTTCACACCAAGACTTGCTCCCCAGGCTGCGGAATTGCTCTGCACGTCAAACAATCTGTCTGAGGGCATGAACTCTTTGATCTCGCCCGTGGCTCTCAGCGGATATATCAGCACAAACCCGTCTCTGTAGGGTTCGATCGCGAAATCTTTTACACAGCCTGTAGACGGCATCATGTAGCCGTAAGAATAATCCCTGTACTCGCCGAGGCAGTAAAGATTTACCGCTGATGATCTTCTGTACTTAAACAGAGTGGCTTTATCCGTCATGCCGAATTTCTCAAAGATCTTGATGGCTTTATCCGTAGCCACGCTGATCTTCTGTATCGACTCATCGGCATCTATGATCTTCTGCATTTCCTCCTTGATCTCAGCAATGACACTTTCCTTAACTTCTTTTCCCTCCAGCCTGCAGAACTGTCCAACACCCGTGGACTGCAGCATGTTGATGGAAACATTATCTTTTCCGTAAAGGTCGTACACCGCCTTCTGAAGTACAAACGCGATGGTGCGCTTGTATGCCGAAAAGCCTTTCTTGTCCTCTGTGGTGACAAATTCTATCTCGGCGTCTTTATGTATCTTTCTGGTGAGCTCGCGAAGCTTACCGTTTACGATTGCAAGCGCTATCTGCCTGTCGTACTCTCCCTGCATCTCTTTTGCAAGGTCGTTAAGCAGTACGCCTGCCTCCCTCTCTGATTCTTTGTCCCCAATCTTGATCTTTATCATGTCCATTATTTTGTTCCCCCTATTTTATATTTCTACACTCGACACGAGATACTCACTCTCATCTCCGACACGCTTGGTAATAAATCTTTTACAACGTCACAAACGGATTTTTTGCTTCGTAAGCCGTGACCCGAAGTTTCGGAAAGCGGTCGGCTAATTCTGCTGCCATGTCGTTTACAAAGATGTGCTCGAGGCCGGCGTGACCTGCGTCCATTATGATGAGGCCCTGAGCTACCGCATCGATGCCGTGATGGTGATCGATATCGCCTGTCAGTAAGATGTCTGCGTCCTTTTCAATAGCACAGTCTATGGCGCTCTTGCCCGAACCCGGACATATGGCGACACGTGAGATGCGTGATTTCAGCTCACCGAAAACCCTTACTGCCGAAAGATCAAAGGTGTTTTTTACTTCAAGTGCAAATTCGGATACCGTCATGGGTTCTATATCACCCACCACGCCTAAGCCTGCGGGCTCTCCGCCTATCTCAGTGGTGACATCAAGAGGTTCCATGTCTTTAAGTCCCATCAGATCTCCTGCCAGATTGCCCATCCTGACAACGTCGTGATTGGTGTGGGCTGCCATGTAATTGATCTTATGACTTAACATCACGACGATACGCCTCGTGATGAAATCATCTGCAGTCACCGATTTTATAGGCGAAAAGATCAGCGGGTGATGGGTCAGTATAAAATCTGCGCCGATGTTAACCGCATGATCTACCACTTCATCCGTGAGATCAAGCGCCACCAGCACATGCTCGCATCTCCAGTTTTTATCCCCCACCTGATGCCCGGGATTATCCCACTCTTCCGCTTTATCACGGGGCACGATATCATCTATGGCTCTGATAAGCTCGTATGCTTTCATAACACCTCCCGAAGAATTGTCTTCAAGTCGTTATCCATCAGAACTGATATGCCGGATATTAACATCTTCAGGACATGATCCTGTCGATAAATCCGATCTCCGTATCTATTTCTTTAAGTCTTTCAAACGTACGGCTTTCTGTGTCTTTTTCAGACTTTGTGTTTTCGTCTTCTATGCGCATCTTTGCGTCCATGAGAAGCTTGCGTTTTTTTAAGAGTTCCTCGGTATATATCCCCGCACTTGTCACTTTGCCGGCGTAGTCTTCGAATGATATTCCCAAAATTCCCGGATCCTCAAAAGTCTTCATACCGGAAAAATCAGCCTTATCAAGGTCTGAGAGCACCAGTATGTGATAGTATTTTCCGGCGTCGTATACGACTTCCTCATGGGCGATGTCAATGCCACAACGCCTCATGCAGTACCTGAATGCAGGGATCTTCGACTGAGGCGAAACAACTGCGTATTCCGCCTTTTTTATGACCTGCTCTCCGGACCTTAAAATATCAAATATAAGCTCACCGCCCATGCCGTTTATGGTGATGATGTCCGCTTCTCCGGGCTCTGTCTTTTCAAGTCCGTCTGAAAGCCTTGTCTCTATCCTGTCCGAAAAACCGGATTCCGCAATATTGCTCTCCGCGATCTTTAACGGGCCCTCCCTCAGATCACAGGCCAAAACATGACCGTCGCCTATGATATCCCTCTCACAGAGGTATATCCCGAGGTACCCGTGATCACAGCCGATATCCGCCACAGTGACAGACCTGCTCACGGCATTTTCCGTGACAGAATCAGCACTCAGATCTGCCGCCTGCATTTTATATCTGCCGCCGATGCACTCTCTTATGATATATGCAATTGCCGTAAGTCTCAATGAAATATCCATTACTCAAGATAATCCTTCAGTTTTCTCGAGCGGGAAGGATGTCTTAATTTTCTCAGTGCCTTGGCTTCGATCTGTCTGATACGCTCTCTGGTGACATTGAATTCCTTGCCGACTTCCTCCAGCGTACGGGCTCTTCCGTCCTCAAGACCGAATCTCAAGATGAGAACCTTCTGCTCTCTCTCTGTCAATGTTCCCAAAACATCCTGTAACTGTTCTTTTAACAATGTATAAGCAGCTGCATCCGAAGGTGCCGGAGCGTTCTCATCCTGAATGAAATCACCCAGATGTGAATCTTCCTCCTCACCGATAGGTGTCTCTAAAGACACCGGCTCCTGTGAGATCTTTAATATCTCGCGAACTCTCTCCACCGGGATCTGCATCTTTTCTGCGATCTCCTCGGGCTTCGGCTCGCGGCCGAGCTCCTGTAAGAGCTGTCTTGACACTCGAATGAGCTTATTGATGGTCTCAACCATGTGCACAGGGATACGGATAGTACGGGCCTGATCTGCGATGGCACGGGTTATTGCCTGACGTATCCACCATGTGGCATATGTAGAGAACTTGAATCCCTTTGAATACTCAAACTTCTCAACTGCCTTTATAAGGCCTAAGTTGCCTTCCTGGATGAGATCCAAAAACAGCATGCCTCTGCCCACATATCTCTTGGCAATCGATACCACGAGACGAAGGTTTGCCTCGGCAAGTTTTTTGCTGGCTTCGGTATCGCCTGCCTCCATGCGCTTTGCAAGCTCGATCTCTTCCTCTGCTGTCAGAAGCGGAACCTTGCCGATCTCCTTTAAGTACATTCTGACAGGGTCGTCCATGCTGACACCTTCGGGAGTTGAGAGATCGATGTTCTCAAGATCGATCTCTTCCTCTTCCTCAATCTCCGCGTCATCATCTTTCTCCAGAAGGAGTTTGTCGTCATCTATATCATTTTCAAGGCGCACAACATCTATGTCATGAACTCTCAAAAATTCCAATACTGCCTCAAACTGATCCGATGTAGGATTGATATCCTTGAAATAATCGCTCAGATAAGGATAGTCAAGTGCGTTCTTTCTCTTCTTGGCTACCTCTAACAGTTCGCTTAATCTTACGATGACATGTTCTTTTGTGAAGTTGGGATCCTTTGCCTTTGTCTCGTCCGAAGCCTCACCCATAAGAACATCCGCAACCTTCTCCACCGTAGAGTAATCGGGCTCGAATTCGTCAAAATAGTCATCCATGGCGCTCTTGTCACTTGAGGTTGCCTCGTTTAAGATGTCATCTACGGTAACGCTGCCCTCAGCCTTATCCTCTGCGGCATCTTTTTTGCTCTTGCTCTTTGTCTTTTTCTTGGTATCTTTTGCTGCCTCTTTTGCAGTTTCTTTTGCAGGCTCTTTTACAGTTTCTTTCTCTTCAGTTATATCCTTTTTCGAGGGTTTCTTTGCCTTTTTATCTGCCTTCTTTTCCTCGACCTTTTCCTCTTTTACTGCCTTTGAGGCTTTTTTTGCATCCGCCTTTTTGGGCTCGGCTTTCTTGGTCTCAGCCTTTTTTGGCTCGGCTTTTTTAGACTCTGCAGCCTTTGTCTCAGTCTTCTTAGACTCAGCTTTTTTAGGCTCGGCTTTCTTGGTCTCAGCCGCTTTTTTTGCCGCAGGCTTTTTAGCCTCGGTTTCTTTCGCCGCGGTTGTTTTTGTCTTTGCAGCAGCCTTTGACTCCGTTTTCTTAGCCTCTGTCTTCTTGGTCTCGGTTTTCTTAGACTCGGTCACCTTGGCTGTCTTCGCAGATGCTGTCTTAGACGCTGCCTTTTTCGGTTCTGCTGCCTTTGCAGCTGCAGCCTTTGACGCTGTCTTTTTGGTCTCCGTCGTCTTTGCTGCCTTTGAAGCGGTTGTCTTTGACGCTGTCTTCTTAGTCTCTGCTGCCTTTACTGCCTTTTCGGTTTTCTCGTCAGCTTTTTTCTTTGTAGCCATTTCTTTTCCCTCTTTTCTCTATCAGATATCCCTAAATGGAAATCCCGTTTCTTTTGAATTGCTCAAGTGCGCGACGCTCCATGATGCACTGCTGTTTCAGCGCTATATCGCTGCCCGCCTCGGCCTCGCGCTTTTTCAATGCCGCGAATTTGATATTGTATATAAGCTCCGTCAGAGCCTTGCCTTTTTCCGCCTTATAAGAATCCTCCAACGGTGTTGAAAAACATGCCGCGGCGTCCTCCATCGCTTCATCCGGCAGATGCGCCAGAATATGCGGAACATTGGCGTAGCCCTGTTCTAGCTGGGTGAAGAGCTCTTTCGCAAGCCCTCTGTATATTCCCTCCGAAAAATCTTCGGGGGATATGTGATCTTTGATATATGTGTAAAGCCCAACATCCTCAGGCAGCCATGTCAGAAGTTTCTGCTGGGACCTGATCTCACCGGGCACCGCCGCACTCCTGTTGCGCGGAGGCTTAGGTTTGGGTGTGGTCTTTACGTTCGCCGTCTGAAGTTCCGGCGAGGTTGATATCTTATTTGATATAAAGTCTCTCAGTGTTTTTTTGTCCAGATCAAATTTTTTGCAAGCCGCATCGGCGTAGCCTTCCCAGCCGATCATGCCGCCCGCGGCTATTATCTGATCAGACAGATAAACCAAAAACTTTGTCTTCTCGGTAGGGTCGTTTAAGTCGTAATCTTTTATGTCGAGTCCCCATGTGAAAAGATAGGAGTTCTCGGCTGTGTTGATCCTCTCGTTAAACTTCTCGGGACCGAGAGCCTTTATGAACTCGTCAGGATCTTTATACGGATCCATGTGTATGATCTTAGCGTCTATGTCTGCCTCCGACAGCAGCGCAATGGCTCTTTTTGCCGCCTGCTGCCCCGCATCATCCGAGTCGTAGCACAGGTAAATGGCGTGTGTTATCCTCTTTAGGAGGTTCACATGTCCCTCGGTCAAAGACGTTCCGAGAGACGCCACCGCAAAATCAAATCCTGCCTGGTGCAGTGCTATGACATCCATATAGCCTTCGCACAGTATCAGTTTTTTGCTGCGGCTCGACCTGGCTATATGATAAGCGTAGAGGTTTTTGCGTTTCTCAAACACAGTGGTGTCCGATGAATTTAAGTACTTCGGCTTGGCATCGCCCATAACACGGCCGCCGAAACCGATGACCTTTTTGTTCATGTCGAAGATGGGGAACATCGCCCTGTTCATGAACGTATCGTAGGCGCCTCCGCTCTCCGTGTATTTTGCCAGACCGCTCTTTTTTATGAGCTCGTCGGAATAACCTTTTTCCTTAAGGTGGCGGTAAAGGCCGTCCGTTGCCTTCCCGGAATAACCAAGACCGAATTTTACTATGGTATTGGGACTTAAGCCTCTGCCGATAAAATAATCGTAAGCGGCTTTGCCCTTATCACTCATGAGATTTGCATGAAAATATCTGGCTGCGCAGGTGTTCATCTCTATGATGAGCGACTTCTCCTCGCGGATAGCCGCGGCTTTGCCGGTATCCTGCGTTTTCTCAATGGTCATGCCCACCCGGTCCGCCAGGTATTCCATAGCTTCCGTAAATGTGTAGTTGTAATATTTTTGTACAAAGGAAAAGACGTCGCCGCCCTCATGGCATCCAAAGCAGTAGAAGATCCCCTTTGCGGGAGTCACCGAAAAAGACGGTGTCTTCTCACTGTGGAAGGGGCACAGGCCCATGAGCGTGGAGCCGCTGCCTTTTAAGGGCACCACCTCACCCACAACATCGCCTATGTCATTGCGGGATCTCAGCTCTTCCTTTATATTCTCAGAATAACCGGGCATTTCATACCTCCGGGGTTATCGAAGTTCCCATGCCTTGGGAACGAAGTATTCCTCAAACTTTGCGATAGCATACTGATCCGTCATGCCGGATATGTAATCTGCCACCACGCGATCCTTTTTTTCGCCCCTGTTTATCATCTCTGTGTAGAATGAGGGCATTTCGGAAGGATTCTCAATATAAAACTCAAACAGTTTTTCCAGTAAAACCTTTGCTTTCTTCTCCTCGTCCTTTGCGACGGGGTTTTTATATACGTTCTCAAACATGAATTCCCTGAGTCCCTTCATGGCTGCAAAGACCTCATCGGACATTGTTATGTCATCACTGTTCATGGAATTCATGATGATGCTGTGGATCATGGTATCAAGGCGCTGCCTTGTGGTGTAACCCAAAACTTCCGTGTACTCTTTCGGGATATCTTTTTCGGTAAGTATCCTGCCGCGGATGGCGTCGTCTATATCATGATTGATATATGCAATCTTATCGGACAGTCTGACTACCCTGCCTTCCAAAGTCGATGGCATGGTAGACATCTGGTGATTTCGGATGCCGTCCCGGACTTCCCAGGTAAGGTTAAGGCCTTCGCCGTCTTTCTCAAGCCTCTCCACTATGCGAACGCTCTGCTCATTGTGCTTGAAACCGCCCTCACAGAGTTCGTTTAACACCGTCTCTCCGGCGTGTCCGAAAGGAGTATGCCCCAGATCGTGTCCCAAGGCTATTGCCTCCACCAGGTCTTCGTTGAGTCTCAAGGCTTTTGCGATAGTTCTGGCGTTCTGCGAAACCTCCAGTGTATGTGAAAGTCTGGTCCTGTAGTGATCTCCCTTGGGTGTCAGGAAAACCTGGGTTTTGTTTTTCAGACGCCTGAAGGATTTGCTGTGAAGGATGCGATCCCGGTCTCTCTGATAGACCGGCCTGATGTCGCACTGCGGCTCCTGTATATCCCTGCCTTTGGATTCTGCCGACTTCGCTGCAAACGGGCTCAAAAGCTCA
>JAEEGL010695251.1_pt1 | contig 11314 bp, 12 predicted proteins | sample 9134231 | NCBI WGS metagenome assembly JAEEGL01 (sample SAMN16246548, study PRJNA631951) | gut metagenome | biome: gut microbiome; feature: rumen; material: fiber-attached | host: Bos | place: Iran: Karaj | collected 2018-10
ATAATAGATATACAGTTTAGAACAGCTGTTTCAATATTTAGTGAGGAACAAGTATATTGTTTTTCAGCAATGATATTGTATAAGGAGTAATATGAAAAAAAATACATTTGTAGAAGGGACAATTTTTGCTTCATTATCATATTTGATAATGAAAATTTTAGGTGCTATATATGTAATTCCATTTTATGCAATAGTTGGAACTTTAGGTGGAGCATTATATTCTTATGCTTATACAGTGTATAGTTTAATTATAAATATGTGTACTATAGGTATACCTAATGCTATTAGCAAGATAGTAAGTGAATATAACACATTAGAGATGTATGAAGCTAAAGAAAGAACATTAAAACTGGGAAATAAAATAGTAGCTATAATATCTACAATACTATTTATATTAATGTTTATATTTGCTAAACAAGCGGCATTCCTATTTATTGGTGATATAGATTCTACTGGTAATAATATAGAAGATGTAGTTTTGGTTATTAGAGCAATATCATTTTGTATATTAATAGTTCCATATTTAGCAATTAAAAAAGGTTATTTACAGGGACAAAAGTTTGTTACAGTAACTGCTAATAGTGAAGTAATAGAGCAACTTGTTAGAGTAACTATCATTATTTTAGGATCTTATATAGCTATTAAGGTATTTAAATTATCTACTGGTGTAGGAGTAGCTGTAGCATTATTAGGTGCTTTCTTTGCAGGAATATCTGCATTTGTGTATTTAAGTATTAAAATTAGGAAGAATAAAAATAAATTAAATTTACCAAAAGAAAAACAAAAAGATAAAGTTACAGACAAAACAATATTTAATAAAATAATTAAGTTTAGTATCCCATTAATGATAATATCTATTGCAACAGATATTTATTGTATGACTGATTTATCATTAGTAATTAGAGGACTTACTTATTTAGGATATAATGGAGCTTCTGCTGAAACAATTGCTAGTATTACATCAACATGGGCTGTTAAAATATGTACAATATCTAATGCCGTTACATTTGGACTGTGTATAAATATTATTCCTCATATGGTTTCAAGCTTTATTAAAAAAGACTTTAAGGCAATAAATTATCAATTGATTAAATCTATTGGAATAGCATTAGTTGTTGGACTTCCAATGACAGTTGGTATTAGTTTATTATCAGATGAGTTATATTTATTATTCTATGGAAAAAGTGAATATGGAGGTATTATTTTAAGATTATTACCTTATGCTATTTTCATTAGTAATCTAAATTTAGTAATAAATAATGTATTACAAAGTGTAAATAAATATAAAGTTATATATGTAAGCACAATAGTTGGACTTTTAATTAATGCATTACTTGATATTCCATTAATGATACTTTGTAATAAGATTGGTGTTTATCCATATTATGGAGCTATAGTATCAACAATAGTAGGATCATCATTATCAGTATTTATATCTTTAAGAGCATTAAAAAAGTCAATGGATTTCAAATATATTGGTGTACTTAATATAATGAAAAAAGGATTATTACCATTATTATCTATGATATTAGTAGTATTAATAGCACAATACTTCATGAAAGATTTGTTTACTGGAAGAATTATGATGTTAATTCCATGCCTAATATATGCTTTATTAGGAGCAGCTATCTATGGCTTAATATCATATAAAACTGGTTTATTATATGATGTTCTTGGCAATGAATATGTAGATACAATACTTAAAAAATTAAAATTAAAAAAATAAGTGATGTTGATCACTTATTTTTAATTACATATATGATTTTAATATAATTAATGCTATTACACTAACTAATATAGATATTATATATAATATAACACTTAAATCAACAAGGCCAGCTTGTGGATTAGCTTTTAAAGAACGTATTTCTTTTATATCATCCTCTGTTAATTCTAAAGTTTGCTCTAAATTTTTTCTTAATTCTTTAGCGTCATCTAATGTGATTTGTTGTGTATGGATAAATGTATCACTTAAATCATATTTTTTTTGAAAAGATGTATCTTTTTTTTCAGTATATTTTAATACTTCATTGAATAGATAATCAGGATTAATTATATTAGTGTTTTTAGGATTATATGCTTCTTTTAATAATGTAGATACTTTATCTGGATTTAGGCATTTTAAAACAATATTTTTAAATCTAATATATTGTTCACCATTCTTGTAAAACATATATATAGTATCCATAATTATCATCTCCATATTATACAAGTAGTATATAATATTTTTCACATTTTTACAACTTTTATTTTAGTATTTCCTATGCTATAATATAGGTACATTATTAATGGAGGTGAAATCATAATGAAAGTAATATTCATAAAAGATGTTAAAGGTCAGGGGAAAAAAGATGATATAAAAGAGGTAAAGGATGGATATGCAAAATTCTTGATATCAAATTCTTTAGCTGTTGCTTATACATCTAATAGTGTTAAGGTATTAAATAATCAAATTGATAAGAGAAAACAAGAAGAACAAGAACTAGTTAAAGAATGCAATAAGATAAAAGATAAATTAAAAGGAAAAAAGATAGAATTTAAAGTTAAAACTGGAAAAGAAGACAAAGTGTTTGGTAGTATTAGTACTAAACAAATTAGTGAAGAACTAGCTAAAATGGGGTATGATATAGATAAAAAGAAAATAACTTGTGATAGTGAAATAAATTCACTTGGGACACATGAGGTAACTATTACATTACATAAAGAGGTTGTATTTAAATTAGATGTTATTTTAAGTAAGTAGGAGGTAGTATGGCAAGACGTGAACCACAAAATATTGATGCTGAAATTTCTGTTTTAGGGTGCGGCTTTTTAGAAAAAACAGCATTAGATAAGATAATGGATGAAGTCAGTGATGATATGTTTTATAGTGAAGCAAATAAATTAATCTATAAAACTATGAAATCATTACACATTAATAATATTCCAGTAGATGCTCAAACTGTATGTAATGAACTTGATAAAAGTAAATCATTATCTAAAGTTGGTGGAGTAGAATATATTACTGAAATAATTAATTCAGTACCATCTACCGCTAACTTAAATTATTATATTAAAATAATATTTGAAAAAGCTATTTTAAGAAATTTAATTTCTAAGAGTACTAAAATACAAGAAGACTGTTATGAAGAAAAAGATGATGTAGTAGATATAGTTGAAAATGCTGAAAGAAATATATTAAGTGTATATAATGATAAATTAGGACGTGATATTCAAAGAATTCAAGATATATTACCAGGAGTTCAAAAAACTTTAGAAGAATTATCTGAATCCGATAATGAATATACTGGTCTTAGAACTGGATATTATGATTTAGATAGAATTACTAGAGGTCTTCAAAAGAAACAAGTAATTATTATTGCTGGTAGACCTGGTTGTGGAAAAAGTGCATTTGCATTAAATATTGGATTAAATGCTGCTATACAAGGAAAGAAGAGTGTGGCATTATTCTCACTTGAAATGGGTGCTGAAGAAATTGCTAAAAGAATGTATGGTTGCGTAGGTAAAATTGATGGTGATGTACTTAAAACTGGAAAGTTAAAAAATACTGATTGGAAAAAATGTAATGAAGCTATGAGTGAGCTTTCTGATACTAAATTCTTTATAGATGATTCAGGTGGACTTACTGTAAGCGAAATTAGACGTAAATGTAGAAAACTTAAGAATTCTGATGATGGATTAGATTTAGTAATAATAGATTACTTACAATTGTTATCAAGTTCTGCTAAATATGCTGGTCAAAGAACACAAGAAGTTAGTGAAGTAAGCCGTGATATTAAGAAACTTGCAATGGAACTTGATATTCCTGTTATTGCTTTAGCTCAATTATCAAGAAGTATTGAGCAAAGAAAAGGTGAAGATAATATGCCTAGATTATCAGACTTAAGAGAATCTGGTTCAATTGAGCAAGATGCGGATATTGTAATTTTCTTACATAGTGATGAATATGGGAAATATGGATCAGATGTTAATAGAAAAATGGAATTATTAATTGCTAAACATAGGGCTGGTTCAACAGGAAAGATAGAATTACTATTTAGAATGAATACCGGTTCATTTGATAACTATATGAGTAAGGAAGATGGAAATGAATAAAAGAGAATATTCTATATCGTCTATATTATTAGGGTCATTCTTATGCGTTTTAATTGTATATATGTGTCTAACATTTAAACCTATTAATAGAACAATAAATAGCTTTTATCAAGTATATTTAGGTGGTAATAAAATAGGTTTAATTAGATCAAAAGATGAACTATATGATTTAATAGACGAGGAACAACAGGAGATAAAAAATTATTATAATGTTAATAAGGTTTATCCTCCTTCTGGCTTAGAAGTTCAAAGTGTATTAACTTATAAGACAAATGTTATGACTGCTAAAGAAGTATATAATGAAATAAAAGATATTGATCCTTTCACTATTGAAGGATATGAAGTAACTGTAACTGATGATAAGAATAATAAAACAAAATTCTATATATTAAATAAAGAAGATTTGGATGTAGCGGTTAGAAATACAGTATTATCATTCTTATCTGAAGAAGATTATGAAGCTTATTTACATGGAAATGGAAAAAGAGCTAAAGATGAATCAATGGAAATAACAGATATATATTTCGATCAAAATGTTAGTATTAAAAAAGCATATATTTCTACAGAAACACAAATCATTACTAATGCAGAAGATTTAAGTAGATATTTCTTATTTGGTGAATTAAAGCTTACTAAAACTTATAATGTTAAAGCTAATGATACTATTGAGACTATAGCTGAGAATAATCAATTAGGAGTTGAAGACTTTTTAATTGCTAATCCAAATATTAAAAGTAAGAATGCTTTATTAGCAGTGGGTCAAGAAGTTATAGTAGCGCCTATTAAACCTGTAGCTGATATAGCAGTTGATTCATATCAAACAGAAATTCAAACCATAAAATATGAATCTAAAGTAGAATTAGACAAGAGTCTTAATGCTTCAGAAAGATATATTAAACAAAATGGATCTAATGGTCTTTCTAAAGTTACATATGCTACTCACGAAATAAATGGACAAATCATAAAAACTACATTAGTAGAAGAGAATGTTATATCACCTGCTGTAGATGAAATCATTGTTATAGGAGCTAAAAATGTTGTATATGTAGGTAATTCTACATACTGGGCATGGCCTACAACAAAACCATATAGGATTTCTTCATACTATGGATGGAGAGTTCACCCAATTCAACATGTTCCAAAATTACATACTGGAATAGATATTACAGGAACTAGTTCAAGAGATATTTATTGTATTCAAGATGGTGTTGTAACAAAAGCAACTTATGATAGCTCTGCTGGTAACTATATAAGAGTTAGACATGAAAATGGTTACGAATCAGTATACATGCATTTAAATCAAAGACTAGTAAATGTTGGAGATGAAGTTGAGAAAGGTCAAAAGATTGGAATCATGGGTTGTACAGGTTCTTGTACCGGAACACACCTACATTTAACTATTTATAAAAATGGTTCTTTAATGAATCCACTTGAATTATATCAATAATGATTAAAATAATATGTGTAGGTAAAATTAAAGAAAAATATTTAAATGATTTTATAAATGATTATAAAACTAGATTATCTAAATATACTAAAATAGAAATAATTGAATTAAAAGATAGTAATATAGAAAAAGAAAGTGAAGAAATACTTAGAACTATTAATGATAAAGATTATAATATTATGATGGATATTAATGGCAAAAGGTTAGATTCAATAGAATTTTCTAAATTAATAGATAAGACATTTTCAGAAGGATATGGAACTATTACATTTATAATAGGGGCATCTAATGGAGTAACTGAAGAGGTAAAAAATAAATGTAATTATAGATTATCATTCTCTGATATGACATTTCCACATGGTGTATTTAGATGTATATTGTTAGAACAAATATATAGATCATATAAAATATTAAATAATGAAAGTTATCATAAATAATGATAACTTTTTATATATAATAATATGTGGATATTATTAATTATTTATCTATTTATATTATCATTTTATTTAAGTTTTAAACTTAAATTTAAAAACTATAAAATTAATATAAAAGAATTATTAAAAAAAGATAAAACATCATTATTTTTAACATTAGGTACTAAACTTGGAGTAGGTTCTTTAATTGGAACAGTTTCATCTATTCTAATTGGAGGATTTTCTTCAGTTATATGGATTATTATTTTTTCTATATTATCTACTTCAATAATATATTTTGAAAGTTATTTTGGTAATAAATATAGTAATAATGGTAAAGGAGGTCCTTATTATATATTTAAACTAGGTTTAAATAATAAAATATTATCTATAATATCATTATTATTAACTATTGTTTTGTATTGTTACTTATTTCAAATGATACAGTTTAATACAATGAGTTATATATTAATAAATACATTAAATATATCTAAAATAATATTAATTATATTAAGTTTTATTATATTGTTTATTACTATTAATTTATCTTATAAAAATATATTAAATATAATGAATAGAATAGTACCATATATGTGCTTATTATTTATATTAGTAAGTTTATTTATAATAATTAAAAACTTTAATTATTTAGATATATCTATTTTTATTAAAGATTTAGCATCAATTAAAAGTATATTATGTGGACTTATTATAGGTGTTAAAAGAAGTATATTTATGAATGAAATATTAATAGGGACATCTAGTGTGGGAGCAGCTTCTGACAAAAATGATATAAATATATCCACGAAATATCAAACATTGTGTGTATTTTTTATATCAATTGTTATAACTTTACTAATAACATGTCTGCTTATAATATATATAAAACGAGGTTATGTAATTAATAATAATTATAATTATAATTTAATAATTAGTAATATGTTTTATATGTTCCTTGGTAAATTTGGAATATACTTTTTAACATTAATATATCTATTATTTGGATTTACTACTGTACTTAGTGGCTATTATATAGGAATAAGTTCATTAGAATACATTAATAACAAAATTATAATATTATTTAAAATCTTTTTTATATTATCTTGTATTCTAGGAATAATATATGAAAGTAAGATAATTTGGAAGTATACTGATATATTAATATTTATTGTGATTATTATTAATTCTTATAGTATAATAAAATTAGTGATGAAAGATGATTGGAAATGATTGGGATGAAGTATTAAAACCAGTATGGGAAAGTCCTGGATTTAATAAATTCTTAAATAAAGTTAAAGATGAATATAATAAATATACTTGTTATCCTAAGTATGAAAATATATTTAATGCTCTTAAATTAACTCCTTATTCAAAAGTAAAAGTGGTCATAATAGGACAAGATCCATATCATGGAGAAGGGGAAGCTCATGGCCTTTCTTTTAGTGTACAAAAAGGTATTAAATTACCTCCTAGCTTACAAAATATATTCAAAGAATTATATGATGACTTAGGAATTAAAAACGGTGAGTGTGGTGATTTAACACCATGGGCTAAAGAAGGAGTATTACTTTTGAATAGTATTTTAACTGTAAGAAAAGATTCACCACTATCTCATAAAGATTTAGGATGGCAATTATTAACAGATCACATCATAAAAATATTAAATTTAAAAAAAGAACCTATAGTATTTATATTATGGGGTAGTTTTGCTAAAAGTAAAAAAGAATTTATAACAAATAAAAATCATTTAATAATTGAAAGTACTCATCCAAGTCCTTTTTCAGCAAGAAGTGGATTCTTTGGAAGTAGACCTTTTTCTAAAACGAATAATTTCTTAAAAAAGAACAATATAAAAGAAGTGAATTTTACACTTCCTTATGATCAGAACTAGTTTCTATCTCCATACCATCAAGTAGAGATTTAACTTTATATTTTTTAAATGTAGATACTATATTATATGGTATCTTTTTTATTAGATTATTATATTCTAAAGTATATTTATTATAAAAAGTTCTAAGAGATATAATATGTAATTCATTTTCATTAAATTCATCTATTAATTCTTTAATACTTTTTACTTCTCTTCCTTTTTTATTATCATCTCTAATTTCTAATATTTCTTTAAAACATTTATTTAATAAATTATCATTATCAGTTAAATATAATTCATCCATATTAATATCTTTTATTTCATCAAATACTTTACTATGTGTTTTATATTTACTTTCTATTAATTCAATTAACTTATTTAATATATCAGATTTATTTTTATATTTTTCTTTATATTCTATTTCTGATTGATCTAATTTTTTTAATAAAATAAGTATTTTTTCATTATAAAATTTAAATAGTATAATAAATAAGAATGTTAATACTGTTACAATACAAATAATTAATATAATAATGTTTATTGGTTTCATATTATCACATCCTAGAACATTATAACATAAAAATAGATTTTTTTAAATTATTTGGCATAAATAATCTCTTCATTAAATTCTACAAAATCAACATATATCATTAAAATAAGATAATATTTACCTTCATCAATATCATTTATTATTAGGTTATCTCTACCAGCATGTTCTATTACACCTGAAAAAACTCTATCTCTCCAGTCATTGGAATCAGAGAAAGATGCATGTACTCTAACTTTCTTACCAATATTATTTCTAAGTATATTTTCTATATAACTTTGTTCCATAGGATATTCTTTATTATAATCATTGATATTGAATTTTGGACTACTGGATTGTCTTTCAAAATCATTTATAAATACAGGTGTTTTATAATAACTACCATTCATTAAATCATCTCCTATAGTATTAAATGAAACTATATTAAAATAGTGATTAAATATTGGCTTTTAAATATAATTAGTTTATAATTATTATGGAGGTAAGATATGATAATAAAAGTAGCATTATCTAATCATCATGTTCATTTAACGAAGGAAGCATTAGATATATTATTTGGAAAAGATTATGAATTAACTGTTAAAAGACCTTTATTACAAAAAGGACAATTCGCAGCAGAAGAAACTGTAACTTTAGTCAAAAATAATAAGACTTTAGAACATATTAGAGTAGTTGGTCCAGTAAGGAGTTATACTCAAGTTGAATTATTAGATAAAGATAATGAATATTTTGGTATAAATGCTCCAGTTAGACAAAGTGGAGATTTAAAAGGTAGTGAAACAATAGATATAATTGGACCTAATGGAACATATCATGCCGTTGAATCAACTATTATTTCTAATACACATATACATATGAGTGCTGATGATTTAGTAACATTTAATAAAACTAATAATGAAGTAGTTAGTGTTATATGTAATAATCAAAAAATAGATGATGTACATATTAAATCAGATGATACCTGTGTTTTAGAAATGCATATAAATAAAGATATAGCGGAAAATTTAAATATTGAAACTGGTATGGAGGTGTCTATATGTTAAAAGTAGATCATATAACTAAATATTATGATAAATTTAGAGCAGTTCATGATTTATCATTTGAAATTAAGGAAGGAGAAATCTTTGGCCTATTAGGAGTTAATGGAGCAGGTAAAACGACTACATTTAGAATGATATTAGGGCTTTTAGATAAAACTGAAGGAACTATTACATTAAATGATAAGCCAATTGATTATACGGTAACAGACAAAATAGGATTCTTAACAGAAGAAAGAAGTTTATTACCCACTAAAACAGTGTTAGAACAAGCTGTATATTATTGTGCTTTAAAAGGAATGGATCCTTCTGAAACAGAGAAGAAATTAGATAAATACTTAGAAGAGTTTAAGATTACTGAATATAAAAATAAAAAGATAAAAGAATTATCTAAAGGTAATCAACAAAAAATACAATTTATTATTACAATATTACCTGAACCAAAATTATTAATATTAGATGAACCATTTAGTGGACTTGATCCAATAAATGTAGAAATGTTTAAAAAAGAAATATTAAGACTTAAAAATAATAATACAATTATTATATTTTCATCTCATATGATGGAGCATATAGAATATTTTTGTGACTCATTAGTAATATTAGTAAAAGGTGAAACTGTTTTAAAAGGTAATTTAGTAGATATTAAAAAGAATTTTAGAAAGAAAAATATAAAAGTACAAGCTGATATAGATAAAGATAAAATAAAGGCTATAAAAGGTGTAGAATCTATAGAGAAGAATAAAAATGAATATACAATTAAAATATCAGATGATTCTATAGTAGATAAAGTATTTAAAGAAATATCTAAATGTAATAATGTTAACAAATTTGTAGTAGAAGAGCCTACATTAAATGAAATATTTATTAGCAAAGTAGGTGAAAAATATGAATAAGAAATTTTGGTTTTTAGCAAAAGATAGTATTAAGAAAAAAATGGGTACTAAATCATTTAAAATAGTTAATATAATATTATGTATTATTATAATAGGAGCAATTAATTTAGATACTATTGTTAAAAAAATCGGTGGAGATTTTGATAAAGAAGTTAAAGTATATGTTATAGATGAAATGAATATATATGATAGCTTAGAAAAAGAAGTTAGCAATAGTGAATTTAATTTATTAGAAAGTTTTGATGCTAAAATAGAAAAAACTGATAAAACATTAGAAGAATTAGAAGAAAAGATTAAAGAAGATGAATCAGAAGATTTAGTATTATATATTCAAGAAGATGAAGAGAATGTATTAAAGGTAGATATAGTATCTTATGAATATATAGATCAACTTTTATATCAAGGTTTAGTTAGTGCAGTTAATAAAATTAAAGTGGAAAAAGCCATAGAAAAATCTAGTATAAGTCAAGAAGCATTAAATAAAATATATGAAGATATTAAAGTAAATAGAGTTATATTAAATGAAGATTTAAGTGAAAACCAAGAATTAATAGAAATGATTGGTGGAGTAATAATTATTATATTTATTGTTCCATTCTTTATATTAATAGTATTAATTGTTCAAATGATTGGTGCTGAAATAAATGAAGAAAAAAGAACTAAAGCTATGGAAGTAATTATATCTAGTGTATCAGCAGAAACACATTTCTTATCAAAATTGGTAGCAGCAAATATATTTGCTGTAACACAAGGAGCATTATTAATTGGTTATGCTTTAGTAGGTTTATTAATTAGGTCATTAACAGCATCACCTGTAACCACAGCTGCTGCAAGTAGTGTGGATGTTGGACAAGTAACTTACTATATAAATTTATTTGTAAATAGTGATGTTGCACATAGATTATTAGTGGGTATTCCATTCTTTATAATTATAATATTGTTAAGTTTCTTTGCTTATTCATTATTTATAGGAATACTAGCAAGTGTAACTACAAGTATGGAAGATTAT
>JAEEGL011326222.1_pt1 | contig 11314 bp, 7 predicted proteins | sample 9134231 | NCBI WGS metagenome assembly JAEEGL01 (sample SAMN16246548, study PRJNA631951) | gut metagenome | biome: gut microbiome; feature: rumen; material: fiber-attached | host: Bos | place: Iran: Karaj | collected 2018-10
GTCCGAGCCGGCCGATGTAGGAGTCGGCCTGTTGTTCTTCGTAATAGGTGTCGATGGCTTTAGCGGCGGCATCCCGTTCCGCAGACAGAGATGCGGTCCCGTCCTCGGCCGGACTGTCGGCAGAAGCACCGTTCTCGATTTGTTCCGTCAACTGAGCATAACGGTCCTGGGCATCGATGAGTTTCTGGCTGCGCGGGAAATATCCCAGGAACCAGATGACGACCGAGCAGATGAGGATGGTCGTCGCCATCTTCTGCAGATACTGGCGTCCCTTTTCCCAGGTATGGCGCCAGATGGCCTTGGCCGTCGGAACGCGGTACGGCGGGAGTTCCATGACGAACGGCAGGTCGTCGTCCTTGACGAACTTGCTGAACACCAAGGCGGAAAGGATGGCAAGCACGATACCCAGCAGATAGATGCCGAGCAGGGCGAGGGCTGCGTTCTTCGGGAAGAAGGCACCGGCCAGCAGCACGAAGATCGGCAGGCGTCCGGCGCAGGACATGAAGGGAATGATGGCGATGGTGACCAGCCGGGATTTCCGGCTCTCGATCGAGCGGGTCGCCATGATGGCCGGCACGTTGCAGCCGAAGCCCATGACCATCGGGATGAAACTCTTTCCGTGCAGCCCGATCCGGTGCATCAGCTTGTCGACGATGAAAGCCGCCCGGGCCATGTACCCGGAATCTTCCAGCAGTGAAATGAAGAAGTACAGGATCAGGATGTTGGGCAGGAAGACCAGCACGCTGCCGACACCGGCGATGATGCCGTCCACGACCAGGTCCTTGAGCCAGCCGTCGTTCATGAACGTGGCCACGAAGGAACCGAATTTTCCGACCAGCCAGTCGATCCAATCCATCGGATAGTTGCCCAGGGTGAAGGTCGCCTGGAACATGATGTAGAGAAGCAGGATGAAGATCGGGAAAGCCGCCCACTTGTTGGTGACGACGGCGTCGATCCGGTCGGTGAGGGTGCGGCGCGGCCGCTGGGTGACATGTTCCCGGTAGGTCTCGGAAAGCGCGCCCTGGATGAAGGCGTATTTCGCATCGACGATGGCGGATTCCGTCGTGGCGTGCATCAGGGCGTCGATCCGTTCCTGTTCTTCCGCGCGGGCGGCCGCGATCTCGGCGACATTCGGCAAGGCAGCGATAACTTTCTCGATATCAGCGTCGTTTTCCAGGTATTTGATGGCCAGGTACCGGGTGGAATAGCGGGAGCGGATGCTCTCGTTCTGCCAGATCAGTGTGCGGATCCGGGTGATGCTCTTTTCGAGTTCGGTCCCGTGGTTGATATGGATGTGTCGGGCCAGGGACGGATCGCTCTGGGTGTAGACCTTGATGACGGTGTCAAACAGTTCGGGGATGCCGCGGCCGTCCCGGCTCACGGTCGGGCAGACCGGAATGCCGAGCAGCCAGCCGAGCTGCTTCGTGTCGATCTGGTCGCCCTTGGCCTCGAGTTCGTCGTACATGTTCAGGGCCATCACGGTCCGCAGGTTCATGTCGATGATCTGCGTGGTCAGGTAGAGGTTGCGCTCGATGTTGGAAGCGTCGACGACATTGACCACGACGTCCGGCATCTTCTCCACCAGGTTCTTGCGGACGTAGAGTTCTTCGGGGGAGTAGGCGGACAGGGAATAGGTTCCGGGCAGGTCGACCAGGATGAACTGATAGCCGCCATAGGAGAATTTCCCTTCCTTGGCGTCGACGGTGACGCCGCTGTAGTTGCCGACATGTTCATGGCTGCCGGAGGCGATGTTGAACAGGGAGGTCTTGCCGCAGTTCGGGTTGCCGACCAGGGCGACGCGGATGACATGCCGTTTTTCCTCGGCAAGTTCCGCCATCTCGCGGGTGACGAGGACCTGTTCGTCCGAGACGAGCCGTTCCTGGGCGTGCTCCAGGGCGATGTGCTCCTTCGCCTCCTCCTCGCTGATGACCTCGATCATCCGCGCTTCTTCCCGGCGGAGGGAAAGCTTGTACCCCAGGATTTCATATTCGATCGGGTCTTTCAGCGGCGCGTTCAGCACCACCGTCACCGTCTTGCCGGCGATGAAGCCCATTTCGATCAGACGCTTGCGGAAACTGCCGTGACCGTCCACCTTGGCGATCACCGCTTTTTCTCCCGTCTTCAAGTCAACCAGTCTCATGTAAATCGTAAATTTGCGACTGCAAATTTAGCGGGTTCAGGACGGGAAATCAATCACCAAAAGTTAGGATTTGTAACCTTTCCGCTCCCCCGAAGTGAGGAGGATTCCGAAAAAAATGGCTATCTTTAACCGATATTTAAGAACACGGAACATGGATAACCAGAAAAAATACGCCATCGGCGTGGATATCGGCGGCAGCCACATCTGCTCGGCCGTCGTGGACCTCGAAAACGGAAACATTCTCGGAGAGCCGGTCAACACTCCCGTGGACCATACCTGCTCCGCGGAGCAGATTTTCTCGGCCTGGACGGAGAATCTCGGCCTGGTCATCGGCGAGGCGGGCGTGCCCGTCTCCCGGATCGGCATGGCCTTCCCGGGTCCCTTCGATTATGAAAAGGGTATCTCCTGGATGGAGCATAAATTCGTGGACATCAAGGGCCTGAATGTCGGACAGATCCTGCAGGACCGCATGCTGGAGCACCGCGGACTGGAATTCAAGTTCGTCAATGACGCCGGCGCGTTCGCCCTGGGCGAGAGCCAGTTCGGCGCGGCGAAGGATGCCGACCGGGTCATCGTGCTGACCCTGGGGACCGGCGTCGGTTCCGGATTCATCGCGGACCACAAGATCGTGCGGGAAGGGCCGCAGGTGCCGGAAGGCGGCGAGGTATGGAACCTCCCGTTCCAGGACGGCATCGTAGACGAGGCCTTCTCCACACGCTGGGTGGTCGGCCGTTATAAGGAATTGACCGGCAGGGACGTACAGGGCGCGAAAGAAGTGGCGATGCGCTATGACATCGACAATGACGCCCGGCAGTTGTTCACCGAATTCGGCGCCCGGCTGGCGGAGTTCACGATCCCGTGGCTGGAGAAGTTCGGTGCCCGGACGCTGATCCTGGGCGGCAACATCGCCCGCAGTCTCCCGCTGTTCCTGCAGCCGATGCAGCGCCGGTACGGCCAGAGCGGAATGGACGTGACGGTCAAGGCCTCCGTCCTGCTGGACAAGGCGGCGATGATGGGAGCGGCTTCGCTCTTCCTGTAGTCTATTCGAAGTCTCCTACGTCGATCAGGTTGTTGAGCAGCGCATAGACCGTCAGGCCGGCGACCGTCTTGATGCCGGTCTTGCGGGTGATGTTCTTGCGGTGCGTGATGACCGTGTAGATGGAAATGTTGAACTGGTCTGCGATCTCCTTGTTGAGCATGCCTTTGGCGACGCAGACCAGGATTTCTTTTTCCCGGGCGGAGAGTTCTTCTCCCTCTCCCTTCCCGTTTTCCTGCCGTCCTTCCAGGGCGCCGCGCAGTTTGCGGATGATGGCGGTCGGCTCGTCGTACAGGCTGATGGTCTCGTCGTACTGGCGAAGGGTCTCCTCGTCGGTCAGACTGGTCTGGAGGGCGACGGCGGCGGCATCGGAATTGTCTGACAGCCAACTTCTCCCGTTGCTCCTTTCGGCATAACTGAAAACGGACGGGTCGATGATGATGACATCGGCGTCCATGTTGCGCAGCCGTGTCTCGCTGCCGCGGCCTACGTCCGGCAGGATTCCGGCGACCTCGAATTCTCCCAGGTCGTCGAAAATGCTTTCAATCCCCTTCGCCACGACGATGGAGGGGACGATCAGCAATACTTTCCGGGTCTTACTTTTCATGGTCTTCCAGCCGGTTGACCATCGGGACGAGGATGTCGTCCTCGATGGAAGTATGTTTCTCCAGGTCCATCTCCAGCAGGTAGAGCTTGAAGAGGATCTCGCTGACCTGCCGGTCGTCGCATTCCTGCGGCAGGTATTTCATGATGATGTTCTTCAGGTCGCCGAGTTTCTCTTCGACATTGGTGTGGTTCTCCTCATACTGGATGATGGCGAAATCCTTGTCGGCCATGTGTTTGAGAACGCTCTGCACATAGGGGAACACGACTTCTTCCTCGTAGCGGAAATGTTCGGCGAGTTCTTCCTTGTAGGCGGTGAAAAAGCGCCAGATGACCTTTTTGTGCCGTTCGTCGCAGGGGGCGAGCATCTTGTCGATCTGGGCTGCCAGGTCCGTCATGGCGATGTCCATGTAATAGGAATGGCTGCTGTGCAGGTAGGTCACGATGTCCCGGAGGTCCGCCGTGCGCAGGACTTCGCTGGAGGGCATGTATCCGTCGAAGGTGTAGACCTTGCAGATCAGCAGGAAAGTCTGGGCGTTGATGCCGTTCCTGCTGCAGGCCTCTTCGACCGTTTCATCGCCGAACCCGAAGTGCAGGCCGACGCGGGAGATCACGCCGAGAAGGTTATAGTTGAGGTCGAGCAGGTCGGCTAGTTTCATGGAGCCGGACAGCAGGACAGTATCGGAGTCTTTCCGGTGCTTTGTCATGGGAATCAGTTCTTGGTACATCTGCAAATGTAATGAATTAAATCGGAAACGGGTCGCCTTTCACAAGGGAACCCGTTTTCAACAACAATTAAAAGGATAACTCACTAAACTTTTTAACTATATGGCCTTTATTATTTTCCGAAGGCAAAGGTACGGCGGATCGCCGGGTGCGGCAATCCCCAAAAGTTGGTATTTTGGCCACGGGCGAATCATCAAATAATGAGAATATAAAACGTTTTATACCAAATAATGAGGATTGCCGGAAAACGCCCCGAAACCTATTTTTGTGCCGGAAAAATGCAGAGATTCTGTAGAATGAAAAAACTGATTTTATTCTTTATCGCCGGTTTTATCCTGTATTCGGGCCTGTCCGCCCAGTCCCGCCTGACCGTGGGCGGATATGGAGAAGTGGCGCTGACCCGGAACTTTTACAGCGACAATGTCTATCGGTATTCGAGCGCGTCCGCGCATGCGGGCGAGAGCCACGGCCGCTTCGATGTCCCCCATGCCGTCATCTATCTGGGATATGATTTCGGAAAGGGCTGGACCATGCAGACCGAGATCGAATTCGAGCATACCGGTACCGGCGTAGCGACCGAGCGGGAGTTCGAGGAAGCCGGCGAGTGGGAGAAGGAAGTGGAGAAAGGCGGCGAGGTCGAACTGGAGCAGTTCTGGATCCAGAAGTCCTTTCTTCCGCAACTGAATGTCCGGATGGGCCATATCGTGGTGCCGGTCGGCGGACTGAACAACGCCCATGAGCCGCTCAATTTCTTTACGGTATACCGTCCTGAAGGCGAGAGCACCATCCTGCCGTCTACGTGGCATGATACCGGAATCAGCATCTGGGGCCAGGCAGGCGCATGGCGCTATGAAGCGCAGTTCCTTGCAGGACTGGACGCCTTGATGTTTTCCCGTGACAATTGGATCAAGAACGGACCGAAGTCGGCTTTCGAGTACAAGGTGGCCAACCAGTACGGAGCGGCCCTGCGCCTCGACAATACCTCGGTCAGGAACCTGCGGCTGAGTCTGAGCGGCTATGCCGGCAACTCCATGCGGAACACCTATCCCAACGAGTCCCTGTCGGAGCGCTATGACGTGAAGGGAACGGTCCTGGTCGGTGCCTTTGATTTCGCCTATTCCGGCGAGCGGCTGGTCGTCCGCGGCAATGCGGACTACGGCACCCTGTCCGATGCGGCCGTCATCAGCCGCTACAAAGCCGGCAAGGCGGCGGGGGATTCCCCTTACAGCAGCACGCCGGTCGGCGGTGCGGCCTATGCCGCCGGCATTGAGGCGGGTTATGACATCCTGCCCTGGCTGCAGCCCCGTGACAAGGAACAGAAACTCTTCGTGTTCGGACGCTATGAAGCATACGATTCCTATATCCCTTCCGAGGGACAGGCGGATTTCTCCTATACGGCCAAGCAGCGGATCGCCTTCGGCCTGAACTGGTGTCCGTTGCCGCAGATTGCCGTGAAGGCCGAGTGGTCGCACCGCTTCCTTGCCAGCCAATACAACAATGAGCCCTCCGTCAGCATCGGCGTGGCGTACATGGGATTCTTCAGAAAATGAAAACAAACTGAAATATGAAAAACTTTCTCAAAACACTGGCTGTCGCCGCCATGGCGGCGCTGACCCTTTCTGCCTGCGAAAAGGCAGGCACGGACAATGGACTGACTTCCGAGGAAAAGGCCCTCAAGGCCGCCGTGGAGCAGTATGTCCCGAATGTGATCTACAAGACCTATGGCAAACTGGCGGATGAAGCCGGGAGTCTGTACGAGCAGTTGTCGGCCATGAAGAAAGCCGGCGCGGACAAGATTACCCAGGCCCAGATCGATGCGGCCTGCACGACCTTCAAGAACGCCCGCTCCTATTGGGAGAAGAGCGAGGCCTTCCTCTTCGGTGCGGCCTCCCAGTTCAAGATCGACCCGCACATCGACTCCTGGCCGCTGGACAAGACGGCCCTGGCCAACAACCTGAGCAATGCCAAGGTCATCGCCGCCCTTGATGCGGACGGCGGTGCGGCCGTGGGCCAGGTGGGAGAGTCCGCCCTCGGTTTCCATGGCATCGAATTCATCCTGTTCCGGGATGGAAAGAACCGTTCCGTGTCGGATCTCAAAGGTACGGAGAAAGACGAAGCGTTCTCGGGCATGAACGTGACCGGCCAGACCGAACTCATCTTCGCCGCGGCCGTGGCGGAAGACCTGATGGGCTACTGCTATGAACTGCAGGTCGCCTGGGATCCGGACGCTCCGGCTGACCGCCGCGCTCTCGTCGAGGATGAACTCGAACTGAACACGACCCTGGACAACGGACTGTCCTTCGGCGAAAACCTGCTGAGTGCCGCCGAGGCCGGCAGTACCTTCCGTTCCTGGCAGGCGGCTGTCTCCACGATCCTGGTGGCAGGTTGCTCCAATATCGCCGCCGAGGTCGCCGATACCAAGATCGGTTCCGCCTATTATCACAAGACCCAGGAGGATGCCGACTACATTGAATCCCCGTATTCGAAGCGTTCCTACATCGACTTCCGGGACAACATCTACAGCATCCAGTACAGTCTGTACGGCGCGCTGGACGCAACCGCTCCGCACAGCGCTTCCATCATGTCCATGCTCAAGGAGTATAACCCTTCCCGGGCGAATTCCCTGGAGTCGGCGCTCAAGGCAGCCGTGGCGGCGCTGGACGCCTGCGTGAACAGCGGCGTCGCGTTCGTTGACAATCCGACGGCGGCGGTCGCTGAAAAGGCGATGGAGGCCATCAGCAAGTTGGACGACGAATTGAACGATGCTTCCAATTATGTTCTGACACTTTAACCGAACGATATGAAAATCAATAGATTTCTTCTTTTGGCGGGAGTGGTGGCCCTTGGGGCCGCCGCTTGCCGTGAGAACAAGGCGGATGCGCCTACGCCCCATGAGTCCGATGCGAAATATGTCGGACAGGCGGTCGGAAACTTCGAGGCGGACGAGTGGTATGCGGGCGGCCAGTTGGGTACGACCCTGAACGTGACGGAGGGCTGCTACGAGGATCCGGCTCCGGCCGTTTCCGCGCAGGGCCTGGATGTCGCCTTCAACCATGGCGAAATGTTTTTTGAACGCAACGTGACCCTGAACACGGGCCCCTTCAAGGGCCTCGGCCCGGCCTCGGTCCGCAAGTCCTGCCTGGACTGCCACCCGAATTACGGCCATGGAGAATGGCAGCCGAGTTATATCGCGAACGGCTCCCGCTCCAACGGCAACGGCTACCTGCTGGTGGTCTACCATCCGACGGCTCCGGGAAGCAACGACGGCCCGTACATCGGTGAGGTGACCGGCATGCCGCAGACCATGGCGGCCGCGCCTTTCCTTCCCCCGATCGACGAGGACCAGATTTCCATTGTCTGGAACAAGGTCACGGCCATGGAAAGCGGTCTGCCGATGCAGTTCAAGGACGGCGAGAAATACGAACTGATCTATCCCGAGGTCAACATCCCGGCTTCCGCTTTCAATACGGATCCGGTCCCGACCAACCTGGCGTTCCGCCTGGAATCCACCATCGGCGTGATCGGCGCCGGTCTGCTGGATGCCGTCGACCAGGACGATATCCGGGAGCAATACCGGGCGGAAGCGAAGCATGTCGAGTTGAATCCGGCATTCTGGGACAAGGCGGCCGACGACTTTGCGGCGTCTGCGTACTACCACAACTGGCAGAAAGGCGTCTATGGGGCCGGCTATGATGCCGACGGCAACTACCTGGAGCGGGATGCGTACAAGGGCGGGAAAGCCCTCAAGCGCTTCACCTATGCGATGACCCGCGCCTCCCTGCAGGACGGTGCCGGTGCCAACGCGATCTGGAACATCACCAATGTCTCCCGTCCGGACCGGCCGTTCCTCTATACGACCGTGGCCTGGGCGACGGCGATGTCGAAGAACCCGCAGGTGATCGCCGAGATCAAGGCGGCGGGCGAATCTTCTCCGTATTATGTGGATGTCGACGGCAACGGAACGGTGACGGACGAGGAAATCGCCGAGGCGGTCCTTGCCCTGCTCAGCCCTTCGACCAACCAGTTCGACAATGCCTACCACAACTTCGAGCCGGAGATGAGCGCGGATGATTTCTATGATTTCATGGTCTGGCACCGCGGCCTGGCCATTCCGCGTGCCCGTGACCTTCACGAGAAGGACACCCAGCGCGGCAAGGAACTCTTCATGAGCATGGGCTGCGCCTCCTGCCACCGTCCTTCCTGGACGACCAAGGATGACAATTACTGGTCTCCGGCCATGAACGAGGGGAAACCGCTCCCGCGCTATGCCAACCAGAAGATCTATCCGTATACGGACTTCATCCAGCACCGCCTGTACATGAAGAACGACATCCACGGCACCTGGTGCCGCACCACCCCGCTGTGGGGCCGCGGCCTTTCCGCCATCCATACCGGCCGTTCCGACCGGCTGCATGACTGCCGTGCGCGCGATGTGGTCGAAGCCATCATGTGGCATGCCTACAGCAAGGACAGCGACGCCTACAAGAGCGCGGAACAGTTCTATAACCTGTCCAAGCAGGACCGCGACGCCGTCGTGAAATTCATCGATTCGATTTAATGAAGAAACCTTTTGTCAAATACCTGGCATTCGGATCCCTGGCAGTCCTCATCGTGATGATGATGGCTGCCACGATCCTTGAACGGCTGCAGGGTACGGACCAGGCCTTCCGGCTGGTTTATCACAATCCGCTTTTCATCGCCATCTGGGCGGTCCTGGCGGTTTCCGGACTGTGCTGGCTGCTGAACCGCAAGGTGCAGAAGCATTTCTTTACCATGTTGTTGCATGCATCGTTCGCCGTCATCCTGCTCGGCGCCCTGGTTACGTTCCTGTGGGGCCGTTCCGGCGAGATCCACCTGCGCAGCGGCGAACCTTCCTCGGTCTATGAACTGGAGGACGGACGGACCGTGGAACTGCCGTTCTCCCTGGAACTGAAACAATTCCGGATGGAGTTCTACAAAGGATCAAAAATGCCTTCCGATTACGCTTCGGAACTGGTCTGTCTCGACGGGAATGCCCGGGAGGACGTGGAGATCTCCATGAACCATATCTTCAAGCACCGGGGCTACCGCTTTTACCAGGCGGATTTCGACCCGGACATGCAGGGATCCATCCTGGCCGTCAGCCATGATCCCTGGGGTGTGGGCATCACCTATGCCGGCTATCTGTTGCTGCTGGTGTCGATGATCGGCTTCTTCTTCCAGCGGAGTTCCGGATTCCGTGCCGCGCTGGCCCGTCTGTCCGCGGCCGCCATCCTGCTGCTGGTCCTGCTGCCGCAGAACGCCCGTGCCGCTGCCCGGACGGAAGATCCGAAAGTGCTTCCCAAGGAGGTCGCGGCGCATTTCGGCGAACTGTATGTCTATTACAACAACCGCATCGCGCCGCTCCAGACCCAGGCCCGCGAATATTGCCTGAAGGCGTATGGAAAGGCGCATTGGGGCAGTTATTCCGCCGAGCAGGTGCTGACAGGATGGCTGTTCTACCCTGACTGGTGGAAGGCGGTCCCGTTCAAGGTGAAAGCGAAGGACCGGGGTACGGACAAGGAGCAGGAAAAGCACCGGATTTTCGAGAATACCGCTTCCGGCGACGCCTTGAAACTGTTCCCGGTGGCCGTCACGGATACGACAGGTTCGGTCTCCGTCAACTGGTATAACTGCGACGAGCCGCTTCCGGAAGCGTTGTTCGAGGACTATGACCAGTGGGTTTTCATCCGCAGGGTGCTTGACCTGGTCGCGGAATCCGTCCGGGCGGAAGACTGGGCGGAAGTAGACCGGATCGTAGGCAAGATCAAGGCGTATCAGGAAAAGACGGCGGCGGGGGTCCTGCCTTCGCCGAGGCACATCCGGGCGGAGCGTTTCTACAACCGGGTTTCCCGGCCCATGGTCCCGTTCATGGCCTCCATCACCCTGGGTTTGATCCTGTTTGTCCTGAGCGGAATCTGGCTGTCAAAAGGCCGCCGGACACCCCGGGGACTGCAGACCGTCCTCGCTGTCTTGTCGGGGATCCTGCTGGTCTACCTGACCCTGGTGCTGGGGCTGCGCTGGTATGTCTCCGGGCACATGCCGTTCTCCGGTTCCTACTGTGTCATGCTGCTGATGGCCTGGTTCTCCTCGCTGGCGATGCTGCTGCTATACAGGAAGTTCCCGCTGGTCCAGCCGCTGGGTTTCCTGCTGGCCGGCTTCACGATGCTGATGGCCTCCCTGTCCAGCGCCAACCCGCAGATCACCCACTTGATGCCGGTGCTGCAGTCGCCGCTGCTGAGCATCCATGTGCTCAGCATGATGATGTCCTATACGCTTTTCGGCCTTGCTGCACTGAACGGTGTGATGGGACTGTTCGTCCCGGCCGGACGGCAGACACTGCGGGATGTCAGTCTGGTGGTGCTGTATCCGGGCGTTTTCCTGTTGATCTTCGGGACGTTCCTGGGTGCGGTCTGGGCCAATATCTCCTGGGGGAGTTACTGGGCCTGGGATCCGAAAGAGACATGGGCGTTGATCACCATCCTGGTCTATTCCTTCGCCCTGCATGGCGGATCGCTGAAGGTCTTCCGAAATCCGACGTTCTTCCACATCTACGCCATCCTGGCGTTCCTGTCGGTGCTGATCACCTATTTCGGGGTCAATCTGATCCTCGGCGGCATGCACGCCTACGCGTAGCGGCGGGGCAGGCGCAGCAGGATGGACAGCAGCGCGATGCCCAGCAGGACGAGTGGATAATACAGATAGCCGATAATCGATGCGGCGGAAATGCCTGCGAGCCCGGATGCCATGAGCAACTGGGCTCCGTAGGGTATGGCCCCCTGGACGATGCA
>JAEEGL012202950.1_pt1 | contig 11314 bp, 11 predicted proteins | sample 9134231 | NCBI WGS metagenome assembly JAEEGL01 (sample SAMN16246548, study PRJNA631951) | gut metagenome | biome: gut microbiome; feature: rumen; material: fiber-attached | host: Bos | place: Iran: Karaj | collected 2018-10
AAAGGTAGTGGTATATAGGGTGTTGAAAGTTGTTAGCTACTTTAACTATTTGCCTGTTGAAAACTTTTGTGCATTTTGTACAAATAACGGTTACCTCGTGGTTATTTGGTTACTCGTGGTTAACTCCCGCCGCTCTTGTTCCATGTGGAACAATTCTACAATCAGTATAAAAATAATTGTTGACAAATAGTAATTAATTGAATACAATTGAATTGTAAGTAATATAGTTGACGTTATGAAGGAGTGTGATATCATGTCAACATTAATTCAGATTTCCGAAATGATGAATGAAAGTATGATCCCCGCGATAATGGGTGAAGAGTTTACACTTGCTCCCGATCTTTCAAACATCATCGACTTTGGTACCGTAATTTCGAGCATGACCGCGGATCAGTTCAAAAGTTATATGGGTGATTTCGTCGCCGGGGTCGCAAAAACAATCGCTGATACAAGAACATACAGCCCGGAGCGGATCCCGTTTTACATCGACTCACAGGAGTACGGCGGCGTTGTTCAGTCCCTCAAAATTGATATGTTCGAGACGCAGGATAGCAATCTCTTTAGCCTTGTGGACGGGCAGACGTACAATGATGTAAACAAGTATTTCGGCACATCTGTATCGAATAAAGTTTACGAGAAGGCTGTTACATATCAGATCGTAAAATCAATTCCGGAGTTCATGTATAAGAAAGCGTTCACGTCGGCGGAAGGTGTTGCAACTCTTGTGGCATACATCGAGCGCACAATCAGAAACAGTCTTAACCGCGCTGAATCTGCGCTTGAACACAATCTGTTAGCTGCTCTGGCAATAGGCGGTAAAGAAATCCAACTGGTAACAACATACAACAACATGGTCAACGGCGTATCTCCCGCGGATCCTATTTTCGCGGCGATAACGGAAGATGTTACCGTTACCGACGAATCAACGCCGGTGACATATACGACAGCAGCAGGAAAACCGGCAGCCGTTACCGCGGCAAACTGTATATACAACCCGCATTTCATGAGGTGGGCAATTTATACGATCAAGACAGTTTCCGACGCTCTGCCGTTTGTCAATAAGAAATACAACGACGGCACCGTATCAACATGGCTGAATAGAGAAGATCGCGTCCGCGTATTCAATTCCGCCTTCATCAACGCGTATGAAATATATCTGAAAGCCGATGTTTACAACGTCGATCAGGTTGATATAGTTGGTGCATATTACAAAACACCGTTCTGGAATGTACAGCCGGAAGCACTTATTCCGACAATTGAAAACAGCACATCAGCGGAATATCAGATCGAAGTCGAGGAAGTTCCGACAAATACCGCGCTGAATAATGTTATCGGTGTTGTATTCGACAGATACGCGGCGGGATATACAGAAACTCCGATCCCTGTTGCTACATCATACAACGCGTCCGGCAGATTCTTCAATTACTTCCACGACGTGGATGTTCGTTATTTCGTAGATCTCCGCAATACTGCCGTTACCTTCACACTTAACTGATACATCTTTATACAACCTTCTTGGATCGCCGCCGCGAAAACGGCGGCGTTTCCGCTATAATGAGGTGATAACATGACAATAACATTATATACGATAACCGATGATCCGCGGAAGGTCGGTAAAACACTCGGAACAGGAACAGCCGTAACCGGTGAATTAGTGTTACCCACTGAAATGGAAAATCCGTCAATCAGACTGTCAACGTCCGAGGTCGGCACCAATAATTATCTGTATATTCCCGCATTTGGACGCTATTATTTTATCGTCAATAAATCGTTTGATAACGGCGGCGCAATTATATTACACTGTCGTGTTGATGTTCTCGAATCATTCAAGACGGGAATACTTGCATTGACGTGTAACATTATCCGACAGGAACAAGCCGGAGTATCAAAAATAATTGATAATCAGATCACATTCACGCCGCAAAAAACGTTAGAAACGATCATGTGTGACGTTACACCGTTCAATATTAGGCAGACAGGCGCACAATACAATTATGTATTATGTATTGCCGGTGGAGAACAGGGGGAATAAAGTTATGGCATTAAAACCGGACATTCCGTATATTTACGATGATACCGGAACATCATCAACCGGTGCTGCTCTCGGATCCTCACTTAATTACATTACAACAGACGGCGGACAGACAGAAGAATATAGTGATACCGTATTGAATCAATGTTTTTCAATGCGGTATAGTAGTGTATATTCTCCATACGCGTATCAGTGCGAATCAGTAAAACCGACTGGAAAACCCATGATAACACTCACGCAACTGTTCCGTTCTCACTCAAACGGTGCTCCCGGCATTATGCTTGCGAATGTGACCGGTAATAATTATAATACAGCTTACAGTGCAGTAGAGGGAACATTGTGGGGGCGTGCTGTTTATGTTAATAGCGGTCAATCTTATGATATTTCTGGTTGGCAGCCGCCGTTCGCGCGAATTGTGACCGGTAATGTTGATTTATCACATTATTTAATGGTGCCGGTAATTTCCGCACGTAATCAAGATGGTAATACAATAACCGCACAATGGGGAACATATAAAGCAAATTATTTAACATCTCACCCTGATATTATTGGTATTAATTACACGATTTATTATAAACCGAATTTATCTGATGAGTATAGCGGTTTTGAATCCGGACTGTCGTTAATTGGTGGAACAACAACGTACAGTGGTGTACCATTTGAATATACCGGCAGCGGTGCTTCTGCTAAAATACTTACAAGGTACACCGGAACAAAATACATATCATTCGGCAGTGTTTTGTATTATAATATCAGTTCTTCATGGGGTATTACATACAGTCCCATATATGTATCTCCGGCAACGCTGCCGTCATTTATTCCGGCGGGCGGTGTAATATCAACACATTCTCCGGAAATACAGCAGTTAAAGTATGAAGTACCGGGAAATTATAATACATGGTATGTATGTATTGACGCTTCAACTGCTGAAAAAATAATACATTCATGCGGCTTGTGGGTCGCTGATCGTTATGTAGATATCGAGCAGGCACACGGCACTTATACAACATCGTCGAAAATATGGGCGCCAGAAATAACATCTGGCGGCGTTCCTACTGGTAACGGCTGGACGGGCGGAGATGTACAAAATCCAACAGACAGCCCGATCTATAACGCATGGGAAGATCAAAACGAAAATTTCCCCATTGGCGGAGATGATGCAATAGGCAGCGTCGTTATAGATATGTCTATTCCCGTATCATTAGAAACGGAATCAGACAATAAGCCAGTTGACGAAGAAACGGAAGAATTAGAACCGGCAGCACCGGAAATCAACGGTTTAGGCGTATTTGCGAACTATTTCGCCATGTCAGCAAGCAGCGTTTTACAACTGTCTGATTTTCTCTGGAATGCCGACGAAACGACAATTGATGATATAATCAATTCGTTGAAGCTGTTCGGCGCAAATCCGGTTAATGCAATAATGTCATTACGGTTATATCCGTTTGATGTCGGCACTATGGCGGGATCCCTTGACGCAGAAAAGATTATTTTAGGTCGTGTTGATACGGACGTGTACGGTCTGAAATTGACAAACAGTGCGAACGCAATTATTGATCTCGGTAAACTGTATATCGCGTCACATTTCGGAGATTTCCGCGATTATTCGCCCTATTCGGCATACAATTTATATATTCCGTTTATCGGTACTGTGTCACTAAATCCGAATGACTACTTAAATCGAATGATATCAATTAAAATGATTGTTGATATCACGACGGGCAAGGCAACGGCGATAATCTATGCAAACGGAATACCAATGCAGTACCTTGACGGCATGATCGCAATAGAAATTCCGATCACGTCCGAAAACATGGGACAAACGGCAAACGCGATTATTGGAGCAGTCGGCAGCACCGCCAGCGCTCTGGTAACGGGTAATATCGTAGGAGCGGCAATGACAGCGGCAGCAGGGGCAGCGGATGTTTTATTTAATGATGTATCTATAAATAAGACTGGCAATATATCAGCGTCAACCTCGTTTTTCAGTCCGATTAACGCTTATGTTGTTATATCACGTCCGAATGCGGTTATACCGGCAAATTACGGACATTCCCGCGGTTATTCGTGCGACTACTCCGCGCCGCTCTCGTCAATCGTCGGTTATACAATATGCGTTAATGTCGATACTTCCGGAATATCCGGAGCGACAGACGCGGAAAGAACACAAATTAAAAATCTGCTTGAAGGGGGCGTATATTTATGAACGAATACATGAATCCGTATTCTTTCGCACATTTGGACGCAGACGAAAAGGATCTTGCACGGACAATTGAATATGAAAAATATTTAATGACGTTCGTAATTAACAGGATCCGATATAAGAACATCGACAAGACAACAATACCGCCGTTTTACCCGGAACTCGTCGCAGCTTTCCGCGGTCAATATGGTGTATTCTGGGACGGAGCAGAACCGGTTATTGTTCCGGGTGCGTTTTCCGGATCGCTTGACCGATACGGACGCGGTAAGGATTATTACGGGACAACGCTTGACGGTGTTACATGGCGTGGAACCGTCGGTATTGACTGTTTTGTTGTTCCGAATAACCCGCTTTACATGGCGGACGCGTTTATCGTATCACGTTTCACTTATATGCTTTCCCAGTGTGATATATCGTTATTCTATAATCTTATGTATGCCCGAAATAGTCGTTTCTTCCGCGCCGAGACGGACACGGAAAAAGCAGCCATTGAAGCAGCTTTCAATGATATGCACGCCGGAAAGCCGGTTATATATGTAACACAGCCGAAAAAACAGATCAATGACGTATTCGATGATAATTCAACGCCGCTTACAAACATGGACTTAACCGACGTTAAGGACAGCGACAAATTACAGTATATTTCCCGCGTGTATGATGATATAATTGGGCGTTTTCTGACAATGTACGGTATTGACGTGGGTAACGTCAATAAAGGCTCTCAGATACTCCGCGGGGAATTGTCCCGCCTTCAGGAATCCGCCGCCGTTCCGGTGTATGAGGCTTTGGAATGTCGTGAAAATGTATGGTCTGATATTCGGAAGGCATGGAACACGGATATTACGCCGGTTAAATCTGCGCTTTACGGCGATACGCCGGAAGTAGGAACACAGCAGTCTGATATCGTTGACCCGGAAGGATCCGACGCGCAGGAGCAGCAGGAGCAGACAGAACATCAGCAACAAGAAAACAACGTTGAACAAGTTACTTAATATCCAGAAAAAAACAGCGCATACCATTTTACAAATGGCGCAGCAGTACGATCTTGGCACGCTGCTTGACGCTATTTCACTTGTATTCAGTAATGTTACATTCTTGACTGGCTCGGAATTAGGCGACTTGTTCTCCGAATACACGCAACAACACTATTTATCTTCTTCAAACGACGATCCGGCAGCTGATTTTATAGCAACACTGTTGCGTTACTGGGACTTTCGGAAAACAGACTATTATAAGATGTTCACAACGTTATCGTCAAACTATGATCCGATTGAAAACTATTCCATGACGGAACGCGGTTCGGACGGTAAGCGGCTCGGAAAACAGACTATCACCGAAACGCCGTCCGGGTCTGAATCAGTAGTAACAACATACAGCGGCACAAAGTCAACATCGGCAACAGGAACAAAAATAACAACCGTAACGCCGGAAGGTGGAACAACGACAACAGAAACGCCGTCCGGCACTTCATCGGTAACCGAAACGGAAACAGCGGGAAGGACAGTCACGGCGACAACCTCAAGAACGACGTTCGACGATACAACAAATTACAAGCCTGTTGAGAAGGTGGAAACGTCCGACGTTCCGAATACAGGTTATGAACGGAAAACAGAAACGGCATATCAGCAGTATAGTATTGAAACGCATGAACAGCACGACACCGGATCAAAGACAACAACAAATGAATCGTATAACGGTTTTGGTGAATCTGAATCGTTCAATAATTACGGTCATACTGGTACAAAGTCATTCAACGGCAGGAACGACAAGCGGGAAACGGAATATCTTGAAACGACTTCCCTCGTCGATCAAGATATTACCGGCGCAGAAGTCAACGACCATGTTTTCACGCGTTCCGGTAATATCGGCGTGACAACAGCGCAACAGATGATAGAATCTGAAATCAAGTTACGTTATTGGCATAATTTACAGTATATGTTCATAACTGAATTTATACGGAAATTCACATTTTAATAAAAAATCCCGTCCCCACTGGGACGGGATTTTTTCAGTTATACAAATTTTGAACATCTATTTCAACATGGCAAACAACAGCGGAACAATAAATAATATTATATACGCCATTATTCTATCCGATAAAGGAACCGCTAAATTTTTTTTACCGATTTTTCGGCAGTCTTTAAAATAAACGATTAAGATAATAATTAAGATCATGTTATCACCTTTATTCTATATCACGAATATACGCGTCAAGAAATGCACCGGCGGAATTATCGGAGAAATAACAGCGTTCCGCATTAATCAAAATCTTAATTCGTCTATCCGTTTCGGTATATCCTAAACCGTATCGGATCCGCGGGGTATATCCGGATTGACTGTTACAAGTGTAAAGAACGTGAACGTCTGGATTATACGCGTCCGACAGATAACAAAATACATACAACATCGTATCAGATCGCCGCAGCTCACGGCATAAATATTTACCGTTTTTATAGATGTATGCCCTGGACAATAATTTATATTCGCCCTTCGGCGGACGTGGGTATAACTTCAACGCCCACATTCCGGAATTACCGGTTATAGCTGTTAACTTCTGGGACTTCCAGCCAAAATATTTATTGTTGACCTTCTCCCGCTTCTCGTCTGTCGGTTTTTCCTGCGCGTAAATATGTAAGAATGTTTGATCGCATTGCAATGTCCGATGATCTCCGAAAGACATTTCCGGGATAATGTCATTCAATTGTAATTCATCAAAATATGTGCTATACCGATCAATTAAGTTACCGGATAAATAAATATGCGCTGTATCCCGGTCACGAATGATAGTTGATAACAGATGATTAAGCAGTATGAATTCATCGGGCAGATATCCACGTTCTTTCAAAAATTCATCAACTATTATATAATCGCCTAACGGCGCGTTATATGATGATTTGTATTCTTCTGAAAGCTCAATAGCCAGACAATTACAAACGGATATGTCGGATTTTTCAATAACGGATCCGTTTTCATCTACATTACAGTAATACCATTTCCGGGACTTATAGATTATTGATTGCCAGCGTCCACCGGTCAACGTCTTGATATATCCGTATTTCGGATTTTTTACAACGTCGAACAGCGTCCCTATATTACGCGGCATGATCTCATTTTCGCGCTGCCGTATGTACTGGATCACAATACCGGCAACTGCATTCAGACATAAACCCCACAATAATAAATTTGTAGTTTTACCAGTTCCGCGGATTCCGAGAATGATATTCCATGCTTTTTCATTCGGCAGCAGCTGCCCCGGAACGTCAAGGACGTTTCCGGGGACATTCAGCTTTTTATATAACTTCAATGCCTTCTTATAATAGTCTATCATTTTTTCAACTCCTTACGTTCATATATTTGCGTCAAGAACGATTCTTCAACCGTCATTTTAAAAGACGTTTCGGTTATGTAGCAGCAGCCTAATTCTGTCATTTTAACGCCGTCAATCTCCGCTTCAACCGGCTCATCTTGATAGACGTGCATATTCTTGTCTGCTTCTTCAAAAATCATATTCGGCTTGAAAAAGTCAAATAGTGCTGGATTACCATGTTCCGCGGCATAACGCTCGGAAACTGATTTCGGCAAACCGGCGACAACAGCATTAATGTGTCCGTCCTGCTCATACACATATCTTTTCGCGCCCCATGCCTTGAAACGTGTGTACATTCCTTCATTGTCGAACATTCCGAGATCATGATAGATACCAATATCCAGATCATAGCGGTTACATATCAATTCATTCTGTTTTTCAACTGCTGCATTGTATTCGGTGAAATAGTTATAATCAGCCGGTAACAGCTTGATACTGTCGGTATCTGAATAGACTGCTTTATCTCCGAAATGTTGAATTGTTGTTAAAATGTTCCGGCGGCAATACGCAGTAACGTATATGCCCCAATACGGTGAAAGAAACTGCTGCTTCTTTAATTCCTTGTATTCGGATCCGTCAACAGTATGCCAGCCGTTTACATCGTATGTATATTCCTCAAAATTCAAACGTGAAACGCACATTCCGTAGCAGCTGTTTAACATTCCTTTAACCTTCTGGAGCAGCTTTTTCAGTTCCTTGACCTTCTCTTCATTTTCCGGGGAAGGTACAGCGATATACTGTTTTTCTGCCTTCTTAACTTGTTCTTTCAGCTCCTTTTTACCCTTGTAAAACTCCAAAACACTGTTGAACAAATACGCCGGTAACCGCTTTTTATGTGCATATTTCGCGGAGATAACAACAGCTGATGACCATTTATAAAACATCTTGTAAATGTCAAAATCAACGTCTGTTATCAATACGCGGATCCGATCCGCACAATATAACCGTCCGTTCTCAAAAATCGCGTGTTCATAGTCTATGATCTTGTGTTTTGATTCTACAACATGATCGCCCGTCGCTGTTATGTTGTAAAAATCGACCATAAATATCACAGCTTTTCCGCCGTCAATCAGAGCGGCGACTTTATCAATATCCGGATCTTTGACCGGTATAAACGGCGTGGACGGAAAAACATTGTGTATCATAACCGACGGGTAAGCAGATGTAAAGTCAAATGATGTAACGTTTTCCAGAATATCACCGCATATCGCTGTTTGTGCGTGCGTATAACCGCCGCGGAACAACCAACGCATGGTATAGTTGTATTGATCTACATTATCCGGAAATAATTCTGCTATTCGATTCTTGACCGCAAAACGGGCAGTTGGTTCGATTTGCTCCTTGACGTACTGCCGGACGATTCCCGTTGACGTTAACGGTATTTTCTTCTTGTTTTTGGTATATTCGTTGTGTAACTGCTCGGCGTATTCCGACAGGATAAGAACATCATTAATACAGTAATTCAGATCACCGGCGGTCAATTCCGTTTCAGAATTACGCTGTACACTATAATCCAGATCGCCGGTCAACTTTTGCGTTACGGTGTAGTTGTGAGCCAATGACGCAAGCGACATATTTGTTAATGCCATTGTATCACGAAAGATAATATTGTTTGTTATTTCCACTTCAAGCGGCTGCCGTTCGTTCTTTGCGAAAACACGTTTTAACAGTCCGCGTGCTGCCAGTTGAGGAAGTAAAAACGACATTTCAAACGCCATATTGTGTATAAAGATGATTTTGTAACCGGTATCGGCACCAAGATATGCCGGTTGTGTCAGCCAATGAAGGAAGTCGAAAAAATCGTCCCATGTCCGCCCGATAAATACAGTATGATCTATGCTGAATTGCCAAATGTACATAAAAGCGGCTTGAAGATCATCAACGTTCGTCGTTTCAATATCAAATCCCATTGGAACCGTCGATATCAATTTACCGCGTTTTCCGTTATAACGAAATGATTTATATTTCTTAAAATTCGGATTATTCCCGAAAATTCGCATGAACATTATACAGCCTTCTTTCATCAATACGGCGTGTCTGTTTTAATTCGGCTTCGCTTTGTCGCCTGCTGTCGTTCTTCCCGGCGGGATTTTTTGACCGCCTCGGATAATTCCAATACAAGTTTTTCATATCCTGCCGGGTCATTCTTACGGCTATAACCGCGCATTTTATCAATTATTTTTGATAACTTGCCGCCGCCGTTCTTTCCTTCGCGAGCATACACAAAATCCGCGTTCGACTCCAATTCAGCGAATGCCCGTTTATATTTAAGCCGTTCTTTTATATTTTCTTCCGTTACCTTCTTTCCGGCTCCCTTTACTTCTTGTATTGCTTCGCGGCGAAGATCGCGCATTGACCGCGCTTTGTTCCGATACAATTCACGACGCAGCGCGTCAACCTTTTCGCGGTTTTCTTTCGTGTTCCGGATAACATACCGGTCAACGCCGTTCGCGTCCGTTTTTCGCGTATATTCAACGCCGGATTTGTCCAATGCCTTCTTGTAGGCGGCGAAATAATTGTTATCGTCCGGTGGGATATAATTGCAAAGCTGTTTCATCCGATCATTGACGCGCTTAATCACCTTCGATTCTTCCGACTGCTCCCGCATTGGAGAAGTTGACATATTAACGCCGCGTCCGGATCCGTTGGAAGGCGGAACCGCGATCAAGTTATTTGTGAATGATGATTCTGGTAAATCTTCAAATTTCGGTTTTTTCGGCATTTCAAACACTCCTTTAATGATATAGCCGGGATTTCTCCCGGCTATTAATTTTAAAACGGATAATCGTCATCGGCAGCGGCTTTTTTCTTTCCGGCTGCCTTTTTCTTCGGCTTCTCTTCCTCGTCCTCTTCCTCGTCGTCCTCTTCCTCGTCGTCCTCGTCCTCGTCTGATTCGACAACGGCTTTACGCTTCTTTTTGTTTTTCTTCGGTTTCTCGTCCTCGTCTTCGATATGGCGGAGATAGAAATCTTCTTCGACTTCTTCCCATTCTTCTTCCTCGTCGGCTGTCTCGATCCAATCCATGAATTTATCTCCGAGTTCGTGAGAGAGATAGACAACCGGATAATATTCGCCGTCAGAACCCTCACGGGAAGGCATTGCCAGAAATGCGCCATTTCTACTGTCAACCACACGACAGCCGGTTATAATAACATTACCATACTGTATGTCGTAAAATGAATAACTGTTCTTTCCGGGTCTAAGTGTGGTGCGCAACACCGCAAAACCTTTTGCGGGAAGAATTAACTCTTTGATTCTCTTATTCCTGCGGCTTGTTTTCGATTTTCTCATTGTTCGTTACCTCCGAAGTATAAAAAGTGTTGATTTCGGCAATATCTTCTGTTATTGCCGTTACTATATCAGAATAGTCACGGACTATTCGTGACACCGTTTCGGTCCTTCTCTTGGACCGGGATTCACCGGCGGCGATATTCGCCAACCGGTTTATTATCTGGGTGATCCTTCCCAGATTGATAATGATGTTATATAATAGTTTAGTCATGTTCTACCTCACTTTCAAGCATTTGTTCAATAGCAGTATGAATTTGTCTTCCATTTACAGCATTACCACTGAACATAATACAATATTCTTTCATAATACAACCTTCTTTCCGGGCGATGCCCTATATGATCCGGATATACTTCCGGGAATTATAGTATATCATACTTTGAAAAATAATACTATCGTCAAATTGTACAAAATTTATAATTA
>JAEEGL012546245.1_pt1 | contig 11314 bp, 11 predicted proteins | sample 9134231 | NCBI WGS metagenome assembly JAEEGL01 (sample SAMN16246548, study PRJNA631951) | gut metagenome | biome: gut microbiome; feature: rumen; material: fiber-attached | host: Bos | place: Iran: Karaj | collected 2018-10
CCTGCAGAAAGTCCGTTCTTTACCTTGGTCCACAAAAGGGGGCTCAGATTATAACCAACAAGGCGGTCCAGAACACGGCGGGCCTTCTGGGCATTTACCTTTGCTTCAACAATTTCGCCCGGATGCTTTACTGCTTCTGTAATTGCAGTCGGAGTAATTTCGTTAAAAACAATTCGGCTGATTTTTGCGTTTGTTTTGTCACGCAGCGCATTTTTCAAATGCCAGGCAATTGCCTCTCCTTCGCGGTCGTTATCCGATGCGAGCAGAACATAGTCAGACTTTTTTGCATCCTTTTGGAGTTCCTTTAAGAGCTTGGCTCGTCCACGAACTGTTATATATTCCGGCTGAAAATCATGTTCAATATCAATTGCCATGCGGGACTTAGGAAGGTCAATCAAATGCCCCATAGAAGCCTTTACCGTATAGCCAGGTCCAAGATATTTTTCGATAGTATGTGCCTTAGCAGGAGACTCTACAATCACCAGAGTCTGTGGTGTTTTTTCTTTCTTAGATGCCATAATTATTCCTCGAACAGCTTTTGCTGCACTATCTTTACACTGCGAGTACCCGGCATTTCGGCCAGAGCCTTGCAGTAGTCTTTATAATCTTTTATAACCGGAGCACCGTCCTTTATAAACTTTTCCGGTCGGTTTTCCAGTTTATATTTACTTACTCCGCCAGTTGCAAAACGCGCTTCAAGATCCCGCGAAACTATGTCCGAAACCTTTTCTGCCATTCCGCCAAAGGTTACCTCGTGAAAAAATACATCACGATTGTAGTCAGTTGCAAAGTCTGCGGTAATCAAAGCGCCGCTTCCCGCTGGAGCTTCTATAACTACAGTTGCAGGTGACAAGCCTGCTATAATTCTGTTGCGCCCTACAAAATGCCAGTTTGCAATATTCATGCCCGGCTCGTATTCGCTTATAAGGCAGCCGCCACTCTGCAAAATCTGTACTGCCATTTTTTTGTGCCCGTAAGGAACAACATCATCAATGGCACTTGGAAGCACGGCAATTGTACGCCCCAAGCCGGCACAGGTAGCTTCACCACCCTTTTCACGGGCATCAAACCAGGCGTTCAAAGCCCCCTGATGTGCACAACCGTCCACACCGTTTGCAAGCCCTGAAACAACACATACCCCGTCCATAGCCGCATCATACGCAAACTGAATAGCAGCCTGACGCCCCATTGCGGTAACCTTTCTTGTACCAACCACAGAAACCGTGCGTTCTGTAAGCAGCCCTACATTTCCGCGGTAAAACAATAAATACGGCGCATCTGTTATCTGCCGCAAAATCTCGGGATACTCAGGGTCATCATAAAACACAAGCCCGATTTTCATTGTAACGCAGCGGTACAAAGCAATCTTTGCGCAACGAAGATTTTCAGCTCCATTCCAGACAACGCGTTTAGTAAAACTTCGTCCGGCAAGCTTTTCAATCTCTTCTATAGAAAATAGTGCAAGTTTAGACGCACTGTCAATAAGATTTGCGAATTTTTTTTTCTCTTCGCACGTTAAAAACGTAATTCTGGCTAAAGAAAGCTTGAGAATAAGGTTATCGTTGTCTAAATCAGTTTGAATAGGCAGCATCTAAGGCTATTTTTTTATTCTCCTCGGCTGTCTTTTTAGTGTCTTCGGACTTTGTTGTTTCAATTATTTTATCATACATTTCTACAGCCTTATCAAAATCATAATTTGAATAATAAGCACGTGCAAGCACAAACATTGCATCTAGATTCTTTGTATCAATAGACAAAGCCTTTTCCAGATGAGGAATTGCCTTAGCTGGCTCATCAAGCTCAAACACATAAAGAACACCAAGTCCATATAAAGCACGCACATAACGGTCTTCAATTGCAATTGCACGTAAATATGCTTCTTCGGCAAGCTTAAGATAATTATATTTTACTTCGTTAGTACCGCTTGCATTGTAATCAAGGGCAGCGTGTGACATATAACCGGCGCACACACCAACATAATAATACAAGTTCTGATTATCAGGATAGTATTTAAGGGCTTCTTCAAACGACTTAAGGGCTTCGCCGTACATTTTGTTATCAAGATAGCGGGTACCCAGAATCTTATACCAGATTCCAATCTGACTCTGTGCCAGCTGAACATCTGCAACGCGCTCCTGATATTTTTTGATTGCATCCTTAAGCTCTTCGATTGATGTAGGACTGTCTACACCTTCTTCCATCTTCTGATGACGGATTACAGTTTTGTTGGAAACTCCACCGCAGGAAACAAGCAGCAGCATAACGCTAAAAACAAGACCTAAGGATTTGATTTTATTCATCGTTTTTCCCCTCAAAATACTTTTTATGAGCATCCTCAAGCTGACGGTCTGTAACATGCGTATAAATTGTTGTTGTACTCAAGTCGCTGTGACCCAGCAGCTCCTGTACAGAACGCAAGTCGGCACCACCCGCCAGAAGATGTGTTGCAAAGGAATGACGCAGAGTATGCACCTTTGACTGCACACCCGACAACGCCTCCATTTCCTGAAACCTTTTCCATACACCCTTTCTGGAAATAGGCTCTCCCTTGTAATTTACAAAAACTTCGGAAATATTTCTACCCTTTACAAGGCCAGGACGCACTTCGTTCATATATTTTGCAAGCTTTTGTGCAGCAACCTCTCCAAAAGGCACAAGCCGTTCTTTATCACCCTTGCCGTGAACAAGAATAAGATGTTCTTCAAAGTGTACGTTTGCAACCTTTAAGCTGCAGGCCTCGCTTATACGAAGTCCACAGGAATAAATGAGCTCGAACAATGCATCATCACGAACACCCAGCGGAGTAGAAACATCTATGGAGGAAAGGAGTTTATCGGTCTGTTCTACCGAAAGAACTTTTGGAAGATGTCTACCCGCCTTAGGCCTGTCCAGCATTAGTGCATAATTTTCTGCCCAAAAATTTTTGCGCACAAGGTAGCTGCCCAAAGCACGAAGCGCTGATATATCCTTTGAAAGCGTAAGCTCGGCATTTCCGTCAGTCTTACGCTTCATCAAAAAATATACAAGATTCTGCGCAGTAACATTACGAAGCTTGATGTGCTCACCGGCAAGCCACTGTAAAAACTCCTGCGCAGAAATTTTATAGGTTTGTGCGGTTTGTTCAGAATCGCGCTCCACAAGAATGAGGTCCGCATAAAACTGATCAAGAAGCATTTCTATTGTCACAAAACCGCCACCTTAATTAGCCGTTTAGTCCGAAAGACTTATCCCCCGTCCGTATTTTTCTGTCCAGATTGCAGGTTGAGTTAAATCGTTAGGGTCTGCAAAAGTTGCCGGACGCTGAATTGTTTTACGTACAGGCTGTTCTTCTTCTGCATCAAAAAGTGCTCCACCCCAGGCTGTATTTTTTTCCTGTTCTTCTTCCTGAGTATCCGGATTTGATTCAAAGGAGAACGGCTCATGTTCTACAAGCGGATCAACCGGCTTTGGAGTAGTATGCAAAATTGAATCCATTTCGTTTGCACGAATTACATTAGGATCATTTATTATAGTTACCGGTTCTTCAGGCTCTTCTGCTTTTTCTACAACCGGCTTTATAGCCTGTGACTGCGCATTTTCAAAACCTGTTGCAATTACCGTTACGCTGATTTTGTCACCCATGCTTGGAGAAATAACCTGACCCCAGTACATATTATAATCTTTATCTGCACTGGCAGTTACAATCTTACAGATATCGTTTACTTCTGTCATTGAAACCTTTTCGGAAGCACAAATATTAATGAGCAGGTTCTTTGCTCCGTCGATATGTGAATCTTCAAGCATTGGATTAGAAATAGCCTTGGTAGCTGCATCTACTGCACGGTTTTCTCCTTCTCCAACACCAATTCCAAAAATAGCGTTTCCCTGACCCTTCATTGCATTTTCTACGTCTGCAAAGTCAGTATTTACACTACCGGAATCTGTAATAATATTTGAAATTCCTTCTACACCCTGACGCAAAACATCGTCTGCAAAACGGAAAGCATCCGGTACTGAAGTATTTTTATCGACAACCTTAAGAATCTGCTGATTTGGAATTACAATAAGGGAATCTACTTCGCCCTTGAGCTTTTCGAGACCTTTTTTTGCCTGACGCATTCGTACAGGACCTTCAAAGTCAAAAGGAGTTGTAACAACAGCAACAGTAAGGGCTCCAAGCTCTCTTGCTATTTTTGCAACTACCGGTGCAGAACCGGTTCCTGTTCCACCACCCATACCTGCAGTAACAAAAACCATGTTTGCGCCGCGAAGTACGTTTGTAATCATTTCTCTGTCTTCTTCGGCAGCCTGTTCACCAATTTCAGGACGACCGCCGGAACCAAGACCCTTTGTTACCTTTTGACCGATTGCAAGACGATTATCGGTTTTTGAACCACTCAAAGCCTGCAAATCTGTATTTATAGCAATAAATTCTACGTTCTTAATCTGAGCTTCGATCATGCGGTTTACAGCGTTACCGCCGCCACCACCGCAGCCAACTACTTTGATACAGGTAGGACTTGTGTTGTGTTCCAATTCTTCAAAATCGGAAACAACTCCGCCATCTTCTACGATTGATAAATCCGATACATTCATACTTCCTCCCATTATGAATCATCTTTTTTATTTCTTTATTTAATTATTTTAGAAGCTTTTCCCCCTGCTTCTAAAAAAACAATTTCCTCAATCTCTTAAATATATTTTCTTTATTTTCACCCTTTGGACCCGAAGCTTTTTTTGTTCTTCTTCGTGTATCACGTGCATTTACAATTCCTTTGTTTGCAACTACAAGTCCTATTGCAGTTGCAAATTCAGGCTTACGATACTCTTCTTCAAGTCCACCAAGACTTTCCGGAACACCACAGCGAACAGAAGAGGTTTTAAATACCTCCTGGGCAAGCTCAACTACACCCTCCATCTGGGCACCGCCACCGGTAAGAATAATATTACCTGCAAGCTGTTTTACAGAATCGCTGGTATTTTTTACTACTGCCTGTTTTACCATTGTAAAAATCTGCATCATACGGGCAGTTATAATTTTGGCAATTTCCGATTTAGAAGTAAGCTCAGGTGCACGTCCACCAACCCCTGGCAGAATTACATCAACATCATCCTGAATTCCCTGAGGCCAGCAGCAGCCGTACTCAAGCTTTATTTTTTCTGCAGCAGCAACAGGAATGCCGTTTACAACTGCAATATCGTTTGTTACAAGATTACCGCCAACCTGAACCGAAGCAGTACTTACAGGAGCTCCATCAATTAAAACAATAACATCTGTTGTGCCGGCACCAAGGTCAATTACCATAGAACCAAGCTCCAGCTCATCATCATGACATACAGCCTGTGTTGCAGCCAGAGTTTTGAGCATAACCCCGTCAAGTCCGTACTCTGCACGGCTCATACAGCTTTTAATGTTCTGAATTATAGTTTTAGAAGCAGTTATGATATGAACCTTGGCTTCAAGCTTAAAACCAAGTCTGTTAATTGGATCAGGAATATGTCCTACACCGTCTACAAGATAATCCTGTGGAATTACATGGATTTTTTCTCTGTCTGCCGGATAATTAATTGCCGTAGCAATATCAATTACCTTTTCTACATCTTCGCTGGTTACACTGGCAGAACCACCTTTACTGTTGCTGCGGATTGGTACTACACCACGAGAATTTTCACTTTCTATTTGAGAACCGCCGATAGAAGCAATTACAGAATTAACAAGAACACCGCCCTTTGTCTCGGCGGCTTCTATTGCTTCTTTAATAGCATCCTTTGCATCTTCTATGTTTACTATTACGCCGTTTCTGAGTCCGGCTGATTTCTGAACAGACGTGGCAATAATATGAAGCAAACCGGCATCATCCACCTCGCCGATTGCAACCCTTATAATACTTGTTCCAATATCTAGACCAACAACTATTCTATCGTCCGCCATTTTTTAAGATCCCCTACCTTATCTTACACGAAACGGAGCCGTAACGCAAATCAATTTCATAAACATCTGCACCAATTTTATTTACGACATCCAATACTACCATCATATACTTTAACGCGTCTTCATTCAATGAGCGGTCGGTTAAAACTTTAACTTTTGACTGAGAAGGAATAAGTGCAAGCTCGTAGTTTCCGGTATCTTTTGGAAGAACACAAATTTCTGCAATACCCGCAAAATAATTTTTACCCAGCGAACTGATTTTATATATCTGATCAATAAGAGGTCTGTATTTGGAAGGAATGCGCATTCCGCCTGACATATGCTCAACAGGAAGACCGGAAATAATTGGAAGCACATTTGAATCAACTTCTGTACGGTCTTTTACAGGGAAAAGAACACCATTTTTATCTATCTGAACCGGATTTGTATAACCGTCATCCATAATAAAGGTAAGCGCAACGGCTTCACGCTCTTCTACATTAATATAAATTCTATCAGGAAAATGCTTTTCTACAACAACCTTATCAATACCAGGCTCTGAAGAAAGAATGGACACAGCTTCTCCAACATTAAAATTTACCCAGTTTGTGCTGTTCATAGGCAAAAGCTTTTCTGCAATTTCTTCTGCAGTATAAATATTCTGACCGGAAACAGTTACCTTTGGACTTGAAAAAGCAGGCATTACGTATTTATATATTATGATTTCTGCAACAAGAAAAAAGCATAAAATACCAAAAACAATTTTTACAATTTTGATTTTTTTATCGCCGTTATCTTCCTTGCGCGCAGCAGCATCACTTGTAAATCTGGTTACTGGAACCGACTCAGCAGTGATTTGTGTGTCATTCATCAAAACTCCGATATTACCCATTTTTTTTCTTTTCCTTTTCCCTAATTTTTTTATATTACAGTAAGTGTATCTACACTTATGTCTTCATATTGTTCAAAATCTGCCGCCTTTTCCTGACATCGCGAAGCATTAAGAATAAAACCGCACATTGCCAGGGTTATTATGATAGACGATCCACCAACGGAGAAAAACGGCAGAGGAATTCCCGTAGGCGGTAAAAGCCCACATACTACCATGCAGTTTACAATTGACTGCATAAAAATAACAGAAACACAACCAAAACAGCCATAAGCTGCAAATCTATCAGGACAATTAAAGGCAGCCTTGTAACCACGCCAGGCAAAAACCAATAAAAGTACAAGATAGGCAATTACACCAACATAACCCATAGCTTCGGTCCAGCCGGCAAAGATGTAGTCAGCCTGAACCTCCGGAATACTGTTTAATTTTGAAAGATTCTGTCCTATTCCAACGCCCCACAGGCCTCCTGCAGAAATTGCAGCTTTAGAAGCATTTGCCTGATAGTTAAAGGACTGTCCTCCTTCGCCAGGCTTTAAAAAGCCTATAATTCGTTCAATTCTATACTGTTCAGAGGCAACAATAATAATACCCACCGGTATTGCAAAAAGCATAAACGGGAACACCCACTTGAGCTTTATTCCTCCGACAAAGAAAAGCAGGATACCAACAAGCACAATAAAAAGACTTGTAGAAAAATCCTTTTGCAAAAGCACAAGAATAACCATGAGCAGGAAAATTCCTACGCAAGGCAGCACATCCTTTTCTCCGGAAACATCTTCGCTAAGTTTGTCAAAATAGCTTGCAAGATAAAGCACAACCGTAAATTTAACAAGTTCCGAAGGCTGGAACGTAAAATGCAGCGGAAGCTTTATCCAGCGGCGCGCACCATTTTTTTCTACCGAAAGCGGTTTTATAAAGGTACAGGCACATAGTACAAGCGTAAGCAATACAATTACTATTACCAGTTTTTTAATGCTTTCCATATCAAACAGCAGGAACACAAAGAATAATACTGCTCCCGCTGCAGAACAGATAAGTTGTCTTTTTACAAAATAATATGAATCATTATTAAAGAATCTTGCAGCATAGCCTTGTGAACAGACCATAACTGTAAACATTCCAAGTCCCCACAAAAGCAGAATAGAAATCAAAAGCCATATGTCACATTTGTGATATTTTTCTGCAGGCTTGTGAGCATAAAAATCATACTGATTCATTATTCTGCCACCTCCTCAGAAATCATTGGGACAAGCTTTTCCAAAGCCATACTGTGAGAACCCTTAATAAGAATTAAATCTCCAGAGTGAGTATATCCAAGAATTTTATCGGCTGCGGTTGTGTAAAAATCCTGAGTATTATCTGAATAATATTCGTAGCTCAAAGCCGGCACTGCTTCTTTTTCCAGAACAGCAGAAGCGACCTTCATTTCAGGGCCTACAATAATAATAAAATCTGCACCGGCTTTTATAGCTGAATATGCAATACTACTGTGAGCCTGCTCCGACTCCGAACCAAGCTCCTTCATATCTCCAAGAATAAAAATCTTTTTACCGCAGTCTTTAAGGTTTTCGCATAATTCAATAACCTTTTTCATAGAATCAGGATTTGCATTGTAACAGTCACAAACAAGCACTACGTCTGCGCCATTTTTGAGCTGAACATTTTTTACTTCCATGCGGCCTGTTACAGCAGCTACCGATTCAAGACCTTTCTTTATTTCTGCAGCAGATATACCAATTTCCTTAGCCAGAGCCACAACTCCAAGCGCATTCTGATAGTTATATTCACCTGCAAGCGGAAGATTAATTTCTACACCATCTACACTAAACAAAGTGCCGGAAAGTCCAAGATCCTTAATAAAGTGAACTCCATTTTCATTTTCAGGAACACTTTTTCCATAGCGGACAACCTTTCCGCGTACATTTTGTGTACAAAGCTCAAAAAAATCATCGTCTGCAGGAACAAATGCAGCGCCATCCGATGGAATATAATCAAAGGATTTTCTTTTTTCCAAAGCAATATTCTGTCTGCTTCCAAGAATTCCTATATGAGCATTTCCAATATTTGTAATAATTCCGTATTTAGACTGCCAGACGCCGGAAATTTCGCCAATTTCGTTTTCACGATTCATGCCCATTTCAAAAATACCGATTTTTTCGTCTCCACGAATCTGGAACATAGAAAGAGGCAGACCTGTTTCTGAATTAAAATTCCCTTTAGTATAGGCAACCCCAGCTTCTCCAAAATGCGCCTTACATACACTTACCAGCATTTCTTTAGTAGTGGTTTTTCCGCTGGATCCGGTTATGCTTACCCTTATCATATTTGAAGCAACCTTCTGAGCATAAGCGCGGGCTGCAGCCTGCAAAGCATGTAGAGTATTGTCAACAGCAATGAAAACAACAGAGGTAAAGGAGGAAAAACCCTCTGTGTCCTCATTGCTGTTAACAAATACAACCGACGCCCCATTTTCTACAGCCTGGGGAATATATTTATGACCATTTTGAAATTCACCAACTAAAGGTACAAAAAGTGAACCCTGGGTAACATTGCGGCTGTCGGTAGCAACAGAAGTAAAACAGCATTCCGCTGCATTACCTATTACACTACCGCCAGTTGCTTTGAGGAGAGTTTCTAAATCAAGCAAAGTTCCGCTCATTTTTTCTCCCCCGTCATTTCTACACGAACTATATCTTCTGCCTGTGCTTTATGCATACCAAGCTCTTCTACAGCAATTCGTTCAATACGTTCTGCACTGCTAAGCTGGCTAATATCGCTTACAAGCTTTTTATTTTCTTCTATAAGTTTTTCCTGTTTAGTTTCGAGTTCTGTAATTTCTTTTGTCAAATCTGAATATTTTTTTGCCTGAACAGCATACAAAACCAGCATAACCGGAATAGAAAGCGCAAAAAGACTTATGAGAACAACTTTGAAAAAATCCTTTATTTTAAGCTTTGTCATTCTATTCATAACTGCACCACCCTAAAATCCTACAACTCCATCAAGATGATACTGTGTAGCATCAAACAGCTTGCGGACAACACGAAGCTTAGCGCTGCGTGAAGGAGAATTAACACGCACTTCTTCCTCTGTAGGACAGATTGGTTTACGGGTTAAAATTTCTGCACACTGGCGGCCTCCACAACGACAAACTGCCACCTCCGGAGGACAAACACATTTTTTACCAAGATTACGGAAATAATTCTTTACAATACGATCTTCGAGAGAATGGAAGGTAATAACTCCCATTTTACCGCCAGTTTTAAGTACTCCAAAAGCTGCATGAAGTGAACGAGGAAGTCTTTCAAGTTCACCATTTACAGCAATTCGCAAAGCCTGGAAGGTTCTTGTTGCAGGATGAATATTTCCATAACGGTAATTTGCCGGAACTGCATTCCAGATAACTTCGGCAAGCGCTTTTGAAGATTCTATTTTTCCGCCGGAACGGGCAGCAACAATGGCACCGGCTATACGGCGGCTGAGTTTTTCTTCACCATAAAGATAAATAAGATCTGCAAGCTTCTCTTCCGGTAATTCATTTACCAGATCTGCTGCAGATTTTTCGCGGTTAGGATTAAGGCGCATATCAAGCTTTTCGTCATAACGAAAGCTAAATCCACGCTGTGCTTCTTCATAATGAAAAACAGAAATTCCAAGATCAAAAAGAATAATATCAGGTCGTTCGTATTCAGACGGATAGTTTTTGTAAAAGTCGTCGAACCAGCCGTTGTAAAAATGAACACGATCTCCAAACTCTGCCAGACGCTCGCGGGCCTTTGCCTGAATTACGCTGTCGGCGTCTACACCAATTACTGTAAGAGCTGGATACTTAGAAAGGAAATTGAACGTGTGTCCGCCTTCACCCAAGGTTGAGTCAACCATTACTGCATGGTTTTCGTACTTTTCCCCCATAGGACTCAACCATTCGAGACACTCATTTAAAAGAACCGGCGTATGCACGATTTTCATTCTTGTAACAAAACGACTGAAACTGACTCCCCCACCCAGGATAATCAGAATCAGAAGTTTCCCCTTCCACCCGAAAATATATTTATATTAATCAGAGGCTAGCCTCTAAAAATTAATATCATTAAACTCTTCTGCTGCTTCCATGAATGATTCTTCACTTTCGTCAAGATACTTCTTGTAAGCAGCCGCATCCCAAACTTCTATGAACTTTGCAACACCCAAAATTGTACAGTCCTTCGAAAGTCCGGCATGCTCACGCAAGCTCTGGGGAATGGAAAGTCGTCCGTTTTTATCAAACTCAACCTGCTGGGCCGGTGCAATAAAATGTCGAACAACCTGCATACTTCTTTCCTTCAAAGGCGATGCATTAGACATCATCTTTGACTGAAAGCTTTCCCATTCATCAGAGGTAAAAAGCCATAAGCAGTTTCTTGGACCCTTGGTTACTATAAGTACGTTGCCTGGCACGGCGGTCCTCAGCTTGGCCGGGAATGAAAGCCTGCCCTTTTCGTCAATCGTATTATTGTATTCACCAGTTAATAGATTCATACCCACTTATTACC
>JAEEGL013854212.1_pt1 | contig 11314 bp, 5 predicted proteins | sample 9134231 | NCBI WGS metagenome assembly JAEEGL01 (sample SAMN16246548, study PRJNA631951) | gut metagenome | biome: gut microbiome; feature: rumen; material: fiber-attached | host: Bos | place: Iran: Karaj | collected 2018-10
CATAAAAACCTCTTACTGCCGGGAAGTGTAACGGAACTCCTTCGGCTCTAAACAAAATAGGACTTCCGAAGAAGTCCTTGAATTGAGCTACGATGGACTCGAACCATCGACAGCCGCCTTAAAAGGGCGGTGCTCTACCACCTGAGCTAGTAGCCCAATCTCTCGCAAGCGAAAGTGATAAAATCATATATGAAACGATGAAATGCGTCAAGCATTTTGAATGAAAAATATGATTTATTTTAAAAGCTTTGCAATTTCAGGTCTGTTCAATTTTGCAGCCAGTTTCTCAGGTGTCTCTCCGCTGGAATTCTTAACTGATTTTTTCAGCGCTCCAAGGCTAAGAATATGCCTGACGGTTTCTTCGTCCGCATATCTTGCAGCATAGTGCAATATTCCTTCTTTTTTTCCGTCCGTCCGAGCCGAATTGTATTTTACGATTCCATCAAGAATCTGGATATTGCCGCATTTTAGAGCATCCGAAAGCGCACACTCCCCGTCCGCCGTCTTCTGGAATGGATTTGCACCTTGCGATAGCAGAAACAATGCCAGAGGACGAAGCCCAGATTCAACCGCAATCCTAAGAGGCGTTTTTTCTGAGCTGTCCGCCTTGTCAATAGGAAAACCGTTCTTAACGAGCAAACTAAGGAAAACGGCGTTGACTTTGTTTCTAACTGCAATGTGGGCGGGCGTTTCGCCATTGTCGTCCGCAATTTCAGTATTTTTTCCAAGCACGGAAAGCGAAATCATGTTGTCGCGCAACAGGGAAATCGAAAAAGGCGATTCCCCAGAATCATCCTTTGCAAGCGGATTAGCCCCGCCATTCAAAAGGAGCTCTATAATCTCAGGCGACGAAAAATGAGCCGCATAATGATACGATGTTTTTTTCTGAGAATCTTGAGCAGACACATCAGCACCGCTTTCAATAAGAAGCGAAACCAAACTTTTGTTTCCGTCGCGCACGGCTTTCATAAGAAGCGTAAGTCCATCTGAATCAGAAATGTTAACATCAGCTCCGTTCTCAATCAAAAAACGCACCATTTTGATATTGTCTGCCGCGCAAGCATAACACAAAGCCGTCATCCCCAGTCCGTTCGGCGCATTGACATCAATTCCGAGCGAAATTATTTTTTGAGCCGCACGCATCGCATTCCAGATAGTCGCCATATGAAGAAGCGTGTTCATCTGGTTGTCAAAACCGCCTTTTTTCGACTTAAAATCAGAGCCACCATCCAAAAGAAGCTCCATAGTGGAAACAGAATCCGATTTTACGGCGGAAAAAAGAGGCGTTTGCCCGAAAGCATTTTTTAGTCCGACTTTCGCGCCTTTTTCCAAAAGATAGCTAACGGCAAAATCATTTTTCCACGCGGCTCCAAAATGAAGCGGGGTATTTTGATTTTTATCACATGAATTTATGTTTTTTGCATTTATGAGCCAGCCAAGCACCTCCTCGCCTTTTGTGAACGCCACCCTGAGCGGAGAATTGTTCTGCTTGTTCGGCGCAAAAATATCAGCCCCGTGCGAAAGCAAAAGCTCCCCGACATCTTTTCTGTTTTGCAAGGCGGCAAAAAACAATGCCGTGTCGCCGTTATCGTTTCGGGCATTCAAATCACTACCCAGAGAAACAAGATACGATATGCTCTCAAGGCTTGCTTTCTGCATTACGGCAATTTCAAGAAGAGAGTTCTTGTGCTCATCGCGCAATCCTACAGAAGCCTTCGTAACCAAAAGTTTCGTCATCTCGCAAGAATCATCAGAAAGGGCTTTCGTAAGCGGCGAGGAGTGCGCATTGTCATACGAATTAATATCAGCACCGTTTTTCGTATAGAAAAGAATATGCTCGGGATTTTTCCGTTCCACGGCAATTGAAAGCGGCGTAACACCTTTATTGTTTTTTTTGTCTACAGGAATGTTGCTTTGCAGAAAAAATTCAAGGAGCTTTTTTTCGTAGCCGCTTTCCGACGCAACATGAAAAATGCCGTTCCCGTTTTTATCAGTAAGCCTAAAACTTGCTCCGTGTTCAAAAAGAACTCTGAAAATCTCGTATCTGTCTGAGCCAGAAACAGGAAGCAAAGCAGGAGTTCTTCCTGTATCGTCCGAAATATTCGCGTCAGCACCGCTTTCAAGCAAAAGACGGACCACATCAAGATTTCCGCCCAGAACAGCTTTGTGCAAAGGCGTTTCACCGTTTTTTCCGCGCACAGAAAGAATAGAAGAAAGCGTTCCTGCAAGCGAGCGGGCAGGAAGCTCCTTGACAATGTACGCCACTACCCCCGCATGACCTCTGGTTGCAGCGATGTAAAGCGGAGTCTGCCCGCTGGAAAAGCGCATCATCATGTCCCCGCTTTTTAGTGCGGACTCAAAATAAGAAAGCTCTCCCTGCGTAAGCCTTGCACCAGCAAGAACGAGCTTTGCGCCTGCCTTGACCACAGCAAAGCTCTCAGCCTGATTCCACGCAAGCATAAGCGGCGTTTTTCCCTCAGAATTCTGCGGAGAAAGCGGCAGATTCTTTCTGATGTAGTCGTCCAAAGCAGCTTCGTTTCCTGCTAACACAATATAATGAAGAATCGTATTTGCAGAAGAATCAAGAATCTGAGCCGTAGTTTCGTTTATAACCGCGCTCATCACCGCGCCGCCTTTACCAAGAGCTATGACAATCGCACTCTCCCCGGCAGCATCCTTCGTAAAAATGTCGTTCCCTATTTTCGCAAGTATGCCCGCCGCAATCGCGCACTTGTTGTTTACCGCTATGTGAATGGCAGTGTCGCCGCATCTGTTTCTTATTGACGAATCGGCCCCAATCGAAAGTAAATACTCAACAAGCTCACCGTTATCCATTTCTGCGGCGCAATGAAGAGCTGTATTCCCTGCGGAGTCAATTTCATTCACATTATCGGCGTTCAATATTTCCTTCGCCCGCTCATACTGTCTTCTGACAATTAAATCTTGTGCCGTATATTTTCCGAGCTTCGCAATGCCGCCAGAACTTTTTGAAGCAGAAAATATGCCTTTCGCGTACACAGATGGAATGCAACCGCCCGAAATCAAAAAAACAAAAGCAATCGTAACAAAAAGCGATTTTATTTTTTCCATATCTTCCCCACGCTCAAAACATCCAAGAATTAATCAGATTACTTCCAGATTTGAATGAAGTTTTTCAAGCAACTTTAGAAGAGTTTCCTTTTCTTCTTGAGAAAAATTCTTGTAAGCACATTCAAGAAGTTCGCTTGAAAGGCTTTCCGTCTTTGCGTTGTACGCCCGACCTTTTTCTGTCAGCGAAATCCATTTTTTCCTGCTGTCAGAATCATCTTTTTCGATTTTGACGAGCTGCGCCTTCTCTAGCTTTTTGACAAGAACAGTCGCCGTAGATTTGTTTCTGTTTATTCTCTCGGAAAGCTCCCCCATTGAAAGCCTTTCGGTTTTGGAAAGGCAAAACAGAATGAATCCGTGCGAAGAGACAAAATCAAAAAGTCCCAAACCGGCCAGCCGTTTTTGCAAAAAATCAGCTGAACAAGTATGAATTTTTGAGATTAACGAAAGAACAGAAGAAACAGAGTAATTCATTTATCTTTTCGGACGGATATAATTTCCTTTTCTGTTTTTTTTCATAAATTTAAAAGCGGCACAATTTTTATAAAAATCAGCACCGCTATTATCACCGCCGTCAACAAAGGCTGTATCATTGTACAAAAAAGTCCTTGCACATATTCCCTGCCCACTTTTATAGAAAAAATCAACATACATATACTTGTAGCCCGCCGCAAAGGACGAATTCGGCTGGACAATGGAAACAAAAGAGCCTGAATCTGCATTAAAGCTCTTTTTTACCGCAACAGGCTTATAGTCGCCCCGTTTCTGAACTTTCATCCGAGTCCCTGCGACGCTCATCAAGATAAGAGATTCATAAATCGTAATCTCAGGTTTTCCGTTCGTTCCTGTTTCATCGAAAAATAAATACCGAACCTCACCTTCACAGCCGTTAAAGTTGCCTTTGAACGCTTTATTCACGCTAATTTCATTTTGCTGCTCTTTCGGAACTTCATACTGTACGAACGATGAAGGCAGATTGTAAGCAACCTCAAGTCCTCCATCGGAGGATGAAGGCTCAAAGTTCGGTGATACGATTCGTGCAAAAGCGACCCACGAAGCGCATACAATCATAAAGATTAGAGCAAGCGACTTTTTTGTAAAAATATCCATACTTTATTTTACGGCAGGTTTGATATACTTTCCAGTATCATCTTTTTCCATAAATTTAAAGCATCTATAACTTCTTAAAAAATCTTCATTTACATCAAAAGAGCCATATTTTTTTACAATGAATTCTGGATTATTGTAAAGCATAGTCCTGAGGCAAATTCCCTGCCCTTTTTTGTAGAAAATCTCAACATTGATAAACTTATAACCAGTCCCAAATAAAGAACTGGGATTTTTTATAGTACAGCAGTAGCCAGATGTACCGTTAAAATCTTTTTCTACATCAGAATTATTAAAATTCGAGCCTCGCCCGATTTCTCCTGTTTCACCTGCCAAATTCATAAATATAATATAAAAAAATGAACCGATTTGAAGCTCCGTATTCTCACCAGTTTCTTTAAAAAGCGAATAGCGGATTTCACCATCATTGCCGTTGAATTTTACCTTGAATGCCTGATTCACACTGATTTCCTGCTGATATTCTTCTGGAACCGCATATGGCGTAAACCTCTTTAGCTGGTAATACACAACATCAAACTCTTTTTCATCTTTTGTAGGCAAAAAATTAGGCTCAACAATTTTTGCAGATGCAATGCCCGCACAAATCAAAAACATAAAAATAGTCCAAATTTTTTTCATAAAACATAATCTCCTGTTTTTTTATAGAGCTGTTCGGAAACTTCAGTTTTCCGAACAGCAACCTTAGAAATTCTGTAATTTTGCAAGGCTTTAGCCTGAAAAAATTACGCAAGACCAGTGAGGAAACAATAGGTTTCCGAACATGTCTATTATACAAAAAAATACTTTTAAAATAACATTAAATCAAAATCTATCTCTTCGTTTTTCGCAAACCAAAAAATCACGGTGGAGTTTTTGGAGAAAAACGACTTAATCATTCTTAGCACTCTTGTTTTTCTCATCGGTTGCCTTCACATAGTTTCTGCCAGATGTTCTGTATTCTTCCATCCAATCAAGAACTGACTTCTCAGATTTTCTGTGAACTATATCTATGCGACCTATATTATTTACTGGAACAGCAATTCTGCCATTTTCTCTTATCCAGCCAGATTTACCTCGCATAGTCCACGCATCCACAGCATAATCATTTCTGGAAGTTCCCTTAATATAGGCATAAGAAACTCCATCTTTCTCGAAAATTTCCCCTGTCAATGTAACAAAATGGTAATCATAGTAAACGACACCTCCGCTCGTCACACCAGCGGTATGGTAAGCGACCTGTGCGATAATCACAATATCTTCCTCTTTTTGAACCTGCTCATTTATTAAGCCCACAATCATGCTTTCTTTTGTTGACTCAGCCTTGCCAAATAAGTTTGTCTCATTATCTCTGGCATTTTTTACCATTTCACAAATAGACGGGTCTCCAGGTCTCATTCCGAACAAAGTTTCACTTTTCAGATCATACTCACTAAAGACAGAATTGAAATCAATGTTCGCACCTGAAAAATACTCCTTGTTGTTATTTATGTCCGTAACCGAAACCTCTTCATAAGTCAAAGCACTGATAGCCTGAGCCGCCGCTGTAACAGCACAACCAGCTTTTCCGAGAGTAAGTGTTTCTGAATTTCCCAAAGTATCATTTGCCCAATTATCATCATTCATATACTGCTCCGTAGTTTCAACGACCCAAAGTCCGTTATCATCCACGTAGCACACAGGGTTTCCCATGCAGTACGAATACCAGTTGTCCCCGTCCCGAATAGGATCAAGCGAAGAAAAACGCCCCAACGCGGCGGAATAATCGCGGAAACCAAAATCGTACAGCCCGGTTGCCGCATCGTAACGCTTGCCAACAAAGCCAAACGCAGGACTTTCCGCAGACAGAGGCGATCCGAACACATCAAAGTCATAAGTGTTTGTAAGCCCATTCTCCCCACACGCCGCCGAAACCGAAGAAACGGAATTGCACATAAGGGCAAAAGACGAATATCCACTTTCCGAAGAACCAATCTGCGTAACAGAAACAGGGCTTGTTCCAGCATAAACAGGAGCATTTGAATACGAATCATAGCCCGCAAATCCGCCAAAAAAAGCACCGCGGGACTTTCCGCCATCAGCCCCGCCCAAAGAGCGGTTTCCTGGCTCACCAGAATAGCCTTTAAGATACCTGAACTCAGAAGAATCATCTTTCTTTGCGGAGCGGACTTCTGTATCAGAAGAGATTTTCATGCTCGCAAGTTGTTTAAGCCCAAGTCCCAGATACATCGTTCGGACAGAACCGAATTCGGACGAAGAATAGACCGTACGCCGTCCCAGCGCATCATATGCGCAGGCAATTTCAGTAATTTTGTCATCAACCGCATTGTACACACAGGCACTTTTCATTCTGTTCATCGCATTGTATGAAAAATATTTTTCCTCATACAGATTTTTTTCAGAAACAATATTTCCGTTTTTGTCGTAGGAAAAAGTGCCTGCGCTTCCCCATGACAAGATTCTATTCTCATCGTCAAAGGAGCTTTTTATCACTCCGAACGGCGTACTGCGCGATATGCAATTTCCTTCCGAGTCATAGGAAAAAGACTCTTTGAGCGAAGAAACCGAACTTTGAATTTGCGCGCTTCGGCTTACCAAAGCGCAAATTGATTTCAGCTTTTCGTATTCGGAAGTTGAAACCGTAGTTGTATCAAATTTTATGTCCGCCTCAAGGAACGAAAGCCCTGACAAGACAGCGGATTTTTTCAAATGCTCAAACATACGAGCGGAGTACGGGTACATGACAGCAGAAAGTCGCCCGTCCGAATCGTATTCGTAGCGAGTCACCTGAAAGCTTGAGTCAAATGAGAGGACTTTTTCGCCAAGAGAGCCAAAAACGCTTCCGTCAACAAAAACGATGTTAGACTGAGAATCAAAACCAGCTTTCAAGACAACGCGTCCAATCTTATCGTACACGGTTCTGAGGCTCTCCCCGCCAGACCAGACTCGGAGAATTTCACGCCCCAGCTCGTCGTATACAAACCTAACGGAAACAGTCCTGCTATTTTCTCCGCTTCCAATAAAATCATTCACGCACAAAATCTCTCCGTTTTTTCCGTATTCGTAAGAAATATTTCTGTCCGTGCCAAGCCCTGAGCTTTTTATGCTTGTAAGAAATCCGCGCTCATCGTATCTGTACAACACAACGACTTCGTTTTTTACATCGTACTGGGAAACCATTTTTCCTGCGGAGTCGTAGGTAAAGCGCAATTCTTCGTCATCGTTTTTAATTTCCAGAATATGCCCCATGCAATCGGTTTTTGAAAGCGCGGATGTTCCGTCAGAAAAAAGCATTGTCGCTGAAAGAGCATCGGACGAATACAAATACCGAGTTTCATTCCGCGCAAAATCCATGTCGCCAGTAACCCGACCATCAGCCCCGTACGAAAATGTCTGTTCGTCACCAAGCCTGTTTTTTACGGAAAGAATTTTTCCGAATCCGTCCAAAAGCGAAACCGTAGCCTTTGCTTTTGAGTCCATTCTTACGACAGATGAGCCTTTTTGACCATAAACAAAAGATTTCAGCGTTTTTCTTCCGCCAGAACTTTCCGCACTCACTTTTGTTACCCGACCAAACTCATCGTACTCATACCACTCAGTTCTGAAGAACGGTCTTCTTGAAAATGATTTAACTCTTCCTAAAGAATCGTAGCTTGCGCTCCAGATTTTTCCCTCCGAATCCTTGCAGCCAACACAGTTTAAAAACGAGTCGTATTCATATTCCACAAAAGAGCCGTTTCCCCAGATGATTTTTTCAATCTGGTACTGTCCGTTCCAGACAAAGCGAGTATTCTTCCCGTAAGAATCGGTCTCGAGAATTTTCCGTCCCATAACATCGTAGAAAAAACGGACGGTATTGTTCAGCGCATCTGTCTTTTGGATTATTTCCCCAAAAGCATTCAGTTCCAAACTGAATTTATATTTTTTCCCGTATGTCACGGAAACAGTCCTTCTGTCATTTCCGTAAGACCATTCCGCCTCAAACACAATCTTTCCGAAAGCATCTAAAATCTTCCAGAATGTAACTCTGCCGCCAGCATCGTAGCCACAATCAATGGAACAAACGCTGCTTTCCATGCGCACGCAGTTTCCGCACTCATCATAGAAAAAGTTTTTTCTGATTCCGTTTTCGTCAGTTGCGGAAACAACAATTCCACCTGCAGTGCGTTCAATAGAAGCAAAAGATTTTTGAACCCCGCCCTCGTAAACATACGAGTTCAAAAAACCCTCGCTGTCATATAAAAAGCCGATGTCACCCGAAGAATCAGAAGAAATTTTCAGAATTCTTCCGTCAGGACTGATTTCTTTTTGAGAAAGAATGCAATTGTTCAAAGCCTCTTTAAAAAGGATTCCGTTTATATTATAGAACGATTTTTTCTCGATTCCGTCATAGTATGATTCAGTAAGCTCAATACCGTCCTGAGAAATAGTCCGTGTAAAATCAACGAACTTTCCATCGGCGACATAATTTCCAGACAAAAAGCCTTGCTCCACGGAACAAAGATTTCCGCTTTGGTCCCAGAAAAAATTTGATTTCCACCCCTCAATTTCTGAATCCGGGCGAAAAATATTTCTCGTTTCATACGATGTTGCGCGTCCGCCTGATGTATAAGTTATTCCAATCGTTTGTGTCCTTTCGTACTTGTTTCCAAGAGAATCAACGCCAGAAACAAAATAGCCCGTACAATTTTTGTTCCTGTCGTACTCATATTCAAAAAGCCGGCTCTCACCTGTTTTTGTGTCAGTAATTTTTTTTGAAACAAGAAGTTTTCTGCTTGAATAAGTCTTTTCGATTTCAAGCCCCAGCGAAAACACGATTTTTTCTTTGTGCGGCGCATATTCGTGGAGTTCCTTGTTTCCGAGCGGGTCAATGTACTCAATGATTCTTCCGTCCTCATCATACCGCCACTGCTCTACGGACGCCCCCTTTTTTCTTTGCGTAATATTTCCATAAGAATCATAGGAAAAAAATGTTCTGGTTCCGATTGAATCACAGTAAGATGTCAGAAATCCGTCCGAATCGTATTCAAACGAAGCGACAGGCTGATTACCTTTAAATACCACGCTCAGATTTTTGTCCTGATTGTACAAAAAATCAGTTCTGTGGCCGCCCCGCGAAATCCTTGACACAAGATTTCCGTCCGAATACGAAAATCGCTCAGAAGAGCCGTCCGGAAAAGAAATCTGAAGCACATTCCCACATTCATCGTAAAAATATGTCTTCTGCCCGAAATTATCAGTTCTGGAAACAACATTACCAAAATCATCATATTCGTAGTGTACTTCCTTTCCGTCAGGATATTTTTCGCAAATAGTTCGCCCTTCTGAATCGCACTGATACAAACTTTCAACTCCGTCAAAGTCTATGTGCGTTACGAGCCGATTTTCAGTATCATAGAAAAAACGCTCCGTCCCGCCAAGCTCATTCGTCACAGAAGAAGTCCTGACCAAACCACCCGACTCTTCGTAGCAAAAAGACACAAAGCTACCGTCAGCCTTAATCTGCCGAGTGATTCTTCCGTCAGCCCCGTACTCGAACGATTTTTTGTCGCCCTCAAAGTCCGTGGCGGAAGAAAGAAAACCGTCCAAATACGAATAGGCTGTTGTCCGAGTCCCAGAAAAAGTTGAAACAAGCCTTCGCCCGTCCCACGAAAAGAGCATAGTCACCTTTCCGTCCACTACGATTTTTTCAAGCACAAAATCATCGTTATAAGAAAAATTTATTCTTCCGCCGCCCCTGCGGAAAAAAGCAAGCGGAAGACCGTATTCATTGTAGATTCTTTTTTCGCCGCCACGAAATGAAACTTCATAACCAGTTTCATTTTCTGTGATTTCGATTTTTCCTGAGTAAATTTTCTGAACAGGCAAATATGTTCCAGAATCGCTTTTAGAAAGTAGAATCGCATTTCCATCGTCATCGCAGAAAATAATCTTTCCGAAGCCGCAATTTCCAGAAATTTCCCCAGCATAGCCATAAGCGGCGTATTTGTTCCGCAATGCGCAATCGGCAGCACCTGCATTTATTTGCTCAAGTTCCGAAAGCAAATTCTGGCGGCTTTCCCGCGCGTGTGCCAAAAGCTCCTCCGTCTCCTCAACAACGCTCTCATACTCAGAATCCGTGTTTTTGTATTCCTCAATCTCTTCCCGGACTTTCTCCAACGCGGCAATATAGTCGTCAATTTTCACCATGTCCTCTTCGTTAATCTGAAAAGAAGACGAGCAACGGATTATTCTCGTGTCAAGGTTTGAGTTCCAGTTCGTTCCGAATGCGCCGCCAGAAAATCCGTGCGTGTACTTTCGGACAATCGAAAATCTCGTGTTCGCTGTGGAAATAGACAAATCTTCGTCCAGAATGTAATTTTCGCCGCTGGCAAGGATTACTGGGTCTCCCACCGAATAAACAGGCTGCCCGGCCGCGTCATAGACCGTCATGCTAGAGCCGGAAATGGAAAAGCTCGTTCCGCCCTGAGCCGCAGCAAAGTTCTGGCAGACAGAATCAATCTGGTTGAATTCAGCCTGCAAAGCCGCTATAACTTCCTCCGACGCATTGTATGCTTTGGCATTATCAAGAGCAGCACGAGACGCGCTCCATTCAGCGGCATATTCGCTTCCGTGAGAACTTCTCATAGACTCACAGTAATCCTGCGACCACTGCTCCGCAACTGCCGTATCGTACCACGGCTCATCATCATACTGAGAATAATCGACAGGACTTTCCCCGGCATCCTCCTCCACTTTGTCGCCTCTTCCGCCCGCATCCTCGCCCTCTTCGCCATCCGCAGATTTTCCATCATCCTCGTCCGCATCGTTTTCTTCGCCAGAATCGTCATCATCAGAATCTGACTCAGATTCTGAATCCGAATCTGAATCCGAGTCTGAATCGGAATCCGAGTCGGAGCTTGAATCTGAGTCTGAATCGGAATCTGAGTCTGAATCCGAATCCGAGTCGGACTCAGACGAAGAATCTCCCGAATCGCCAGAATCATCCGCAAAAATCTGCGCCGGAAACAAAAATCCAATCAGAACAAAAATCGTAAGAAATGCACTTAATATCTTTTTTTTCATTAATCCCCACTTAAATCAATATGATTTTTTACAATCTCTAAAAACTGGAATCGTTAGA
>JAEEGL014792092.1_pt1 | contig 11314 bp, 7 predicted proteins | sample 9134231 | NCBI WGS metagenome assembly JAEEGL01 (sample SAMN16246548, study PRJNA631951) | gut metagenome | biome: gut microbiome; feature: rumen; material: fiber-attached | host: Bos | place: Iran: Karaj | collected 2018-10
AAAGCGCTTAATGAGATACTCGCCGGGGACGAGTGGATAATAGACGGCAACTATTTAAGGACGCTGCCGCTAAGGCTTTCCGCTGCGGAAAAGGTGTTCTTTTTCGATCTTCCCGTGGAGGAGTGCCTTAAGGGCGCGGAGAGCAGGATAGGGACCAAAAGGGAGGACCTCCCGTGGACGGAGACCGAATTCGACGAGGATTTCCGGCGCTACATAATCGACTTCCCTAAAGACCAGCTGCCGAAGATCGAACGGCTTCTGGAAGATTGTAAGGACGCAAAAGACATAGTAGTATTCAGGTCCCGCGAAGAAGCGGACCAGTACCTTGAAACGTTGTCTGCGAAAAATATGAATTGATAAGTTGACCGCAGTTTCCGAAAGCCGGAGACCGGTCTATTCTACCCCAGGGCCAGCTTCCTGCACTCTCTGGCAAGCTCGGAAAGGGTGCTGCACGGCACCATCTTGCAGAGGACGGACATGGTCCGTATGCTCCTTAGGTGCTCCCATTTCCTCTGCGGGATGGGGTTCATCCAGATGATCTCGCCGGCAAGAGACGCGGCGCGGATGACGCTCTTCTGAGCATCCTCCAGCCTTACGGTCTTGGCGTCGGAGATTATAAGAAGGGTGGTCTTCTGGTCCAGTACGGGAGGCTTAACGGCGCAGATCCTGTCCAGCGCGGATCCCAGATCCGTGCCCTTGCCGTAGAGGCCTGTGCGCCTTACGTAGCTTACGAACTGGTCCATGTCCTGCAGCGCGAAGGGATCCACCTCCGCGGTCTCCTCGGAGAAGAGGAACACCCTGGAGCTTTCCGAAACGTCGGACATGCTCTTAATGAAGCGCAGGGCGAATTCCGAGAATTGTATCATGGAGCCGGACACGTCGCAGAGCAGCACCAGCCTGCGGTGTTTCGGCCTTTTTCTTTTGTATTTGAGCCTTATAAGGCTTCCGCCTGTCTCAAGGCCTTTGCGGATGGTGCGTTTTATGTCCAGCGCTCCCGCGGACGAGGACTTGTTCTTCCTGGCGGAGAGTTCCCCGTTTATCTGGCGGCTGATGCGCTGTATCATGGCTACGGCTCGGGGCATCTCGGCATCGCTTATCTGCGAGATGTCGCGGAAAAGAAGTCCAAGGTCCGGGTCCGTCTCCTGTACGCCAAGATCCGCGTCCTCCATCATAAGCTGCTGCTCCATGATGGACTTCATGAACACGGAACGTATGAAGCCTTCGTATAACTGGGGGTTGCGCTCCGCGTTGTCGCGGAATTTGTTTAAGAACCTGCGCAGGCGGTCTTTTTCTTCCTCCGGAAGCGCTGCGTAGCCGCCGATGAAGTCGTCGTCCGCTTTAAGAAAACTGTGCTTCTTAAGCTCTTCCGCCGCTTCCGCGCGCCTTTTTTCCAGTTCCTGCTGATCCTCCATGGCCTTCTTAAGGTTGGCCAGCTTTTGCTCGGAACTTACGAAGAAAACGTCGAACAGTCTGTCGAACGCGGAACACTCCGCCTGGGATTTGGCGCAGATGGTCCTGAGCGCCGCCTTTACGCTTTCCCTTTCGGCAAAACCGGTAAGTTCCAGCGCTCTGCAGGCGTCCTCGGCCTCTTTTGTCCCGACAGAAAGACCCTCCCGGGACAGGAGACGCACAAATTCAGCTATTCTGGATAGATAAAGATCGTGGTCCATGGAATGGAACCGTCAGTTGTGGTGATGGTGGCAGTGGTGTCCCTCGTTGCCGGTACAAGCAGTGCCGTCCGCGTGGACATGTCCTTCGCAAGGCGTGCCGTCAGCGTGAACGTGGCCGGCGCAACCGCAGCCGGTATCCAGCTGGGCTATGTCTTCCTCGTTCTTAAGGATGAAGCCTGCGGTAAGTCCGGCGGCCTCCGGTGTAAGATCGGGAATTCCAAGAGCCTCCAGCGCCGCTATCCAGTCCAGGGTCTCGGCTATGGAGGGCTTCTTCATGATATTGTCGTTCTCGCGGAGGTCGTGGACGGCCTGCGCAACGGCAAGAGCCAGCCTGTCGGATACGTTGGGCATCTTGGCCTTTATTATGGCTACTTCCTTCTCTATGTCCGGATAGTTTATGAAAAGATAGGCGCAGCGGCGCCTTAAAGCCTCGGAAAGAGGTCTTGTGCGGTTGGACGTAAGCACCACGAAGGGCGTGCTCTTGGCCTTTACGGTGCCTATCTCGGGGATCGTAAGCTGGAGCTCGGAAAGCATCTCCAGAAGGAAGGCCTCGAACTCTTCGTCGGCCTTGTCTATCTCGTCTATGAGAAGCACTACGGGCTTTTCGGAACGTATTGATTTAAGGAGCGGCCTTTCCAGAAGGTACTCTTCGCTGAATACGGACTTGGTGAGCTCCGTCTTGTTCTGCGGCTGGGCCTGACCCATGCCTACCTGTATGGAAAGGAGCTGCTTCTGATAGTTCCACTCGTATATGGACTTGCTCTCGTCCAGTCCTTCGTAGCACTGCAGCCTTACCAGCTCTCTTCCAAGAGCGTAGGCCATTACCTTGGCTACCTCGGTCTTTCCTACGCCGGCGGCGCCCTCTATCAGAAGGGGCCTTCCAAGCGCCAGGGACACTACCAAAGTGGTTATGAGAGTCTCGTCGTATATGTAGCCGGCTTCGTCCAGCTTTTTCTTAAGTTCTTCGGGGGATATTATCATTTAGAGTATTTCGTACTTTCCGCCCAGGGCCGCGAAGTCCTTCAGGAAGTTCCTGTAGATCTTCTCCGGGGTGTATTCGCTGTCCAGTATTATCGGCTTTACGAACTTGGGCGACGCAAGGGCCATGGACATGAATATCCACGGATCCCTGTGGCAGTTTATCTTAATATCTTCCGGATATTCCGGCTTGCCCGTTCCTTCAATGCGTATGCCGTCTTTTGTGAGCTCCGCTTTCTGGCCGAGAGCTCCGCAGATCTCCTTCATTACGGCGAGTCTGTCGGACTCCTTGCTGCGCAGCTGGGGCACTCCGCTTATTGTAACGGAGGCTCCCTTGACCGCGGACATCGCCGCGTAGAAGGTCGCAAGACTTGGACAGGTGGACGCGTCCAGATCCAGCTCGGCGTAGTCCTGAGCTATGAACGGGAACTCCTTGGCCACGTCCCTGTAGAGCTGTGGAGAATCCGCCGGCAGCTGGGTTATGACAACGTCTCCGCTGCGTTCGCCGCTGGCCGCTCCGGCCGCCACCCACAGAGCCGCGAGGCCCCAGTCGTTCTCGGTGGTAATCTCGCCGGGGGAGTGGTAGTACTGTCTGCCGGGTATACGGTAACCGTAATCGGTCTTTTCTATGGTAACTCCGAAGTCCGCCATGGATCTTATGGTAAGATCTACGAAAGAGCTGTCCACGAGCGGGGAGGCGAGCTTAAGCGTGCTGTCGCCGACAAGCAGCGGAAGCGCCATCAGCAGCGCGCTTATGAACTGCGAGCCTTCGTCGCCCTCGAACACGTATTCGCCGGGCTCCAGCTTTCCCTGCATGGTAAACGGCATGGAGAACTTGGAGAAGCGCACTCCGCGTATGGCCATCCTGCCGGTAAGCGGGAACAGCGCCCTTCTGGGAAGATTTCCGCCGGCCTTGCACTCCGCGCGTATTCCGAAAGCCGCCGCCAGGGCTATCGCTATCCTGGAAGTGGTGGCGCTCTGTCCGAAGTTGAACTCCGCTATCTGCCCCATCACTCCCTTGGGGAAGGGTGTTACGGTTACGTCGCTGCCGTTTCTGTCCACTACGCAGCCCAGAGCTTCCAGACAGTTTACTGTAGCGTCCACGTCCTCGCAGTCCGGAACGTTATGCACGGTGGTGGGCTTGGCCGGTATGCAGGACATGAAAAGAAGCCTCTGCGCGTGCGCGTGCGACGCGGGGGCTTTAAGCTGTCCGCTGAATACCGAAGGATAAATTCTGATCATGGTCTTCCTCCCAAGCGATTATACTATTTTTTCAACGCAAAGACAATCAGCATTAAAATGTGCTATAATTAATTAACTATGCGGAAAAGGAGGCGGACATGCAGATCAGCGACAGCAAACTGGAGTATCTCAAGCTTCTGGCAAGGACTTACAGGTCGGAGAACGAAACGGAAGCCGAGATAGTAAATCTCATGACCATACAGAACCTGCCCAAGGGCACGGACTACTTCATGAGCGACATCCACGGAGAGTACGAAGCCTTCGTGCACATTCTCCGGAACGCCTCCGGAACCATAAAACGCAGGATAGACGAGATCTTCCCGGAGATGGACGATGCGGAGCGCAGATCCTTCGCCACCCTGGTCTATTACCCCAGCGAAAAGCTGGAGATGATACTGCCGGAGATAAAGGACAAGAACGAGTTCTACAGGACGACGCTCAGGAGGCTTGTAAAGCTCCTGGAGATATCCACGTTCAAATTCACAAGATCCTACGTCAGAAAACGCATTCCCGAAAAGTACGCCTACACCGTGGAGGAGCTCCTCTACGGAACCAGCGGCGAAAGCTCCTACGGCGGCATAAACCACAGGGATTACATCATAGATTCCATCATAGACGTGGGCTGCGCGGACGACTTCATAAGGGTCCTCTGCGGTACCATAGCCAGAGTTTCCATATTCCGCATGCACATACTGGGAGACCTCTACGACAGAGGCCCCGCGGGCGAGAGGATAATCGATACCCTCATGCTCTACGACAACGTGGACATACAGTGGGGCAACCACGACATCCTCTGGATGGGAGCCGCTGCCGGCAACCGCGCCTGCATCGCCAACGTCGTAAGGAACTGCACCAAGTACGACAACATCCACACTCTGGAGGTGGGTTACGGAATAAGCCTGCGCAAGCTGGAGACCTTCGCGCTGCGCACCTATCCCAAGGCGGACAACCCCATGATGATGGCCGCCGCCATGATGCAGTTCAAGGTGGAAGGCCAGCTCATAAAAAAGCACAGCCACTACGAGATGGAGTCGCTGCTGCTTCTGGACAAGATAGACTACGAAAACCATACCATAGACATAGACGGAAAGACGTACAAGCTCAGCGGAGCGTACTTCCCGACCGTGGATCCGGCTGATCCATACAGGCTTACGGGCGAGGAAGAAGAGCTTATGCAGGATCTGGAGAGGGAGTTCGCGGAGAGCCGCATCCTCCAGCAGCACACCAGATTCATGTTCGACCACGGCAGCTTCTACAAGGTGCTTAACGGCAACCTGCTGTTCCACGGCTGCATCCCTCTTACGGAGGACGGCGAGTTCGATCCGATAAACACGGATGACGGCTACAAGTACGGCAGGGAATGGTTCGATTACGCGGAGAAGCTGGTGCGCACCGGCTACTTCAGCAAGGGCGGCAGGGACAAGCAGCGCGGAGTGGACCTGTTCTGGTATCTGTGGTGCGGATATAAGAGCCCAATGTTCGGCAAGGAGAAGATCACCACCTTCGAGAGGCTCTTCATAGACGACAAGGAGACCCACGTAGAGAAGAAGAACCCGTACTACGACCTCTACGACCGCGTGGATGTAGTAGAAAAGCTCCTTAAGGAGTTCGGCGGGGATCCGGAGAACGGAATAGTCATAAACGGCCACGTTCCGGTAAAGAAGGGCAGCAGCCCCGTCCACGCCGGCGGCAGGCTTATAGTGATAGACGGAGGCTTCGCCAAGGCCTACCAGAAGACCACAGGCATTGCGGGCTACACGCTTGTACAGAATTCCAACGGCTTCCTGCTCTCCGCCCACGACGCTTTCACCACGAAGGAGAGAGCCATCGCGGAGGAGCTGGACATAAAGACCGTACCGGTACAGGAAGAGCCGGTAAAGAACAGGATAAGGAACAAGGACACGGACGCCGGCAGGGCAAGGCAGGCAGAGATAGAGAACCTGAAACTGCTGCTCGAGGCGTACAGGGCGGGCATCATAAAGCAGTAAAGTCCCGGGCGCAGGCAGGGCTGCGCGGTTCCGGGGGCTGAAGATAAGCATCAAAAGGGTAATTTACGGTAAATGTCGGAAGATAACAGAGCTAAAAAAACATTCGTTGCCGGCGCGGCGCTTCTGGGCGTCGCGGGAATTCTGGTAAAAGTGCTGGGGGTGTTCTTCAGGATACCCCTGACCAACATCATAAGCGCTAACGGAATGGGATACTACCAGACGGCCTATCCTATGTACATTTTAATGCTTACGATCTCGTCGTCGGGACTGCCCACGGCGATATCCCGCATGATCTCCGAAAGGCGCTCCACCGGCGAGTATTTCGAGGCGTACAGGGTATTCAGGATCTCCTTCAAGGTAATGGCTGCCTTGGGCGTTGCCACGGCTGTGATCGTATTCATCTTCGCGCCCTGGATAACCAGGCTGCAGGGCGAACCGGACGCTGTATACGCGCTCAGGACCACTGTTCCGGCGCTGTTGCTGTGTCCGATCATGAGCTGCTACCGCGGCTTCTTCCAGGGGCAGAAGTCCATGGGCCCGACCGCTGTTTCGCAGGTAGTGGAGCAGGTATTCCGCGTAGGCATAGGACTGGCGCTGGCGGCTCTTCTGATGTCCAAAGGGCTTCCCCACGCTGCGGCGGGAGCAAGCTTCGGAGCAAGCGCGGGCGCTCTGTTCGGACTGATCGCGGTCCTGTTCATATTCGTCCACAACAAGCCTGTCATGATGTCGGAGATAAAGGAGTCCGGACGCAAGCCCATACAGCCTTCTTCCGGCATAGTGCGCGACCTGTTCGCCATAGCCATACCCATCACCATAGGCGCCTGCATAATGCCTATCCTCAACTGGATAGACACCCTGATAGTAAAGAACGTCCTTATGGACATCGGCTATACGGACGCGGCCGCCAGGACTCTCTACGGCGAGCTCTCCGGCATGGCGTCTCCTATCATAAACTTCCCGCAGGTGCTTACGCAGGCGATATGCTTAAGCCTGGTACCTGTCATCACTGACGCTTTCAAGCGCGACGACATGGACTTCGTCCGCAAGAACAGCGCTTTGGGCATGCGTTACGCGGCGCTGATAGGTCTTCCGTGCTCCATAGGCATGATAGTTCTGGCAAGGCCCATAATGCTTCTGTTCTACCGCAGCCAGCAGGACAGCATAGCCAACGCAGCGTCCTGTCTGTCGTTCTACGCTGTGGGACTGTTCTTCCTGGCCTCGGTCCACGCTCTTACCGGCGTACTGCAGGGCATAGGAAGGCAGGGCATTCCGGTAAAGAATCTGTTCATAGGCGCAGTTGTAAAGGTCGTCATAACGTACGTTCTTACCAGGATCCCCGCGGTAAACGTAAGGGGAGCCGCCATAGGCACTACCTGCGCCTACATAGTGGCAGCCTGGCTGAACCTCGTTGCCGTAAGGCGCTACACCGGCATGAAGTTCGATCTGAAACTGATGTTCGCAGGGCCGGCTATATCCTCGCTTGTAATGGGCGCAGCGGCGTTCGGCGTGTACAGGATCCTCTCCGCAAGGATGGGCAACGCTGTGTCGACTCTGGCAGCCGTTTTCATAGGCGTCGTTATCTACGTGATCATGGTCTTCCTGACACGTTCCATAAAGCTGGATGAGCTGTCCTCCGCACCCGGTTTCAGAAGGCTGAGCAGGATTTTCAGGAAGTAGTTTTTATACAGTTGTTTAGCGACTCGCCGCTCTCTTTAAGGGGGCGGCGGTTTTATGTAAATCAGTTTTGCGGACGCAGGGCAAAAATCCCGAAAAATGTTGATTTTTTAAGCCTTTTCGGCGTTTTTGAGGTTGACTTATTTGGTGAAATCAGTACAATAATAGGTGAACGAAAGTTGTATCGAAAAGGCGTTTTTAAAGCCAATAAATAATAGGAGGAATAAAATGAATAAGTCTGAATTAGTAGCAAGCGTAGCAGCTAAGACCGGTCTTACCAAGAAGGATACGGAGATCACCGTTAACGCGGCGCTGGAAGCACTCGAGGCAGAGCTCAAGAAGGGCGGAAAGGTACAGCTGATCGGCTTCGGTACCTTCGAAGTTAAGGCTCGCAAGGCTCGTCAGGGCAGAAACCCGCAGAAGCCGGGCGAAGTAGTTAAGATCCCCGCAAGCAAGGCTCCCGTATTCAAGGCCGGCAAGGCTCTCAAGGACGCTGTAAACAAGAAGTAATATAGGCTGTTCTTTAAAGGGCGGACCGAAAGGCCCGCTCTTTTTTATTGCTTCGCGTAGGCCGCATCGTTGCCATTGCCTTGCGCATGAACGAGCCAAAGTGCTATACTATAATTTAATATATCTATATATCATATATAGAAAAGCGGTCGAGGACCGCGGAAAGGCAAGTCTTAATGGGGCCGGATTTCACTAAGAAAATGAAGGAAGAATACACCATAATCGCGCCGGATATCTTTCCGACGCACATGGAGCTGATCGAGGCTGCCTTCAGGATCTACGGCTACAAGGTGGTGGCGGTGCATTACGAAGGCAAGAAGGTCATCGACACCGGCCTTAAGTATCTTCACAACGACGTCTGCTACCCGGCGATCTGCTCGCTGGGACAGCAGCTCTACGCTCTGTCCTGCGGCGATTTCGATCCGGACAAGTCCGCCCTCATAATGTTCCAGACAGGCGGCGGCTGCAGGGCGTCCAACTACATAATGCTCCTTCGCAAGGCCCTTAAGAACATGGGCATGGAGCACGTTCCGGTGATTTCGGTAAGCTTCGGCCAGCTGGAGAAATACAGCGGCTTTAAGATAACGCCGGCCATGGCGCTTACCGCGCTGCGCTGCCTGATATACGGCGACATGCTGCTCCTGCTTAAGAACCAGACTCTGCCCTACGAGATCAACAAGGGCGACACCAGGCGTGTAGTGGACAAGTGGATAAAGGAACTGACGGATCAGCTGGCGCATAAGAAAGGCCTTACGAGTCGCGCCATGAAGAAGAACCTTGCTGCCATAGCAAAGGATTTCCACGACATTCCCCGCGAAAAGAAGGACCTTGTAAAGGTCGGCATCGTGGGCGAGATATACGTAAAATACGCGTCCCTGGGCAACAACGGCCTGGAGGAGTTCCTGCTGTCGCAGGGCTGCGAGTACATGGTGCCCGGCGTGCTGGGCTTCTTCCAGTACTGCTTCGCCAACATGGAGAAGGACCACGAGTACTACGGCGGAGGCCTGGGCGCTCTGTGGGGCGGCCGCATAGCCGGTAAGATCTCCGACCGCTGGGAGAAAGCCATGCTGGACGCGCTGGAACCCTATCCGGAGTTCGTCAAGCCCGTTCATTTCGGCAAAGTGGAGGAGCTTGCGGACACGATACTGGACCGCGGAGTAAAGATGGGCGAAGGGTGGCTCCTGCCCGGCGAGACCGCGGAGCTGATAGAAAAAGGTTACACAAACGTCATATGCGCCCAGCCCTTCGGCTGCCTGCCGAACCACATAGTGGGCAAGGGCACCATCAGACGGCTGCGGGAGCTCTATCCCAAGGCCAACATATTCCCGGTGGACTACGACTCCGGAGCCTCCAAGGTAAACCAGGAGAACCGCATCAAACTGATGCTCGCGATAGCCCGCGAACAGGAGGGCAAAGCATGAAGAAGCTAGGCATAGACGTAGGTTCAACAACTTTAAAATGCGTGGTGATGGACGCGGACGGAAAGCTTATTTTCGCAAGGTATCTGCGCCATCTTTCCAAGATAGACGAGTGCCTGGGCGAGATGCTGTCGCAGGTGAGCGCGGAGCTTCCGGGCGAGACCTTCGAGCTTGCGATGTCCGGTTCCGCCGGCATGGGCCTGGCGGAGAGCATGGGCCTTCCGTTCGTGCAGGAAGTGTACGCGGAGAGGGTGGCCGTAAAGCGCCTGGCTCCCGGCACGGACGTTGTTATAGAGCTGGGCGGCGAGGACGCCAAGATACTCTTCCTTACCGGCGGTTTCGAGATGCGAATGAACGGCACCTGCGCCGGCGGCACGGGGGCGTTCATAGACCAGATGGCTTCGCTGATGCAGGTCCCCACGGAACAGATGGACGCACTGGCGGCAAAGCACGAGAAGCTCTACACCATAGCCAGCCGCTGCGGCGTTTTCGCCAAGTCCGACGTTCAGCCGCTGCTCAACCAGGGCGCCAGAAAGGAAGACATCGCCGCGAGCATTTTCTACGCTGTTGTCAACCAGACCATAGCCGGCCTTGCTCAGGGCAGGGAGATAAAGGGAAACATACTCTACCTGGGCGGACCGCTCACATACATTCCGCAGCTTAGGGCTGCGTTCGACGACGTTCTGGGATCGAAGGGCACATGCCCGGAGAATTCGCTCTACTACGTGGCCATGGGAGCCGCGTGGGCCGGAAGCGGGGAGACCATAGACATACCGCAGCTTCTGGACAAGCTTGCGAACCGCGGGACCGGCAAAGGCTATACAGCCTGCACCCCCCTGTTTACATCCGAAGAGGAGTACGCGGAGTTTACCGAAAGGCACAGGAAAGCATCCGAAGGAATAAGCGAGATAAACGCTCCGGAGCTGGAGATGTTCCTTGGAATAGACGCGGGATCCACCACGGTAAAGCTGGTGCTTACGGACAGGAAAGGCAACGTCTTCCGTCCTCTGTACACCCCCAACAACGGCAACCCGGTGCCCATAGTAAAGAGCTACCTGCAGCAGCTCTACAGGGACTATCCGGGGATAAGGATACTGGGCTCCGCCGTCACAGGCTACGGCGAGGAGATAATACGCAACGCGTTCTGCGTGGGCACGGGCGTGGTCGAGACCGTGGCGCACTATACCGCCGCGAAGAAGTTCTGCCCGGACGTGGACTTCATACTGGACATAGGCGGACAGGACATAAAGTGCTTCCAGATAAGGGGAGGCGCGATAGACAGCATATACCTTAACGAGGCTTGCTCCTCCGGCTGCGGATCCTTCCTGCAGACCTTCGCGGGAGCGCTCGGATACAGCCCGGCGGAGTTCGCCAAGCTGGGACTCTACGCGGAAAAGCCCGTGGATCTGGGTTCCCGCTGCACGGTATTCATGAACAGCTCCGTAAAGCAGGCCCAGAAAGACGGCGCCGCGGTGGAAGACATTGCCGCGGGACTTTCCATAAGCGTAGTCAAGAACGCCCTCTACAAGGTGATACGCTGCGCAAGCGCGGAGTCCCTGGGAAAGAACATAGTCGTCCAGGGCGGAACGTTCCTGAACGATTCGGTGCTGAGGGCATTCGAACAAGAGATAGGCGCGGAGGTGATACGTCCGGCCTTCGCTCCGCTGATGGGAGCGTACGGCGCGGCCCTCTACGCCATGCAGCACGAGGATACGTCCAGAGGCGCTCTGCTCAACGCGGAGCAGCTGGAAGCCTTCGTACACAACGTAAAGACAGCAAGCTGCGGTCTGTGCACCAACAACTGCAGCCTTACCATAAACGATTTCGGCGGCGG
>JAEEGL016080057.1_pt1 | contig 11314 bp, 5 predicted proteins | sample 9134231 | NCBI WGS metagenome assembly JAEEGL01 (sample SAMN16246548, study PRJNA631951) | gut metagenome | biome: gut microbiome; feature: rumen; material: fiber-attached | host: Bos | place: Iran: Karaj | collected 2018-10
GAAAATATAAATTTAATAATTCATTATAAATAATAGAATTATTAATTTCAAACTTTGAATCAACTTCTAAATATTTATTTCTAGCAATACAAATCCAAAGTAACCATCTTAAATTATTAGGTGGTCCTTTTATTAAGATTTTTTGAAATTTTTTATGTTTAAAAATATTTAATTTATCAAACAAACCATTTATATTTAATTTAAAATCATATAAATTAATATCAGAATTTGAACGTTTTGTATCTATTTGACCTTTAAATATTGTTGATTGAGACTTTAATGATGGATGATTTAATGTATTAATATTAAATTTTTTTCTTTGTATTTTATCTATTGCTTTTATTACTTTAAAAATATTATTTTCATTTGGATCATTTTGAGTTGTTATTAATCTTGTTGAGTTTTCATTATTATTATCTAATTTATTATAAAATTTATATTTAAGAATCAATTCTGTAAAATAGAAAAAATCATTTTTTTTTATTTTATTATTTGAATTATCATTTGAATGAAGTGATTTTATTAATTTAGGAATTGAAATTGAATTAAATTTTCTTTTTTTTGTTTCGCATAAACCCATTTTTTAATTTTGATATATAATATAAATAAATAATACAAAGTAATTTTAATAAGAAATAAAAATAAAATATATATAATTTTAATAGTTTTTAAATATAAAATATAATTGATAAATAATTATCTTTTTATTTAAATGTTTAAATATATAACTATTAGTTTAAATAAAAATTATTATATATAAATAAGGAAGAATTTAAATATATTGAAAAAAAGAGAATAAAAAAATTTATGGATTTAACTATTTCAAGGTTTATATATATTTGTTGAATATATTTATTCAAAAAAATTCAAAAGTTTAAAAAATATTTTAATAATATTTATAAAAAAATCCTTTTTTATGTTAAATTATTAAATTTTCATACATATTTAATATTGACTACTTAACAATGGTAAATTAAACATTCCAGTTTCCATTGAATTTGTGTTTAATTTTTCCATCATTTTCTTCATTAATTTAAATTTCGTTCTAATAGGACTTTTCCTTTGAGTTTTATTACTCATTTTTTTTTTAATATCACCCATATTTTCAAAAGTATTATTATTATTAATAGAATTTGAATCATCAAAAAGACTTTTTCTTTTATTTTTCTTAAAAGTATGAGTAGGTAAAATATTAGCACTCATTAATCTTGAATTATGATTATTATTTGCATTAGAAAATGAAATATTTGTACTATGAAAAGGAATTGAAACTAAACTATTAATTTCAGTATTAATATATTGTGGTTGAATATTAATATTTGATTTAATTGTCATTCCTAATTTAGTATTACTTTTATTTAAAAATGCTTTTTTTATTTCTTGTTTTTTAACAGTAAAATTTTTATGTGTTTTCACAGATTTAATAAAAGTGTCATTATCATTTTGTTTATGCATAAATTTAATATCATTTTTATGATTTACTTTTTGTTTTAATATAAACATATTATTAATTCTTTTTTTATTCAAATCTTCATTTTTCAATTTTTCATAATAAGAACAATTTTCTTTTGCAAATTTAGCACTTTCATACATTTCATTATGAACTTTAATTTCTTCATTATAAATCTCCATAATAGACTTTTTAAAATTAGGAAAAAATTCCAAAATATAATTAATATCAATTTTCATAAGAGTAGTATATTCTCTAGTAATTAACAAACCACTATTATATTTATTATTCCCTTCAAAACAACTTTCAAAACCAACAATTGCACCTTTTTGAAATTTAGAAAGTATTTTAACTTCTCTTATTTTTTCATAATAATCTTTTTTTTCTTTTGCAAAAGGTAAAATTACTGAACTACATTCTCCTTGATAGACTAAATATAAACAATTAGCATTATCAAAAGGTGTATAAACTAAAGATTGTTTTTCAAAAAAAGTTGGAATTATTTTTGTTAAAATATGACCAATTTTTATTCCTACTTTAAATATTGGAAGAGTTTTAGATAAAAAATTAACTTTATTTGAATCTGCTCTTTGAAAAATATCAGTTAATAATTTATCAAAATATAATTTTTCAAGATAAAATAAATCACCAGTTTCTTTTATATAAATTGAAGTTGTTCTTGGTATTGAATATATTAATCCCCATTCACCAAAACACATTCCTTTTTGAAAACTAAATTTTTCTTCTTCAAATTGTTTTATAAAGTCATCTAAATTATTTTCTATATCTTTTGGTGTTTGATTAAATTTAAGTGCTTTAATTGTTTCGTTTTTCTCTTTTTTTTTTTTCTTTGTTACAATATTTAATTTAATTGTTAAATCAATTTCTTTTTTTAATTGTTTTTTTACTTTAAAATCTATTTCCTTATCAATATCTTCTTCTGTTTTTTGTTCTAATCTTTCTAATTTTTTTTTTTGTATTCTTTCAAATTTTTTTTCATCCATTGGTAAAAATTCTTTTTCTAATTCATTTTTAGCAATATTTTTACTTTTTTTTTTATTATTATTATTATTTATTTCTTCTTCTTCTTCTTCACTTTCATCTTCACAATCACTCATAAAAACTTCAATAGGAATATTTTTTTTATCAATTATATCATTTTGAACATTTAAACCTTTTTCTCTTTCATATAAAAATTTTTTAGTATAATCAGTAAAATTTACTTCTCTTACAGAACATTGTCCTTTTATTACTCCATATAAAGCTTTTGCTTTATCACCTTGTCTAAAAAGATATTGTCCTTTTTTAACATGAATATGTCTTATAAAATATGATATTTTTTTTATATCTTCTTCTGTTAATTCATTAAAGTGAATATAACGAATTAATCCATGAAATTGAAGTAAACAGAAATATATTAAATTTACTTTTCTTTGTTTTTCATCATTTGGATTTAATTCATATGATTGTAAATAACGATTAAAGTCAAATACTGATAAATTTTTTATTCGGTTTTTATGTTTTAAAATGTGTATTATGTCTTTTGATGCTTCTTTTATTAATATTTGATCTATGTCTAATTCTTTTAGTAATTGTTGTTCATTATTTGTCATTTTTTTTTTAATAATAATTTTGGTTTTAACACTAATTTTTTTTTAATTATAATTTTTATTTTTTTTGATATATTTTTAATTAATTATAATTTCCTTTGTATTTAATTATTAATTAAACTTTCACTTCTATTAATCTTAAAAAAATTAATCCAATTAGATATTTTTTCATTTAAAGGTATTCTTCTAAAATATTTATTACTAATATTTTTATGTTTATTAATAAGATTTTCAACAAATTCATTTTTAATACTAGTACTTTGTTTAATAGTATAGCCACTCATAATTTGATTAGTTTGAACTAAAAAACTACCACAAGAAAAAATAGAAAGAGGTAAAATTCCAATTATAATCAAACTAGTAATAGGATTAATATATTTAGGAACATTATCAATATTACTATAAAACAAATAAATAATAATAATAAATCCAATACTACTTGGTAATAATAAAAAATATAAACTTCTAGTTCCAATACAAAGATATAAAATACTAATTATAATTGAACTAACTGCAAATATCAATAATATACTATTTCCTTCATACATTTTTATCCAAATTGGATATTCACTTAAAAAATAAACATAAATAATATGATATATTGTAAATATTGTAGAACAACTTCCTAATATTGTTCCATTTAATAAAAATAAATAAAAAGCTTTATGATTTCTTAATCCAACACAATTACTTATATAAAAACAATGATGATCAAAATTTAAAACACAATTATCACAATATTTACAATGAGAAGATTTTGGGGGTCTAAAAATATTACAAGTATTACATTTTCTTTCAGTGAAAATTGAAGGTATTATTTCTTCTGTTAATTTATCATAATCTTTTTCTTTTTCTTCTTCTTTTTTTTCTTCTTTTTCTTCTTCTTTTTCTTCTTCTTTTTCATTATTTTTATTATTATCTAATATTATTATATCATCTTTTCCACCTTTATTATTATTTTTTTTTATATTTATTTCTTTTTTTTCTTCATTTGAATATTTTATTAATTCATTTTTTATTTCTTTTTTTAAATCATCTTTTTCCATTTGAAAGTTTGGATGATTTCTTGGAATAATTCCAGGTTCTATTAAGAAACTATTAGTCATATAATAAATTGTCAAAAAGCAAAAAACTCCTTCAAAAATAAAGAATAAAAAATGATAAAATTCTTTTAATGCTATTATTAATGAAATATTTAATATTATTATTAACATTATTATAAATATTAATAATAGCACTGTATCTGGAATTCCTAATACTTTTTTTTTTCTAAATATATTTATTATTATATTGTTTCCTATTTCTTTTTTAGATTCTTTTATATTTTCTTTTTTTGGTTCTTCTGTTTTATCAATATTTAATATGATATTTTTGGATTTTAAATCTAAAATTTCATCTGATGAGTCACTTGATGATATTTGAGAATTATATTCCATACAATTAAAAAAATGTATTAAATAAATAAAAAAATGAAATAAAATGAAATAAAGTATTTAAATTAAAATTAATACTATAATTAATATATATGAAAATCTAATTTATTTTCGATTTTATTAATATTCACAAAGTCTATAATAAAATTTTTACAAGAAGATAGAAAAAGATATAATTTAATTTTGAATTTAAAATTTAATTTCACTTAATTATCAATTTATTTAATTTTGATTATATTATTATCTTTTTTTTTAATAAATTTTTAAATTTTTGTCTTATATAAAACACGAAACAAATTCTTATTTATAATTAATTATAATATGTTGAATAGAAAAAGAAATTTAGAACCATTAGATAGTATTCCATTAATAAAAGATACTAAAGAATCAAATATAAATAATGAAAACAGTGAATTAAATAATAATAATAATTTTGAAATTAATCAAAAAAAATGTGAAATATGTGGATTAAATATTTCAAAAAAGGAAGAAAGTGATCATTATATATGTCATGAATTACAAGGTGATTTAGAATTCAAATTATATAATAATTATGATTTTAATTTACACATAAATGGAAATTTTGATAAAGATGATGAATTATTAATTAAAAATAGTAATAATCCAATAATATATAAATTAGATCATGTAGAAAAAATTCCTCAAAATAATAAAAATTGCAGTATTTGTTTATTAGAATATAAAAATGATGATGATATTATGATTTTACCTTGTATGCATTATTTTCATGAAAAATGTATTAATAAATGGTTCATAAAAGAAAAAATTTGTCCTTTTTGTAAAATGATTTTTTTTGAAAAGAAGAATGAATATGATGAAAATTTTAATAATTATGATAATGATAGTGAAAATGAAAATGATAGTGAAAATGATAATGAAGAAAGTGAAAATAATGATGAAGAAAATGAGAATAATAGAGAAGAAGAAAATGAAAGTAATAATTTAGACAATGAAAATAATAATTTAGAAATTGAGAATAATAGAGAAGAAAATGAAAATAATAATGAAGAAAATGAAAATAATAATGAAGAAAATAAAAATAAATCTGAAAAAGGAAATGAATCAAAAAATGAGGATAAAAAAAGTGAAAATTAACTTTTAAAAGGTTAACTTTTTAACATTTCACAATTAATATAATTAATATAAATAAATAATTATTTAAATCAAACCAAATAATCATTATTTCAAAAAATATAAACAATTTATTCAAAATGAAAATAAAAATTAATTTTTTTTTCAAAAAAAAACTCAAACCAAAATAAAAAAAATAAATGTAAAAAAATAAAATAATTTTCAAAAGAAAAAAATGGGAATACCAAATTGTTCACATTGTCGTAAAGGTCAAGTAGACAAAGAAGAAATAATAAAAGCCAACACTCCATATGATACAAATTACAATAGTGAAACAACACCAAATCCTCCAAAAAAATACGACGCACCATCTCAAGAAACATATAAAAAAAACATGAACTCTATTTTCAAATCAAAAATAAATGAAATAGGTAAATTTATTCCAAATAAAGAATTCACATCATTAATTCCAGAAGAGACAAATAATTTTATGATAGAAAATGCATTTGATATAAATAAATATATATCAGAAAATAAAGATAATATTGAATCAGAACCAGTTGAATTTTTTAATGGAAATATTTATAAAGGAAATTGGAATCAAAATACAGAAATGGATGGATATGGACAATATATTTTAAAAAATGATGATGTATTCGTTGAAGGAATTTGGGATAAAGGTATATTAAAAGTAGGTAGAATTTTTTTACCTAATGGTGAAATATATGAAGGACAAATTGAAAATTCGTTATTTCATGGTCAAGGGAAATTAATAAATAAAAATGGAGATATTTATGAAGGTACATTTAAAAATGGTGAAAAAAATGATTATGGAAAAATTATTTTTAATGATGGTTGTATTTATGAAGGTTATTTAATTAATGATAATATTCCAAATGGGAAAGGAGAATTTAAATGGATTGATAATGAAAATATTAATACTAATATTTATATTAATTATAATTTTTATAATAATAGTAATAATAATTATATTTATAGTTATAATGGAAATTTTGTAAAAGGACAAATTGATGGTTTTGGAATTTTAAAGAATGAAAAAAGTGGAAGTGAATATAAAGGGAATTTTAAAAGGAATTTATTTGATGGAAAAGGTGTTTTTAAATGGGGAAATAATGATATTATTTATGATGGTGAATATAAAAATGGGAAAAAAAATGGAAATGGAAATTATACAAATAATAATTTTAAATATTCTGGTTATTTTAATAATGGGAAACCACATGGCGTTGGATTAGTTGATAGTGGTAATAAAATTTATAAATGTACTTGGAGAAATGGTTTTACTGTTGAATATCCTTGTTTACAATCTAATAATAATAGTAATTTAAATGAAAATGTTAATATTAATTTTAATCCTGAAGATGAAGATATTGATTTTAATAAATTGAAACATTTAAAAGTTGAAGATATGAAATATGCTGATTTTACTCCTAATCTTGCTTTTTCTGAAATTATCAATTAAATTTTTTTTTTTTTATTTAAATTTTATTGTATTTTTTTTTTATAATATAAATTTTTGAAATAAAACTTAATATCTTTCTTTTATTTTTTTATATATAGATTTTTTAAATAATGTGATAAAAATAAAAAAAAATATTTTTTTTATAATTTTTATATATAAATATACATACACTTATATATTAAAATGATGCTAAAAATATTTAAATATTTTGATAACTATAATACCTTTTATTATTAATATTATAAAAATTAGTAGTAATAATACATTATAACATACTCTTTTAATAATTATGTTGTCAAACTTAAATATTTTTTAAACACTTAATTCTATATTCAAAAATTTATTATAAAGGTAAAATTTTATATTTTAAATTTACAAATAATTTCAAATATCTTTTGAAATTGTTAAATGCTTTATTATATACTATAAATTCTACAAAATACACTACTATTATGGATGAAATAAATTATCGTTAGTTAATTCCTTAAGAATTTTTATATTTTTTTCTACATTTTCATTATAATTATTTTCGCTTTGGTAATTTAAAAAATGTGAATAACAAAATTGCCTAGAATCAAATCCAATGTTTGGATAATTTAACATTTTTAACGAATCAATTCTTGCAAACATTTGTTCAATATAATTTTTAACATTATTGAAAAATATTGTTTCTAAATTAATTGAATTATTATTTGAATTGATTGATTCGGTTAAATATCCTATTAAAGAATATAAATGTTCAATGATCATAAGTGAAGTTCTTTTTCCAAATTGGGAATAAAATAGTTTAGAATGAGAATTTATATAATCAATTAGATTTTTTACATCTTTATAAATTTGGAAATTACTTTCTAAAATTTTTCTACTAAAAATTTTATAATTTTCCATTAACTGTAAAAATGATAAATATGCAGTTTTTGAATTATCTATAAAATCATATCTCATATTTGGAAAATATTCAATTCCAAAAAAATGAAAGTTCATCGATTTAGTTAAACAATTTTCACATATAGAAATTACTTTTTCATCTTCTTTAATGTTCATTAAAATTTGTTTCATATTATAATAGATTTGACTTTGAATATTTGAAAAATTAGTTTTGAATAAAATATCATTTATTTCTTCGGTTATTTGAAAAAGAGAAATTGTGGAACGGCAAAAAAAACAATTTTTTTTATTTTCTTTTCCATTATTTTTCATTCTTTTTTATTTATATTAATGTTTTAAATATGAATATTATGTAATATATTCTGAAAATAAAAAATCTATTTTATATTTTTATTTAACTTCACTTTTGAATATTAAATTATTAAAAAAATATTTAAAGCAATTAATTTTTAACAATTCCACTCATTTATAATTTTAGATTTTTCAAGTTAGATTTATGAATATAATTAAAATTATTATTATTTTACATTTTTTTGTTTATTTAATATCACTTAATTGATATTCAATTTAATTATTTCCTTTTTTTTGAAATTCACACAATAACAACTATTTTATCCCAAATATTTTATTGATTGAATAAATTATTTTTTTCTATGATGTCATAAATTATTTTATTTTATCATTTAATTGTATGAAATTAATTTTTTATAACCTAAGTTTTCATTCCTATAAGTTATTACTTTTGATATTTGTAATTTCTTTTTTTTCAATTAAATTTAATCATAAAATAAGTAAAGCTAATTCCTGTAATTGTAATATTTATAATTGACTAATTAATTTTATATATTAAATCAAATATTCATGAAATTTTTTATTGTTCCTTTTAAATGATAAAAATATGATAAATTTTACTCAAATAAGTTATACTTTCGTTTTTTAAAATTAGATATTATAAATATTAATGTATTATTGAACTTAATTAAGAATTTTGAATACTAATTATGTAAATTATTATAATATACTTAAATCATTTGAATTAGAATCTGCAATTTTTAATTTATTATTTTAATTGTAAATCAATTTTTTAAAACTTAATTAATTTTCCAATGTATTTATTTTGGTTTACTCGTAAAAAAATTCTATTTTATCAATTATTTTAATATAATATTATATATAAATTAGTATAAAAAAAAATTTGATTATGAGATACTTCACAAATATTGTTGTAATATCTAATTTTTTTTTAATTTAATTATTTCATCTAATATATCTTGAATAGGTTAATTATGAATTATAATCAAGTTAATTAGATAATCTAATTCCAATTAATAGGGGTTCATAAGATTTTCAAGAATATGATTTATACAAGAATTAATTTAAATTATTTCTTTTAATTTAATTAATTAAAAATATTTGATTTTTTATTTTAATATTAGCATATTATTTTAATTTATCTAATTTATATTTCTAAATAATTTATTTTATCTATTATTTTATGAATTGAAAATAAATATTTATTAAAAAAAATTAATTTTAAATACTAAAAATAATAAAAAATAAATATTTTTAATTTAAATACCAAAAAATCAATAAACAAAAAAGCAAATAAATATAAAATCAACGTGCGTAAATTTAAAAAAAAAACAAAAAAAAACCCAATTTAAAAAATATAAAAATAAAAATTAAAAATTAAAATAATAAAAAATAATGTGAATCAAATAAAAAAAAATTAATTCTCAAAACCAAAAAAAAATCATTTCTAGAACTTTGAAAAAATCTAAAAAATCACTATAAAAGTGTAAAAAATAAAATAAAAACCATTTAAAAAATTTAAAAAGTAAATTTTAAAAAGAAAAAAAAAAACAATGAGTCATCAAGTAATAGGATTACATATAGGAAGTCTCGGCTCAGTAGTGGGTCGATTCAAAGATAGAGTAGTAGATGTAGTATTAAGCGATTCATCAAATCGTCAAGTTCCAACAGTTGTATCATACAATGACAGAGATAGAAATTTTGGTGATATGGCTCTACAAACAATAAAATCAAATTTTAAAAGAACTTTTATTTATCCAAATAGATTTTTAGGTATTCAAAAAAATTGGCCTTTTTTAAATGAAGAATCAAAATATTCAAATATTAAACCAGTATTAGATCAAACTGGAAAAATTGGTTTTAATGTAAATTACAAAGGAAAAGAAGATTTTTATACTCCAGAAAGTTTAATGGGATTATATTTTTCAAAAATTAAAAATAATTGGACAAGAGAAGGTATTGATACTGATGATATTGTTGTAAGTATTCCAGATTATTTTACAGTTTATGAAAGAAAAGCAATGTTAGAAGCTATTCAAATTTCTGGTATTAAATGTTCTGCTTTAATTAATGAATCTAGTGCTACTTCTTTAAGTTATGGTTTATTAAGATTAAATGAATTTACTGATGATAAAAATAGAATTGTTGGTTTTGTTGATATGGGACAAGCAAAAACAACAATTTTCTTTGGTACTTTTAATAAAAAAGAAATGAAAGTTGTATCAGTTTCTAATGAAAGATTTTGTGGTGCTAGAGAATTTGATTATTTAATTTCTCAACACATTTCTGATATATTCAAAAAAAAATATGGTTGTGAACCAATGACTGCTCCAAAAGTAAGAATAAGATTAATGGAATATATTGCAAAAATAAGAAAGACATTAACAGTAAATAAAGAAACTGGATTAAATATTGATAGTTTAATGGATGGTGAAGATTTAACTTATAATTTAACAAGAGAAGAATTTGAAAAAATAATAAAACCAGTTACTGATAAATTTAGAAAATTATGTGAAAAATCAATTAAGGATTTAATTGAAAATACTAAATTTAAATTAGAAGATGTTCACTCAATTGAAATGGTTGGTTGTGCTGTTAGAACTCCAATTATACAAGAAATTATAAAAGATGTTTTTAAAAAGGAAGTTTCTAAAACTTTATTACCTGATGAATGTATTAGTCGTGGTTGTACTCTTTTTGCTGCTATGAATTCACCTTATTTTTCTGTTAGAAATTTTGAATTTCATCATTTTAATCCTTATACTATAGAAGTTGAATATCCTTATGTTAAAAAAGATGGTAGTATTGTTATTAAAAGAGATGTTCTTATTAAAAAAGGAGATAATTTCCCTAAAGGGAAAGATTATACTTTTGATAAAAATATGATTGTTAAACATAATTTTACTGTTAAGTTTTATTATAATAAAAAAGAAATTGATTGGATTGAGAATGATTTGTTAAATGCTTTTAATATTACTATTCCTGGGAAAATGGAAGATAGATCTTCAGTTAAGTTTACTTTTAGTGTTGATTTAAATTGTATTCC
>JAEEGL016318171.1_pt1 | contig 11314 bp, 12 predicted proteins | sample 9134231 | NCBI WGS metagenome assembly JAEEGL01 (sample SAMN16246548, study PRJNA631951) | gut metagenome | biome: gut microbiome; feature: rumen; material: fiber-attached | host: Bos | place: Iran: Karaj | collected 2018-10
CAAGGTATCGACTTCACGTCATTGGGACCGTTAATCCTATCCTTTTCAGAAGTTCTTGCCGCTGAACTTGTTCAGCAGGGCTTCATTCGGGGAAGCCGCGTTTCCCTTTTTGTTAGCGACAAAATCCCCCGTCTACCGATCGCCGACGTAACCTGACGCGACGCCGGAGCAAATTGTCGGAAAGCCGGGCCAATTTGTCGGAAAAATATGGTATAATGGAAGGGGCATCGCTCCCGGGAAAACCAAAGCGATAAACCCAAAGAAACGAGCCCGGAGGCAGAGGGGATCGGGGGCCGGGAGAAGATCTCCTTCCGATGAATCATGATCAGCGTCAGGAAGGCGGAGGAAGACCCGCACCGACCGCACCATCTGCGATATGCCGAATTTGTCCCATGCCCCTGCTGTTCCGGAGACCTCTTTGTGCGCGGGACCTGCCAGAGAAAGGTCAGGAGAATCACCGAACACTCAGACGGTCAGTTCCCTGAAACATGGTACCTCCGCGTCATGCAGTGCAGGCAATGCCGGAAGACCCACCGGGAACTGCCCGACTGGATCATCCCGTACAAGCGGTGCAGCGCGGAGATGTACGCTGAAATCGCAGTATGTGATGAGGAAGAAGATCAGAAGGTCTGCTGCGATGGTACGACGATCACCGTTGTCCGGCTTTGGGTGGAGTGGTTTCTGAACTACGCCCGGCACATCGCGAAAGCGATGAAGATCCTGTATCCGGGATTCAGCCCGATTCCCGACAACAAACCGCTGGCTGACCGGCTGACGTATTTTGTCCGTCTGGTCGTCAACAGCGGAAACTGGGTACACAACCGTTCCGCATATCCTGTCGCAGACTGATCTGCTACAATGAAGGCAACCTGAACAAGGAGGTGCCTTTTGATGGCAGATATGAAGAACAGGAAGCACGCAGACGAGATTGCGGAGGAACGGCTCAGGATGATTGCGCCTCTGCTGCAGCCCGATCCCGGCGGCAGACCTTTTCCGCGTCTCAAGGAAGACGTCAGCGAGCGTACCGGTGTATCCGTCCGCTCCCTCGAACGGTATCTCGCCGCGTACAACGAGAAGGGGTTTGACGGGTTGAAGCCAGATGGCAGGAGCACCGCTCTGAAGTTCAAGATCAGTCAGGAAATCCTTGACGCGGCGATCCTGCTGCGGCGGGAACAGCCGTCCAGAAGCATTCCCACCATCATCCATATCCTGGAGATGGAAGGTGTGGTGGAGGAAGGCGAACTGAAACGGACCACGCTGCAGGACGCCCTCGCCCGTGCCGGATACTCCGCGGGCATGATGAAGATCTATCAGGACAACGGATATGCTTCCCAGCGGTTTCAGCGCAAACATCGTCACGATCTCTGGCAGGGAGACATCAAGTACGGCCCCACGCTCAACCTGAACGGAAAACCGACGCAGACCTATTTCTCCTGCCTGATCGACGACTGCACCCGGTATATCGTGCACGGGGAGTTCTATGACAACATGGAACAGGGGATCGTCGAAGACACCCTCCGCAAGGCGGTCATGAAGTACGGCGCTCCCCGCAGACTCTACTTTGACAACGGGAGTCAGTACCGCACTCACTGGATGCAGAGAGCGTGCGGCCTCATGGGGATCCGGCTCCTGTACGCCAAGCCCCGCAACCCGCAGGGCAAGGGGAAGCAGGAACGCTTCAATCTCACCATGGAAGCCTTTCTCGACGAGATCGCCCTGAAGCCTCCGGAATCTCTCGAAGAACTCAACACGCTGTTTTCCGCATGGCTGAACGAGTGTTACCTGACTGTGGAGCACAGCGCACTCGGAACCACCCCGGAGATTGCTTTCAGGAGTGATTCCATGCCGCCCAGATTTATCGACAGCGCCGTTCTCGCAAGGGCATTCCTGCACTGTGAACAGCGCAAGGCCGACAAGAGCGGCTGCATCAGTTTCCGGGGAGAGAAGTACGACCTCGGCGTCCGTTTCGCCGGAAGAAAAGTGGACATCATCTTCGACGAGTCATCCACGGATTCCCTGACTGTTGAAGCGGACGGGGTGACGCCCTTCCGTGCGCACAAGCTGGTTGTGGGCGAGCACGTCGCTCCCAGACCGAAGCGGGCGGAGGTCGAAACTGTCCCGACGGATCGCTCGCGTTTGCTGGAAGCCGCATCCGACCGGTATGAAAACCGGAAGATGAAGCATCGGAACGTGATCTCCTATTCCCGGGAAGTGGGAAAGGCGGATGAGGGCGATGTATGAGACCTTCTTCTCCATGAAGCATACGCCGTTCATCAGGAGCATTCCGACGGATATGCTGTATTCCGACAGCGAGACCGACGAAATCCAGAACCGTCTGGTCTATGCATCCGACCGTCAGTTGTTCGCAACACTGGTCGGTGATTCCGGGTGCGGGAAGACCACGGCTCTGCGCCGTCTGCATGAGACCCTATCCGGAAAGGGATACACGGTTCTCTACGTTACGGAATCCAAGCTCACGCCTCGAAACTTTTACAACAACCTCCTCGAGCAGATGGGGACCGAAGGACGGTTCTACCGGGGAGACTCCAGAAAGCTGCTGTACAGGCAGATCGAGATGCTTCGGGGACTGGACAAGAAAAAGCTCGTTGTCATCGTGGATGAAGCCCATCTGCTGGACAAGGAGATGCTGGAAGAAATCCGTTTCCTTCTGAACTACCGGATGGATTCCGAGAATCCCCTCGCCCTGATCCTTTCCGGGCAGAGCGAACTGTGGGACCGGATGAAGACACAGGCATACCGGGCGATCCGCTATCGCATCGATGTGGAGTGCTTCATGGAGCTGTTCGACTGTTCCCAGACGGAGGCATATATCGCCAAACAGCTTCGTTACGCCGGAGGGAACGAGCAAATTTTCTCCGATTCCGCCCTCAAAAAGATTTACGACTATTCCTCCGGACTGCCCCGGATGATCAACCGGGCCTGCACGCTGTCCCTCAGTCTGGCTTACCAGACGAACAGGCTCATTGTGGACGACCGGATGGTCGGCGAGGCGCTGGAGGAGGAAGTTACCTGACTGTGGGCTTTTACCTGCGGGGAGGATAGTGCAATGCTGGGGAGCAACATGAGCGCCCCGCAGGGTTTTGCCGGGAGCGATGCCACAAGCACCGCTCTCTCTTTTGCGACAGGTTCAGCTGTCCGTCCGCCGTCTCTCCACGTCAAACAGCGCCGTCTATTTTCCGACAGCGTCCGTCGGCGGCGACAATAAGGACTGTTTTGAAAATGTCAGGGTCTATCTGACCGGATGCGGCCAGGACGTCGTGAATCATTCAAGCGCCGTGCGCGCCAAAAGCGCGAAAGTCACGTGGGCGTGCATCGATATCGACAGCGTGCCGTTCAATCGCGGGTTTTATCAGCTTCTCATCCGTATATATTCGCGCATTTCCTTCGAAGCCTGCACGGGTCCGGGCAGCACGCAGGAATTCGACGGGATCGCGGCGGTCGAGAAAAAGGTGATCCTCTTCGGCGGAGAAGGGAATGTCAGCGTCTTCAAGAGCGAGCTGAACGGAGCGGGGCTCTGCGCGTGCTCGGGCGGAACGACAGCTTCGAACTCCCTCCCCGTCGCGGTGCTTGAAACGGTCGATCCCATTATTCTCGACACAAAGGTCGTCGAGCCCCAGCGTCCCTGCCCGTGCTACACCTGCTGCGCCGTCGACGAAATCCCGGAAAGAGTTTGCTCGCTCTTCCAGACACCTCTGACCGATGCCGCGCCGGTCCTGCTCGTCTCCCTCGGTTTCTTCTCCGTCGTCCGCATCGAAAGACCCGCGCAGTACCTCGTAAACGCGGTCGAATACAGCGTCCCCGAAAAAGAATGTGTCGCGCCCGCCATGGAGGATCCCTGCTCCCTCTTTCGGCAGATGGCGTTTCCGATCGCCGAATTCTGCCCGTCCTCCGCGCCTTCCGGTTCAGGTACCTCCCAGGACAGCGGAAGATGCAGCTGCCAGACCCCGTGACACCATAGCCATGTCCGCGCTATCCGCGTGAACATGTTCCAGAACGGCTGACCCGGACTCAGCCGTTTTTTGCTGTTTGCAGATTTCGGTTCCACTGTATTCCGCACTTGATTGCAGTTCCGTGCCCTCTGAACTTTACGGAGAAAGAATTTACCGTCACGGGATCACGAATTTACGGAAAATACTTGAAATCGACGCGTGAGTGATATAAAATATAAAATTGAAATAAAATGGGTTCGTCCCATTCAATCAGAGGAGGCATCTTATGACCTTATTCATCCTGGCTGCCGGTATGGGTTCCCGCTACGGCGGACTGAAACAGATCGATCCGTTTACCGAGAACGGCGAGTTCATCATCGATTTTTCGATCTACGACGCCATCCGCGCCGGCTTTGACCGCGTTGTCTTTGTCATTAAAGAAGAGAACTATGAGATCTTCAAGGAAACGGTCGGCTCCCGCATCGAAGGGAAAATCAAGGTAGAATACGTTTTCCAGGGACTTGACAGCGGCGTCTGCCCCGACCGGATCCCCGCCGAGAGAGTCAAGCCCTGGGGCACGACCCACGCGCTGCTCTGCGGGAAGGACGTTTTGGACGATCCCTTTGCCGTCATCAACGCGGATGATTTCTACGGCCGCGACGCTTTCGTGAAGGCCGCCGAATACCTGAAGAACATCGACGTGAACAGCTCCCACTTCTGCATGGTCGGCTACCGTCTCGGCAACACTCTGACCGACAACGGCAGCGTCGCGAGAGGCGAATGCCACGCCACAGCGGACGGCTATCTCGACAAGATCGTGGAGCGCACCAAGCTCTTCAAGGAAGAGGGCGGCGCGTATTTCACCGATGAAAACGGCGAAACGGTTCACCTGCCCGACGACACCGTCGTCTCCATGAACTTCTGGGGCTTCTCGCCGAAGGTCTTCGAAGGACTTTCCGAAGATTTCGACGCGTTCCTCGACGATCCCGACCGCGAACCGCTCAAGAGCGAATGCCTGCTGCCGAATACCATCGGCAAGATGATCAAGGCGGGCGACTGCGACGTCGAAGTGCTCACCACGACGGCGAAGTGGTTCGGCGTGACCTACGCGAACGACAAGCCCGACGTCATCGCCAAGCTCAAGGCGCTGATCGAAGCGGGTGAATACCCGAACGGTCTCTGGAAATAAGCGGAGGGAAGCGATGGCTATTCTTGTAACGGGCGGCGCGGGCTATATCGGCTCCCATACCGTCGTGGAACTGCAGAACGCCGGCTATGACGTCGTTGTGTGCGACAACCTTTCGAATTCCTCCGAAAAATCCCTCAAACGCGTGGAACAGATCACGGGCAAGCCGGTGAAGTTCTATCTCGCCGATATCCGGAGCCGCGAGGATATGGAACGAATCTTCGAAAACGAAGCGATCGATTCCGTCATTCATTTCGCGGGACTCAAGGCCGTCGGCGAATCCGTCGCCAAGCCGTGGGAGTATTATACCAACAATATCTCCGGTACGCTCGTCCTTGTCGACGTTATGCGGAAGCACGGCTGCAAAAACATCATTTTCTCCTCTTCCGCGACGGTTTACGGCTCCCCGGCGTTTGTTCCGATCACGGAAGAATGCCCGAAAGGGAACTGCACCAATCCCTACGGCTGGACGAAATCCATGCTCGAACAGATCCTTTCCGATATCCAGAAGGCGGATCCTGAATGGAACGTCGTTCTGCTGCGCTATTTCAACCCCATCGGCGCGCACAAGACCGGTCTCATCGGCGAAAATCCGAACGGCATTCCGAACAACCTCATGCCCTATATCACGCAGGTAGCGGTCGGCAAGCGCGAGAAGCTCACCGTTTTCGGAAACGATTATAAGACGCATGACGGAACCGGCGTACGCGATTATATCCACGTCGTCGACCTCGCGAAGGGTCACGTCTGCGCGCTGAACAAAATCAAAGAGGACTGCGGGCTCAAGATTTACAACCTCGGAACCGGCATCGGCTACAGCGTGCTCGATATCGTGAACAATTTCGAAGCGGCGACCGGCGTGAAGATCCCCTACGTCATCGGCGCCCGCCGTCCCGGCGACATCGACGAATGCTATTCCTCCGCCGCACTCGCGGAAAAAGAGCTCGGCTGGAAGGCTGAGAACGGCATCCGCGAAATGTGCGAAGACTCCTGGAGATGGCAGAAGAACAACCCGAACGGGTACGACGACTGAACGAACTGAAAAGGAGATACACCCCATGATCAAGAAAGAACTCTTCGGCAAACTCCCCTGCGGCTGCGAAGTTTACGCTTATACGCTTTGCAACGGCGGGATCGCCTCCGTCTGCGTGCTGAATTACGGCGGCATTCTGAAAAACATCTTTGTCAAGGATAAGAACGGCGTCGAAGCGGACGTGATCTGCGGCTTCGACACCATCGACGGCTATCTGACCTCCGGCGGCTATCAGGGCGCTCTCATCGGACGCATCGGAAACCGGATCGCGGACAGCAAATTCACGCTCGACGGGAAGGAGTATCAGCTCTTTGCGAACGACGGCAAGAATTCCCTCCACGGCGGCGAAAAGGGCTTCAACGCGAAGATCTGGGACGTGGAAGAAGCGGGCACGGATGAAGAGCCCGCGCTCATCCTCACCTATACGAGCCCGGACGGAGAAGAGAACTACCCCGGCACGCTCTCCGTCAAAGTCACCTACACCCTGACGAAGGCTTCCGGTCTCAAGATCCATTACGAAGCCGAGACGGACAAGACCACCATCGTGAATCTGACGAACCACGCATATTATAACCTCGGCGGATATGATTCCGGCGTGATCGACGATCAGATGCTCCAGCTCGACTGCTGCGCGATCAACGGGCTTGACAGCGGGCTCATTCCCGACGGTTCTCTCATCGACGTGACCGGAACGCCCTATGATTTCCGCAAGGCGACTCCCATCGGCGCGGGCTTCGGCTCCGACTACCCGATGATGAAGGAATTCGGCGGCTACGACAACAATTTCGTCTTCTCCGCGTACAACGGTCAGTTCAGACCGCGCGGGTTCGTCTGCGATCCGAAATCCGGCCGGAAGATGACACTGTGGACCGATCTGCCGTGCGTTCAGATCTACACGGCAAATATGATCAACGTGGACGACGCGCCGTTCAAGGGAGGCGTGAAGCAGTACAGGCACTGCGCAGTCTGCCTTGAGACCCAGTGCACGCCGGACGCGGTGAATCATCCCGAGTTCCCAAGCACCGTTCTGAAACCGGGAGAGAAGTACGACACTACAACCATGTACGTCTTCGAGAACTGAGGATCCTTTCCGATCCATCCGTCACACCTCCGTCCATCAGGCTGATCTCCCTTCAAGGGGGCTCAGCCTTTTTCGAATGTAAAATCGATGCAGGGAAGGGGGCACGATTGTCTGCGGGGAAGCGGGTTTTGTCCTTTTACCGGAATAAGATGTTTTTGATCTCATATACTGAACCGAAGAAACCATTCGGAGGGGATTATGAGATTCGATTACTACGAACGGAGCGCGATTCTCGGACAGTACATTCTTGAAAACAGCGCGACGGTGCGGGAAACGGCGGCGCAGTTCGGTGTCAGCAAATCCACGGTTCACAAGGACGTGACGGAAAAGCTCAGACGGGACAATCCCGCGTTGTACCGATCGGTCAAGCATGTGCTCGATATCAACAAGGCGGAGCGCCATCTGCGCGGCGGCGAGGCGACAAGACAGAAGTATCTGCACATGCATGAGCTGCAAAACACCGCAGAGGCGGTTGATGTTTCGGGAACCGAAGGAAAACCTGAAATCTGACGAAACTGGGGATGAGTCCGGCGGATAGTTTGTCAATGTTTCAATATTGACAAATCCGCCATTTTTTTGTTATAATAAGAGATGCAGGGAAGGCTTCAACCGCGTGGACGCGGGAAAACTCAGATGTTCGACCGAAGGAGTTGTGCCCCTGCCGCTCTTGAGAAAATTATACAAAATGCAAATTTTGTATAATTTAGGGAAGCGATTTTCCAACGAATTCATGTGGAGGACTCTAAATGGAACGCAAAAAAATTGACGTGCGCAAACTGACGAGAGTCGGTATTTTAATTGCGGTAGTTGTTATTCTTCAACTTCTTCCGATAAGATTCGGAACAGTTGAGATTAATCTTGCGCTGATTCCGATCGTTCTCGGCGCGCTCTTGTACGGACCCATGATCGGCGCTTTTCTCGGTGTTATTGACGGTATCGTCATTTTGCTTCTTCCCGGGACCGGCGCATTCTTGAGCTTTAATCCCATCTGCACCATTCTGATGTGTCTGCTGAAAACAGGATTGGCAGGTCTTGTTGCCGGGTTCCTTTACAAGTCCTTGCGCAAGTTTGATGAAACCGTAGGCGTTACGGTCGCGGCTTTTTCCGCACCGATCATCAATACGGGTATCTTTATGATCGGCGTGCTGACAATTTTCAGCGGAATGTTTGAGGGCGCGGCAGCCGCGGACGGTATGTCCCTGTTCAGGTTTGTCATCGTTTCTTTCATCACAACGAATTTCCTCGTTGAGATCATCGTGACCATGCTGCTTTCTCCCGTTTTGATTCGCCTTGTCGCAATGTTCAAGCGCAGAAATAAAACGAAAATCCCCGACGAAAACTGATTCGGGGTTTCGCCACAAATTTAAAGCTACAATTTGTTTTACAATAATAAATAATGCAGATGGCGCTGACCCATCTGCATCTGTCTTTCTATCGTTCTGTTTCGTTCCTGCGGCAACACTTCTCAATCAGGTTTGTACCCCAGTTCCTCCATATCTCCCCGGAAGAAATCGAACATGTGCGTTCCGCTGTCCGTCTTGTACCGTCCGACGGAATCGGGGCGCATTTCGATTTTCGCGATCGTGATACCGAGAAACTCGGAAATCCGCGCGATTGTGTTGTCCTGATCGAATACCATGTCTTCGAAGCGGACCTTCAGCGCGTATTTCGGCTCGGGGGTCGCACGGACGATTTCCCGCTGATAGAGCCAGCTTACTGCTCTGTCATGCCTGACGTCGCCTGTTTTATCGTACTTCACCCCGAAATCGCCGAGATCGTCGGTCAGATGCGCGCCGAGAATGCAGTCGCGCGGGTCGCGCACCCAGAAGATATAACGGATATCCGGGAACATCCTGACGATCCACGGATAGACGAGCGTCGTCTCCGGGATCTTCCAGCCCTTGTACGGAGCGTCGGAAGACAGCACGCTGTGCAGGTATTCCTCGATCAATGTTTTGAATTCTGCAGGTATTTCCGCCTCGAGCGCCCGGGTGAAATCCCAGCGGTTGTTTCCCTTATAATCCACATAACGCGCAAAAACGCGGCAGGCGTCGTACATTTTTCCGGGCGGCAGAAGGTCGCCGGAGACATTGAGCGGCTCTCCCATAAATACGCCGCTGGCGGTGAGCGTGTGCGATATGGAGCGCGTGCCTGAATGACCGCGCCCGATGACGGTGATGAGCATGTATGTGACCTCTTTTCCGTTGTTCTGTTCTGAGTGTAGCACATTCCCCGCCCGATGTCAAGAATTTTCTCGTTTTCCTTCTTAAAATTGTGCACCCTCACAAAATTCGAAAAAATCGCCGCGGGGCTTTCAAAATTGCGGACAATATGCTATAATTTAGAATGAATTATCAATGCTACAAAGGCGGAGGAAAAAGCTATGAAAATGAGAGTTATGTATGCAACGAAAAAAGGCAAGATGATCACATACGCCGAAGCGATCGGCGCAGCGTGCGGATGTCTTGTCAACGATATTCCCCCGGCATATCCCGCCGACAAGGAACGCCTTGTGCTCATCGGGCTCCCCGCGGGAGGCGCTCCCGAGGATCGCGTCAGACGTTTCTGCAGCGAGCTCTCCTTTGACAAAACCGCGTACGTCGCCCTTTTCATTGACGGTGCGCCGGACTCCGAGACGGAGAATCAGGTCAAGGAAATTCTGCGCAGCGCGGGCACCAATGTTCTGGAAGAGACCTATTACGTAGACACCGGCCGCTTCAATTTCTCCAAAAAGATCTCTCTTGAAGAGCGTCAGCACATCGTTGACTGGGCGAGAAAAATGCAGAACTGGGTCATCCAGCTCAACGGCAAGGCCCCGACCACGAAAACCTACGAACCCGAAGCGAAATAATCCGAACAACACGAGCGGGAGTCACACGGCTCCCCGCTCTTTTCATCTTTGCCAAATGAGGAGGAAGTTTTCATGCGATATCTTCTGCTGCTGATTCCGGTTTTGTTCGCCGTCCTCCATTATTTGACCGGCAAATACCCGTTCAGCGCGCTCGTGACGATCTCGTGCGCCGTCTCTTGTTTCTTTGCGCCGGCCGGCGTCAGCATGTGGATTATCGCGGCGTATCTTCTCTCCGTGATCGGCGATTATTTCATGGCGCACTCCGACGGAAAGAACGGGGACAAAATGCTCCTCGGCGGCATCTCGGGCTTTTTCTGCGCGCATGTCTGCTTTTTCGTGTACAGTCTCTTCTCTTCCCTCCTGTTTCAGCCGGGCGACGCATTTCCGTATATCCGGACGGCGGTCTGCCTGCTGCTGATTGCAGTGTATTCCGTTTTTCTCGGAAAGCAGCTTCTCCCCGCCGTCGAAGAACGTTTTCTCAAAATCGGCGCGGCGGTTTACGCGTGCATTTCCCTCCTCGTGATGACCTCTTCCCTGCTCTACGCCGTCCCCACGCTGTACGCGGCGCTTTTCGTTTCCGGGATCGCGTGCATCATGATTTCGGACACGATCATCGCGTATTCGCGGTTTTTGAAGGTGAAGAAGTGGAACCGCTTGATTTGTCCGCTGTATTTTGCCTGCCACATCCTCGTCGCCGGATCGGTGTTTGCCCTTCCGAGCCCGTAAAACCTGTCAGAAACGCAGAAAACGCAGAAATCTGAAATTTTTTTCAAAAACCTCTTGCAATCCGGGAACGGATATGTTATAATAACACCGTTCCCGAAACGGCCTGTTGGTCAAGCGGCTAAGACGACGCCCTCTCACGGCGTAAACGGGGGTTCGATTCCCCCACGGGTCAGATGAATCGGCAGGCTCGCCTGTCGATTTTTCATTTCCACCGGACGGTCGACGGTACGCCGGGGGAATCGAACGGGCGCGCAGGAAAACAGTTCCGAAAACTGTTTCGCGCACACCGGTCGATACCGCGGGCGAGACCTGCTGCATCCGGGTCACATAACTCGGCAGACGAAATCTGCCGTTTTTTCTTTGCACGGATCCGGTTTTTGAGAAGGACCGGCCCGGCATTCTGCGGGAACAATTCAGCTGTACGGCGAAGGATATCATGAAACACGAAAAATCCTGCGGAGCCGTCGTATTCATTCGAACGGACGAC
>JAEEGL010655330.1_pt1 | contig 11313 bp, 7 predicted proteins | sample 9134231 | NCBI WGS metagenome assembly JAEEGL01 (sample SAMN16246548, study PRJNA631951) | gut metagenome | biome: gut microbiome; feature: rumen; material: fiber-attached | host: Bos | place: Iran: Karaj | collected 2018-10
ATGCAGTCCTGCAGAATGCTCTTTACGATAGTTCCTACGTAGTTGCCATATCTATCAATGAACCATCCCAGCGCCTGTTGATCTCCTGACTGTAGCTGCGTTAATGCTTTGGCATCCGTCACGCATCTCACCTCGATTCTCTTCTATCACGGCCGTTCACTTATAAAAGTCCAATTTTAGGCTGAATGGTTTCATTATTTGAAAACTTTTTTCTGATGACACAGTCACACGCGTGGCATATAAGTATGACACATATAGTATCCACTATAAAATTCGGCACGCTGCTAATTGCAGAGTGCCGAATTGCTATATTTTGTAAATCGATGGCGAATACACCGTGGCCACAATTTCTAAAAAAGCCGGAACTTCGTGTCAGAAAACTTTTCCATCCGCAGAAACAATAGTCAAAATGCCGCGTCGAATAATGTATTCGTTATCGTACTCATCCATGTAGATCACATAAAGATGATTGGGCTCAAGATCTCTGCAGCGAAACGGAGTACCGATTTGGGGAACACCACGAGATCTGGCCTCTTCCAGTAAGTTGATATCACCCATTTTTGTAAGCCCTCATAAATACCTGTCAGCCCTGGTCGAAGTCGTCAGCAGAGATATCGATTGCTTTCGAAGCCTGCTGAGCAGCTGCGGCACGGCGAACCTGAACATTGGAAAGCTTCCATGCGTTATCCCGGATTTCTTTCTCAATACGATCACAGACATCGGGATTGTCAATCAAAAACTGCTTGACTCCATCACGTCCCTGAATACGGTTTCCGTCAACAGTAAACCAGGCGCCGCCTTTATCTATGACTTCAAGCTTTACGCCCAGGTCGACAATCTCGCCGATTCTTGAGATCCCCTCACCGTACATAATATCGAATTCTGCTTCCTTGAAGGGTGGGGCGACTTTATTCTTTACGACTTTTGCCCTGGTATGATTACCGACAATTTCCCCATTGACCTTGAGGGTTTCCACACGGCGGACATCAATTCGTACGGAAGCATAAAATTTCAGAGCGAGACCGACCGGGGTTGTTTCGGGCTTTCCATACATGACGCCGATTTTCTGGCGTAACTGGTTGATAAAGATAACGGTGCAGTTATTTTTGGAAATTGCGCCGGCAAGACGACGCATGGCCTGGCTCATCAGACGTGCAAGAACGCCTACAACAGAATCGCCGATTTCTCCTTCCAATTCAGTTCTAGGAATCAGGGCTGCGACAGAATCAACCACAACCACATCTACTGCGCCTGAACGAACAAGAGCCTCACAAATGTCAAGAGCCTGCTCCCCGGTGTCAGGTTGAGAGATCAGAAGGTCGTCAATATTGACGCCAAGAGCCTGTGCATAAGCGGGTTCCAAGGCGTGCTCCACGTCTATATAAGCCGCTGTACCGCCGGCCTTCTGAGAGGACGCGACAACATGAAGGGCAAGCGTGGTCTTTCCGGATGCTTCAGGACCGTAGATTTCAACGATCCTTCCTTTCGGGACACCACCAATGCCAAGCGCAAGGTCAAGTGTCAGAGATCCGGTAGACAGGGCTTCAACATTCACGGGAATATCGTCGCCAAGGCGCATAATGGTTCCTTTGCCGTAATCTCTCTCGATTTTCTTCAGGACAGTTTCCAGTGCCTGCTTTCTCTCTTCAGAAGTACCTGACTTGAGAGGCGAGGATACTGCGACTTTCTTTTTTTCTGCCATATACATCTATCTCCTTTTTAATTAAATACAGGAATGAAAACCATAAAAGGAAAACGGAAGGTATAATCCCGCCCCCCATAGGCAAATATACAGTAACATAAATCGAGTCCTAAAAAAAGGACCGGGTTATAGCGGAAACCATCCATCGGCAATTACATGATACTGCAAAACAGACAACATAGATTTATATGATTATTATAGCGAAATACAGAATAGAATTCAAGATTGATTTACCGGGTTTAAAAAGCATATCGTGTAAATCTGATCGATTTGGAAAGAAACAGATACTATTCAAAACTTTTTTCATGCTTTTTGGCAAGGGAATTTGTATCGATACTGTCCCTGAATACATAGAAACGGTCATAGAGAAACTCAAGAACAAAGTTCAGAACCATATTGATGACGGTAACCAGGTATTCATTCCAAGCCAGGTCTTCAGCCAGCCAGTTTCCCAACCAGGTACTCGCAGGGGTAAAGAAAAGATAAAACAGAAAGACCTTGGCCATTGCTATGGGAACATTGCTGGCTGAACGAAATGTATATCTTCGGTTCAGGGTAAAATTCCAAAGCACCGATAAAACAAGCGCGATAAGATAGCAAGGCCAGTAAGGCCATTTCAGAAGTTCATTCAGCAAAGCAAAACTGACAATTTCAATTAGGCCGGCAGAAACGGAAAAGAAAAGAAATTTGAGGGAACGAAACAGTTCTGCTTTTTTATTCACAGTAATTACCTCCGAGATTTAGAGTGCAGATTCGATGTGAAGCGCACGTACTTGATAATTAATAAACAAAATGTCAATATGACAAAAAATCATGTGAAATAATCATGAACATTAGTAAAAATGCTTGACAGGGTTCACATAATGTGGTATCTTATCACTTGCGATGAGGGGCGCCACCCCTTGATGAGTCGGCATCATAACCCGAAAAGCAAGGTATATTGACTTGCGGGCCGCCGGAGCCAAATCCCGGCAAGCTGTTCGGGCAGCAGAGCCATGACAAACCCACTTTTGTTAAAGAGCTGAAAACCGACTGGGACAAGAGCATCGATGTTCGCGAGATCGCTGCTCAGGTTCCATGTGCAATTTCATATTGTACAGTTATTATTTCCCGCTTCCGTTCGGAAGCGGGAATTGTCTTTGTTTCAGTATATGGAAAACAGCTTTGGTTTCAGTTTGTACTTTACTCCAGAAACAAGGCCCATAGCGGCAAACATGGAAACCATGGATGATCCTCCATAACTGAAGAAAGGAAGCGTAATGCCAATAACCGGTGTGATCCCGATACACATACCGATATTTATAAATGTCTGAAACGCAACCGCAGATGCAACTCCAATGCAGATCAGCATATCAAAGGTCCTGCCGGCTTTCAAACCGACACGGGCTATGTGGATCATTACAATCAAAAGAAGGATGATAACGACAATACATCCGATCATTCCAAGTTCTTCACCAACGCAGGAAAAAATAAAGTCTGTGTGCTTCCCTGTAAAAACAGTAGCACGGTGCTCTGCATCAACGCCGGTCAGCCTTCCTGACGCCAAAGTAAGTCTGCTCTGCGTTGTCTGCCAGGTAATTCCCCAGCCATCGGGATCAATGGAGGGATCATAGGGGGCAATCAGTCTTTTTTTCTGATAATCCTTCAAAAAATAAGTCCACAGAAGGGGAATGGCAGCTGCCACCGCAGCGCCTCCCAAGGCAAACCAGTAGAGCCGGACACCGAGAACAAAAAACATACTTAGGAAAATCAGAAGAATAATGGCGGCACTTCCAAGGTCAGAGGAGACAACGACAATAAGACCGAAAATAGCGACGAAATGACCGACCATAAAGACAACGGAGGTCAGAGCATTGATGTCGCGGTATTCTTTCAGCCATGTCATCTGTTTTGCGGAAATAATAATATAGATAACCTTTATGATTTCGGAAGGCTGAATTCCAATCCCGGCAAATCTGATCCAACTCTTATTTCCTGTGCCGCTGTCCTGCCCAAAGACAATCAGCGCAGCCAGAAGAAGACCGTTTATTACAATGAGCGCCTTCCACTGCTCGGCAAGAAGGTCAGCGTCAATGAAGGTAAGAATGACAAATGCGGCAAGACCAAGAAACAGTGAGAAAACCTGAACTATGACGCATTTGACTGAGCTGTCAACCCAACCGGAAGCCTCCATGGCTATTGTTGCTATTCGAACCATATATATTCCGAACAGCGAACAAATGATGCACATGATAAGCAGAAAGATATCGGCACGCTCAAAAAACATATGGGCATATACTTTGAATTTTTTGATGGAGCAGCATCTCCTTCATATAGATCGTTGATTGGGTATGTATTTTAGCATAATCGGCTTTCTTTTACAAGTATTCCGCATATTCTTTAAAAATTCATCATTTTTCTGTTTTATCTATCACAATGAACTGCTATACTAAATCAAATAACTGTAACAGGAGACGGTAACCATTGATCAGAACAATGCTTGGCAGCCTCAGAGAGTTTAAAAAACCGACAATTCTGACCCTGCTTCTTATTATAGGAGAAGTTTTTATAGAGGTCCTGATCCCATTCTATACTGCCAGACTGGTCAATCAGATCAAAGCGGGCGCAGAGATGAAGACGGTTGTCACTCTGGTCCTGATTCTCGTGATGATGGCGATCGTTTCGCTTGGCTGCGGAGGTGCTGCCGGACTCACCGGAGCGCAGGCTTCCGCAGGCTTTGCCAAGAATTTACGAGGCGATCTGTTTCGAAAAATCCAGGACTTTTCTTTTGGTAATATTGACCGCTTTTCTACTTCGTCTCTGGTTACTCGGCTGACTACAGACATTACATATGTTCAGATGGCGTTTATGATGTGCATCCGCATTGCCGTTAGGGCACCGCTTATGCTTCTCTTTTCCATTGTTATGGCCTTTTTAATGGGCGGGACGCTTGCCATGACTTTCGTAATTGTCATTCCGGTTCTGATATTCGGTCTTCTGATGATTGCCAAAAAGGCAATGCCCGCATTCCATGCGGTTTTTCGCAAGTATGACAGGATGAATGAGTCAATTGAAGAGAATGTGAGGGCAATGCGGGTGGTAAAGGGGTTTGCCCGCGAAAATTATGAAAAGGAAAAGTTTTCCTCAGCCTCAGATAATATCCGTCGTGATTTTACATATGCAGAACGCGTTGTGGCACTAAATGGGCCGATTATGCAGTTCTGTCTCTATTTTAATATGGTTTTCATACTCCTTGTAGGTTCACGGCTGATTATTGTCAATCAGGGAACCACAATAGATGTCGGGCAGATTTCAGCCATGCTGACATACGGCGTTCAGATTTTAATGAGTCTGATGATGATATCCATGATTTATGTTATGCTTACCATCTCTGTTGAGTCCATGCAGCGCATTTCGGAAGTGCTGAATGAGGAGTCTTCCCTGCATAACCCGGAGAATCCTCTTTACCGGCTGCCAGACGGATCTGTCGATTTTGAAGGTGTTTCTTTTAAGTATTCTGAAACCGCGGAACTGGATGCTCTTTCCGACATTACCCTGCATATACCGTCCGGAAGTACGGTAGGAATACTGGGGGGAACCGGGTCAGGAAAGACGAGTTTGATCCAGCTGATTCCCCGTCTGTATGACGTCACAAAAGGAAGCGTAAGTGTAGGCGGCCACGACGTGCGGGAGTATGATCTGGAAACCCTGCGGAACGGCGTTGCGGTAGTGCTTCAGAAAAATATGTTGTTTTCAGGGTCGATACGTGACAACCTGCTGTGGGGTAATGCAAAGGCGTCTGATGAGGAATTGAAAGAAGCCTGCAGACTGGCACAGGCACATGAATTTATATCTTCGTTTCCGGATGCCTACGATACGCATATTGAACAGGGAGGAACCAACCTTTCAGGAGGACAGAGACAGAGGCTCTGTATAGCAAGAGCTTTGCTGAAAAACCCTAAAATTCTGATCCTGGATGATTCTACAAGCGCTGTTGACACGCATACGGACGCATTAATCCGTGCAGCTTTTAAAAGTAATTTGCCGGAAACCACAAAGATTATTATAGCTCAGCGTGTGGCTTCCGTAGAAGACGCTGATATGATCCTGGTTATGGAAAATGGATGTATTTCTTCTATGGGTACCCACAAGCAACTGATGACCGCAAGCACAATTTATCGTGAGATTTATGAACAGCAGACTAGAAGGGGTGCGGAGAATGAATAAAAGTAAACTCTCTGCAAATGTTCTTTCACAGAACTTGAAATCACTTCGACGCGTGTTGGGTAAGCTGTTTAAGTACTATCCGCATCTCGCTCCGCTGACGGTATTCTGTATTCTGTTTTCTGCGATAGTATCGGCAATTCCTTCTCTCTTCATTCAGAATGTTCTTGCTGTTATTGAGCGATGGTATTTAAGCGGAGATTGGAATTCGGCAAGACCGGAAATCCTGCGATATATCATGATATTGGGAAGCCTGTACATAATTTCGCTTCTTTCAATGACTCTGTACACACAGATCATGGCATATGTGACGCAGGGATTTCTTGATAAGCTCCGCCGTGAAATGTTTAATGATATGCAGGATCTTCCGATTGCATATTTCGACACTCACAAACACGGAGATATCATGAGCCATTATACCAATGATATTGATACGCTCCGCCAGCTGGTTTCGCAGGCGTTTCCGACCCTGATTCAGTCCGGCGCGATTGTACTGGCTGTCTTTTCCATCATGCTGTACTTCAGTATCTGGCTTACGCTTGTGCTCCTTCTCGGTATTCTTGCCATGTTTTATGTTACAAAGGTGGTCGGCGGAGGTTCCGCACGTTACTTTATGAAGCAGCAACAGGCTACCGGCGCGATGGAGGGACTTGCACAGGAGATGATGAACGGACAAAAGGTCATTAAAGTCTTCAATCATGAAAAGGAGAGCATTCAGGATTTTGACCGCGCAAATACAGAACTCTACGAGGTCAGCAGAAAAGCGCATTCCTACGCCAGCGTTCTAGGCCCGATTATGGCAAATATCGGAAATGTTCTCTATGTTGTACTGGCCCTTGCAGGCGGGTTGTTCCTGCTGTCGGGCGTGAGAAATATCAGCCTTTCCGGAATGCCTTTCAGCATATCAATTCTTGTTCCGTTTCTGAATATGTCCAGGCAGTTCACTGGAAATGTCAACAATCTATCCCAACAGTTTAATGCCGTTGTGATGGCAGGTGCCGGCGCTGCAAGAGTTTTTTCGCTGATTGACGAACCGGCAGAGTCGGATGATGGATATGTAACACTTGTTAACATTGAAGAGGCGGAGAGTAAAACAGAAAACAGTTTCACCTTGGATGAGCCGGGGAAACAGTCTTCAAGTGAAGGAAACTGCCGTGCGACCGGGGATCAGCCTGAAAAATACTATTCAGAGACTAAAAAACGCACTGGCCATTGGGCATGGAGACATCCGCACGGAGACGGAACCGTTACCTACTCACCGCTTCGCGGAGAAGTACGGATCCTGAATGTCGACTTTGCTTATGAAAAGGGCAAAGAAGTCCTTCATGATGTCTCTGTATATGCCGAACCCGGACAGAAAGTAGCATTTGTGGGCGCGACAGGCGCAGGGAAGACCACAATCACCAATCTGATTAACCGCTTTTATGATATCGACGACGGGAAAATTCGCTATGACGGTATCAATGTTAATAAAATAAAAAAGAAGGATCTTCGCAGATCTCTCGGACTTGTGCTTCAGGACACGTATCTTTTTACGGGAACTGTCATGGATAATATCCGATATGGCCGACTTGACGCAACGGATGAAGAGTGCGTCGAGGCAGCTAAACTTGCAGGCGCAGATGAATTTATCATGCGTCTTCCCGAGTCTTATGAAACTATGCTTCAAAACAACGGAGACAACCTCTCACAAGGGCAGCGCCAGTTGATTGCGATTGCACGTGCAGCGGTCGCAGATCCCCCGGTTATGATTATGGATGAGGCGACTTCTTCCATCGATACAAGAACAGAGGCCATCGTGCAGAAGGGTATGGACAAGCTGATGGAAGGAAGGACGGTCTTTGTGAGTGCTCACCGCCTGTCTACGGTCATGAACTCCGATGTCATTATGGTTCTGGATCACGGACGAATTATCGAACGGGGAAGCCACGCAAAGCTGAGCGCAGAGAAAGTAACCTATTATCAGCTCTATACTGGTGCTTTTGAGCTCGAATAAAATAAAAATTGGATAGATAAACCGGGCTCCAAAAGTTAGATGAAACCTAACTGTTGGAGCCCGGTGTGTAATTCAAAAAAAGCGAAAGAGGTATCAGCCGAAACTCGCATAATAATCGGTATAGTCGGCGCCCTGACTTGCGGGTTGAAAGCTGCCGTCCAGCTTGCTGAGTACCCGGTTATAATCCTCAGATCCCTCTTCATAAGGTGTGGGGCAGTAATCATTGTAATTATCCAGAGTATATCCTTCATATACCGGTCTGCTGCTGACGCAGCAGGGGATTACCCTCCAGCTGTCGACAGATATACTGCCGTCGAGATCTCGCTTCAGCGTTACCTGGAATATTGCGGTATCTCTGTCCTTGGGAGCGGTGTTTCCGCCAAAACTGAATTCTCCCATACTGTATAGGATGATTCCGCCGTTGTATTCTTCGATTGGCTGCAGACAGTGGGTGTGACAGCCGAAGATCAGATCAGCTCCGGCATCGATACAGCCTCGGCCGATTTCGATCTGTGCGGCGTTTGGACTGTAATATAGCTCCTGCCCCCAATGAAATGCGCATATAATATAATCTGCACCGTCCTGCCGCATCTGCCTGATAGCGGCTGAGGCTTTATCCAGACTTGGACGGTAATCGTTATAAGCGCAGTACACGCCGATTTTTAGCCCATGCTCGGTCGTTACGATTTGAGCATCGTCTTCTTTTCCGTAAGCTATTCCATACTCTTCCAGGACCGAGTAGGTGCTGAGCAGGCCGGCCTGACCGAAATCAAGCGAGTGGTTGTTTGCAGTAGTAACAAAGTCGACGCCGCCCAGCGTCAGAATCTGAGCGTTGGCTGCCGGAGCGCGGAAGTAAAACATCTGAGCAGAATACATCGGGGTGTCAGATAGTGTGCATTCAAGGTTGGTAATTGTAAACTCATCATTTTCAAAGTACTGAACTGTGTTTTTAAACGGATAGCTGTAATCACCGTTCATGCGGCTTGCATAGGAGTATTCGGATTGATCGCTGAGGTTCTGATGCGTTGTCAGGGTCTCATCTCCGATGACCGAAATGGTAAGCAGTTCAGGGGTCGGCTCCGGCGTCGGTGTTGGGGTCGGCTCCGGGCTAGGCGTAGGTTCCGCAGTAGGAAGAGGCGAAGCAGAAACAGCCGAAATGGGAGATGTATTGGTTGGAGGGGGCGCTGCCGGTTCAGCTTCAATTACCGGCTGTCCCATACGGAGAAACAGAATTGCCGCAAGAATAAGCAGGAGAAAAATGAAGAGTAAAACTTTAATGAGCGTTTTCATATCGAGACTCCGTTTATGATTGATGAAACAAGTGCATTATAACTGATTCGCCCAAAGAATACAAGGGAGAAGAAGAAAAATCCCCTGCCCGTGGGCAGGGGATATATACTTTTGAAATGAAAGATCAGAGAAGTCCGCCGATCTGAATGAACAACGGTGCAAATACAAGAGACACAACAGTCATCAGTTTGATAAGGATATTCAGGGAAGGACCGGAGGTGTCCTTGAAAGGATCGCCTACGGTATCACCGACAACGGCGGCCTTGTGAGCAGAAGAGCCCTTGCCCCCGTGATGCCCTTCCTCAATAAACTTCTTTGCGTTATCCCATGCACCGCCGGAGTTGGACATGAAGATGGCCAGCAAAACACCGGTGACAAGGGAACCGGCAAGCAGTCCGCCAAGTGCCTCAGAACCAAGCAGAATACCGACCAGAAGCGGCGCGACGACTGCCATAATGCCGGGGACAATCATCTCGTGAAGAGCAGCAGTGGTGGAGATCCCGACGCAGGAAGTATAATCAGGTTTCCCGGTTCCCTCCAAAATACCGGGGATCTCGCGAAACTGGCGGCGAACCTCTTCAATCATTTTATAGGCGGCCTTTGATACAGAGTCCATGGTCATGGCAGAAAACGCGAAGGGGAGCATGCCTCCAATGAGAAGACCGATAACTACGTTAGGTGAGAGAATGTCAATATTCTTCAGCTGAACCTCCTGCGCGTAGGAGACAAAGAGCGCCAGAGCGGTAAGTGCGGCGGAACCAATGGCAAAACCTTTGCCCATGGCAGCTGTGGTGTTGCCGACAGCATCCAGCTTATCCGTTATCTCACGCACGTGATGGTCAAGCCCGCTCATCTCGGCAATGCCGCCGGAGTTATCCGCAATAGGACCATACGCATCAACCGCTACCGTAATTCCTGTTGTGGAGAGCATGCCGACAGCCGCAAGAGCAATGCCATAGAGGCTGTTGGTAACACGATAGGAGACAAAAATGCCTACACAGATCAGGATGATGGGAACCCAGGTGCTCATCATACCAACTGCAATACCGCTGATAATTGTGGTTGCTGAACCGGTTTCAGACTGATCGGCGATACGCTTTACAGACTTATAATCACCTGAAGTGTAAACCTCGGTCATATAGCCGATTACCAATCCGACAAAAATGCCTGCGATAATGGGAAGCGAATAGAAGATTCCACCAAAGAACTTAATACTCAGGGGAATGGCAGCCAATGCTACAAGAGCAGCGGATACATAGGAACCCATCTTTAACGCAGCATGCGGGTTGGAATTGTCTTTACCGCGGACAAAGAAGGTAGCGATAATAGAGGCCGCGATTCCGATTGCCGCGATTACCATGGGATAAAACGCACCGGCTTCATCAAAGGAACCGCTGATCATAATACCTAATGTAAGAGCAGAAATCACTGCTCCGACATAACTTTCGAAGAGGTCGGCGCCCATGCCTGCCACGTCACCGACATTGTCACCGACGTTGTCGGCGATTACCGCAGGGTTGCGCGGGTCATCTTCCGGGATGCCGGCTTCCACCTTGCCGACCAGGTCAGCACCGACATCAGCAGCTTTGGTATAGATACCGCCGCCGACACGGGCAAAAAGCGCGATTGAGGATGCTCCGAGAGAAAAGCCGAAGAGGATATTGTAGTTTCGCGTAATAATATAAATGAGGCTGCAGCCAAGCAGGCCAAGGCCGACAACGCACATGCCCATGACGGAACCGCCGGAGAAAGCGATGGAAAGCGCTTTATTCATTCCGGATTCCAGGGCGGCGTTTGCTGTACGGACATTTGCACGGGTGGCTACCTTCATGCCGAAGAAGCCGGCAAGGATGGAGCAGAGAGCGCCGAGCAGGAAACAGGCCGCAGTTCCCCAGTCAATAAAGAAGCCGATCAAAAGGAGAAGAACAACAATAAAAATAGCCAGGATCCTGTATTCGGATTTCAGGAAAGCATCCGCGCCTTCGGCAATAGCAGATGCAATTTCCTGCATGCGCGGATTGCCTGGAGCGGCATGGGATACATAGAGTGCCTTGTAGGCGGCGAAACACAAGGCGCAAACCGCAAGAACCGGAATTAGCCAGATTAAAACAGCATTCATGAC
>JAEEGL011974689.1_pt1 | contig 11313 bp, 4 predicted proteins | sample 9134231 | NCBI WGS metagenome assembly JAEEGL01 (sample SAMN16246548, study PRJNA631951) | gut metagenome | biome: gut microbiome; feature: rumen; material: fiber-attached | host: Bos | place: Iran: Karaj | collected 2018-10
TCAGCATGATCCGCACGCCTTTTTGCGTGATAAAAATGTTCGTCGGCATAAATGATTACGGTTCCATAGAAGGCACGTCACCTGTCGGTACACCGTTCAGGATCGTATTGTTCTGGATCATGCATCTGCTGGCTTTTTATGCTATGGCCAGTGCTGCGATGTTCACGCTCGGTGAGGCGGCTTTGAGAGACCTTCGAATGGTTCTTTCCGCAAAAGGCGACCTGACCCTGATTTACGGTATCAATGACCGGAGCATTAACCTGGGCAAGGAGTGCCGGAAAGCCAGAGCAGGTTCTGTGGTCTTTATTGCCGAAAATGCGGATCATGACGCTGTAACGGATCTGAACAATATGGGCATGTCTGTGATAAGCGGTCCGTCAGCCGTCTCATCCGATAAATCAGTGATGAGAAAGATCAGAGCCAGCCGCCGAAGAATAAATGTGTTCGCGTTGGATGAGGAGGACAAAGACCTCTTTTATGCTCTTGGCCTGAAAGATGCCCTCAAGGAATTCGATGTTCCACCTGAAAAAACAGCCATCACACTTCCGGGAGCTGAAGACATTATTACGTCGATGCTGCAGGTATCTGCGGATCAGTATGGATACGGTTATGTCAACGTTTATGACAGTGCCATGCTTTCAGCAAGAGCTCTGATAAAGGTGTGTCCGCCATGGGAACTCGTAAGATTCGGGAGTGACGGCCGTGCTCAGGAAGATTTTGACTGCGCCATAGTGGGCTTCGGCAGACATGGACAGGCTGTACTGAAACAGCTGCTGATGAACGGACAGTTTGCAGGCAGCACATTCCACGCTGCTGTTTTTTCACCGAATTTTGAAAAAGAGGCAGGGTACATGAAAGCCGAGTGCTCATCGATGTTTGAAAACTATGATATCAGAAGCTTCAACGCGGATGGCAGGAGCATTGAGTTCTATCACTACGTCGATAACAGGCTGAGTACACTCAAGCTTATAGCGGTCTGCACCGGAAGTGAAGAGAGCGACCGCGAGATCTCGGATAATCTTATGATGTATCTGAAGCGCCGTAAAGCTGAACATATCTGTGTCATCAGGTGCGGAAAAGATGGTGTCAGATATCAGGAGACAGTCGGCAGTCCGATCATCACCGCCGATATCTATTCACTCGAGTATCTTTCAGCACAGAAAGCAGACCGTGATGCGATCATCATTAACAGCACTTATGATGATTCTGACAGGACAGATTGGGAGAAATGGGTGGCATGCGACTCGTTCAGCAAGATGTCATCACGCGCTTCTGCTGATTTCATACCGGCATTCATAAGTGCATCAGGTCTGACAACAGACGAGGTAATGGCAGGCTGCTGGCCGCCGGCCGCGGATGTTATGGAAGTATTAGGCGAGATGGAGCATCTCAGATGGAATGCATTCCACTTCGTGATGGGATACTCACCTATGAGCAGCGCTGAGCTCGATGAAAGAGCTGATACATACAGAAAACACATTGAAAAAGGCCTCCCGGGCATCAGGTTGTTCAAGGATTCTGAAAACCGCACTCATGCCTGCCTGATACCGTGGGATGAGCTTGATGATCTGTCAGAAAAAGAAAGATCCATTACAGGGCGTGCTGTGGACTACAAGCAGTATGACATCAATAACGTTCTGATTATTCCTGAGATCCTTAAACAAGGAGAAATGTCAGTAAAATGAGCAGCAGAAAAAGAAACATACGGATAGTGATAGCGATTATAGCTGCATATGCGGCGGTACTTATATTGCTGCTGGCTGCCGAATCAAAGGCAGAGGGTTCGTCCATACACAGTATAGGGGATGCCATCTGGTACTCTGTCATTACACTTACAACAGTAGGTTACGGAGATCTTTCCCCTGTGACCCCTGCAGGAAAAGCACTTGGTGTAATTCTTGCCCTTTGCAGTCTCGGGGTGTTCACCGCACTTGTAGGTGTACTGATAAGTTTTATCAGTGGACAGGCAAGACCGCGATTCAGACTCCGGTCGTTAAGGGACCGCAGATGGTATGCGATCAGTGAGGAGAACGAGCAGTCTGCTGTATTTGCAGGATCCGTTCTTGCTGATGACCCTGACGCCGCCATTATTTTCCGCCGCTCGGCAGAAAACCGGATAGGCGGCAGGGCTGTTGTGCGCCTTGACTGCAATCCTGAAGAACTCATCGATCTGAAGGGGAGCGGGCAGGATATAAAGTATTTCTGCCTGGGTGAAGACTCATGGGAGAATTACCGTCAGGCGACAGATGCTGCCGGTCTGGATATAGATACGTACTGCCTTACAGACTTCGGGTCTGACGAGATATCGGGCAGCCTTCATACATTCAGCAAAAAAGAGATCATCAGCAGGTGCTACTGGAGAGATCATCCTTTACGCAAAGACGAGAAGACCATAGTTCTGATCGGCAGCGGAAAGATCGCAGCAGAATTGCTTGAAAGGGGACTCCTTACCAATGTATTCGAGCCGGGCAGATACATCTGCTACCATGTCTTTGGAGATTCCTCGGATTTCAGGAAGTCACACCGTGAGGCAGTCAGAACTTTATGCGGCGGAGATCCTGAAGATGACGCACTGTTCCTCCACGAAGAATGCTGGGAGTATCATCCGGAGATCATACGCAATGCCGACAGGATCATCATCTGTGAGGATGATGACAGGAGCGATCTGGCAACTTATAAAGAGATCATGATGCTGTTCCCGACAGCTGCAAAAGTCCATGTCAGGTTAAACAATACAGTTGAAAAGATCAGCTGTTTTGGCAGCAGCAAAGATATATTTACGATGAGAGCATTTGTCAGGGACGATATCAACAGGCTTGCGGTCACGCTCAACGATATCTATAACGAAGGATCTGGCAAAACTGGCGGATGGAGCGATCTCAGCGATCATCTGAAACGTTCCAACATAGCTGCGGCCGATCACATGATCGTAAAGGTCCGATATCTTCTCGATGACGACAGCATCACGGAGCTCACGGAAGAGAACTGCCGCAGAGCATATGATGTGTTCAGCGATGCAGACCCTGATAAGAGGGACATATGCAGGGAGATGGAGCACAGACGCTGGATGAGATACCACCAGATGTACAACTGGACATACTCACCTGAAAGGAACGATCTGATGCGCAGGCATCCTATGATGCTCCCGTATTCAGAACTCAGTGAAGAAGATAAAGAAAAAGACGCTTTTGCATGGGAGATGCTTGCCGGAGTCGCAGACAGGTCTGCTGTCTGATAAAGGGGGACTGACATGAAAAGTAATGCGCGCAAAACCATCAGCATATTAATGATCATGCTTATGATCATGCCTTTTACGTGGCAGGTCTTTGCAGACGACACTTTACCGGAGGATCAGGACACAGCAGCTGATACTGAAGCAGTGCAGCCTGAGCCTGAGGCGGAGACAGCAGCTGAGAAACCTGCAGCTCCTGCATCAAGCGAGAGTGCGGCTGCGCAAATACCTGAATCATCTGAGAATGCAGCTATGCAAACACCAGAAGCATCTGAAGCAAAGGCCGGAACTGCAGCTGAAGAAGTGGCTGCAGAACCCGAGCCGTACGAGCCTGCTGAGCAGGATACGGCGGAGTCAGCTGCTGCACCTGAACCGTCCAGGCCTGAAGAAGATCCGAAAGATACGGCGCCTGCACCTGCTGTGGCAAAAGCGGCTTATGCACCTGCTCCGGCAGCTGCAGCATCAGTAAGAACAGCAGCTCAGACAGATAAAACGATTACCATTGCCGGAACTAAGCTCAACTGCACTGCCGACAGCAGCGGAAGCGGATGGACTTACGAAAAGGACAGCGGCAGGATAGTTCTCAGGGACTATACAGACAGCGCTGATATCACATCAGACGGCACTGGAGTCGATATCGTTTCCACCGGTTTAAACAGGATCGGAACGCTTTCCTGTGACGGGGACATCAATGTTATCGGGACCGGGATCCTTCTCATCGATAAGGTTGAGCTTGCAGAAGGGTGCTCCTTCAATCTTCTTCCTCTTAAAGACTATTATGGAGAGGACGGGGGCAGCGTTGCAGTATTCCTTAAACAGGATGATGAATCATATATGCTTATTAACGGAACGGTCAAAGGCATTGTCGATGAGAATTATAAGATCGAAGATGTGAAGCTTGTACTTCCTGAGAACTCTTATCTTGAACTTCAGGCTCTTGGAGTCGTAGTTGAGACGGATGAAGACGGTAATGAGACTATCATAAGGGACTATTCCGGCTTTAGTGAAGAAGAATTGAAAGCAGCTGATATCAGGCACTACATAGCTAATCTGAAGGTAAACGATCTGACCGTCAAAAAAGGCGCAACGATCAAACTCAATAGAGTATCGGATGTGATCATATCAAGCCTCAAAGTTGTCGGCAGTCTGGTAAATGATGGAGTCATCAACGGCGGCCTTGTAGACGCTGTCGGTTATTCGGGATCAGGTATTATCGAGAATTCCAAAATTACACTTAGCCAAGGCCAGACAACGAGCATCAAGCTCAGGGATGCCAATGTTTCTCTGGAGCGTGGTGATTATACGCTCAATGAATTAAACATCACGGGAAACTGCGAACTATATTATGAGGGTAATGTTGAATTAAAGAAGATAAAGTCTTCTTCCAATGGTTCGTTGAGTATATACAGCAGAAATATTTTTAATGACAATCGTATTGTTAAGATCACTGACGAGATCGAAAAAGTCTCTGTTGTGATCAAATCTGCTATTACAGAACTCGAAGCGGATCTTAAAGTGAATGAAGCCACAGTAAGCAACCAAACATATGGAGGGCCGGTGTTCGATTACAGCGGGAAAGGTGCTGTATCATACGGGATAAACGGATCTGTATACCTCGGTCCGAAAGATATTATCATGCCGGAGGCTGATTCTATCCCGGTCGTGTCTTTGGCTCTTCTTGATACCAGGAAACCCTTGTTATATTACACATGGGAAGAAAACGTGAATGAAGAAGAGGTTTACACTCAGCTTGCAGACTATAATGTATCAGAGAAAAACGAAGAAGGTTTGATTACTTATACTGACCTGCTTAGCTCCTATGTCCCTGAAGAGATATTATCAGAGTTTGGGGTTTCCCCATTTTTATTCGAGGTGCTCCGCTGCAAAAACGGCAGATTGTCCATGACTATTCTTGGATATGGCTATCAGCAAAGCACTGATGCTGACGGTGTGTTTCTGATAAGAAAGGTGGTTCGGACCGCTACGGAAGAGAACGTTGGAGGATCTGCCATGACTACGACACATGCATCACAGACCGGCTCGGGAAATATTGGCGGTAATTCCAAACCTATCTTTACAGGAACAGGCATTTCAAGGTTCTCGTCAGAGGATCCTGTCGAGCCTGAACCAAAACCTGAACCAAAGCCTGAACCAAAGCCTGAACCAAAACCTGAACCAAAACCTGAACCAAAGCCTGAACCAAAACCGGTTGATCCGGACCCTGGCAAACCGGCCGGTGATTACACGATCGCAGCAGTCACTACAGTAGGTGATACAATTGTGCTTCAGATCAATGAGTTCGATCTTAACGAAGGCGTTGAGAATGCCGAAAAAGCGCCGTATTATAACCTTACGGCATATATAAACGGTGCGCAGATCACCGAACTCAGCGGGGTTGTCGAGGCGGAAATGGAGTATGTGCTTCCGGAGGAATTCAGGGATAAACCGCTCTATGCGGTCTTTGCCAACGAAGATGAGACCTCGGATGAGACACTTGCGGCTGTAAAAGCCGAATACGATGAAGAGAGCGGAACGATCAGATTTGAGACTTCACAGCTGGGAGAGTTTATTATCGCCGCACTTGAATTCGACGGCGAGGAATTCTCACCTGAGTTCTATGATGAGCTCGAGAAGACGGACGAGGCAAAGCTGTTCATAGAACATCTGAAAGAAAGAAAAGAAGGATAATGCGGAACTTTGATATCTGCATCATTGCCGTAGCAGGGGATGCATCAGTCGCAAATAAGCTTGCGGACAGCATACGCAAGTACAGACTCCCGTCAGGAGTGGTCCTTCCGGACAGCGGACTGGATTACAGGCGGGTGTATGTTGATGTGTCTGGCAGAGAGCTTGATGATGATACACGTGATGTCTTAGACAACAGCCGCTTTCTGGCAGTGCTCTGTTCGCCTGAAACAAAGGCCAGTCCGTTCATACTTGAGCGCCTTGAGTATTTCCGCAAGATCGGAAAAGATAATAATATTATCGTTGTGATAGTCCGGGGAGAGCCTATCGACTCTTTCCCGGAGTCTTTTATTGAGAAAAAGACCGTTCAGAAGATACTTCCTGACATGACTGTCGTTGAGCGCGTCGAGACCATAGAGCCTGTAGCGTCAGATCTTCGCGCAGAGACCCGCTCGCGCTGGAGGGAAGCGCTGAGCTATGAGACTGTCAGGATCATCGCATCAATCCTGGGACTGCATCCTGATGCCCTTGAGCAGCGCCACCGCATGCGCCGCAGAAAAGCGATAATTATGCTGGTATCTGTGATCGCTGCTGTCTGCTTGGGAGCGGCAGGGATATTTGCATATCTGGGACATGTTGCCCGCACAGAAGGTGAGATAGCAGATCAGCAGGCAAAACTGTGCCGTGAGATCGCTGAGAGGACGATGAACGAACTGCCGGCGGCATTCGCAGATGAACCGCAGGCATTGGTATACATACAGCAGGCAGTGGATAATGCAAGGAGTTCCCTTGAGGAGCTCGGTCTTGATGATACGGCTGAGAGCGGTCAGCCTGTAACGGGAGGCTAGACATGTTTGATTACGATGTGTTCTTCAGCTACCGCCACAGGCCGCTGGACAGTGAGATAACGCAGAAACTGTTCAATCTGGCAGAGAATTACCGTCTGCCTGCCTCTTTGCGTGAAAGGGGAATGCATGGAGTAAGGCGTGCTTTCAGGGATACTGAAGAGCTGCCTGTAAGCAGGATACTTACCGATACGATAGACAAGGCTCTGCATTCCACAGATTGCCTTGTAGTGGTATGCTCGACCGATACTCCTTCGTCTGAATGGGTAGACAGGGAGGTGGCAACTTTCATTGAGCTCGGCAGAGCAGATCATGTATTCCCGATACTCATAAGCGGAGATCCTGATACCTCATTCCCTGCATCCATGAAGCTGATACCGGATATAATGGACAGGCTCATGGATATACGTGTTCCGGGGAATGATACTCGCAGGATGATGTCTCTTGCCGAATCTGAGATGCTCAAGGTGATCGCATGCATTGCCGGCTGCACTGAGGAGGAGCTGGCCAGAGAGCACCAGTTAGAACAGAACAGAAACGTCGTAAAACGTGCTGTCACCTGTGCCGCTGCATTTGTCCTGATACTTGCAGTCTCGCTGAGCCTGATGATACGCGCACAGAATTACAGAAATGAAGCTGAAAAACGTGAAGCAGCTTCAATGCAGATCCTGAATGATCTAACCTACGGATTGCCTGACAGCCTTGCGGATGTTCCGGGATCATACAGCCGTATCCGTGACATACTGTACAACAATACTGAGGATATAAATAAGATCCTCAGGCTGACACGCAACAAAGAGGCAGGAGAGTATGAGGCTGCCGTAAACTATGAAAAGCTGGCTACGGCAGAGAATGTTCTCGGAATGCATAATGAAGCTCTTGATTCCGAGACCACAGCCATTTCACTGTTCGAGACGCTGGCAGGATCCGGATATGAAAAAGCGGAGGCCGGTACAGCATCCGGATACAACAACAGGGCTATCATACTGAACTCCGCAGGCCGCTATGAAGAGGCAGGAGAGGATTACGACAAGGCCATCGGCATGCAGCAGGCGCTTGCACACGGAGACGATCTTGTTCTGGCGAGAATGATCTTCAACTCCGGAAGCAATGCTATCGATCTTGGAAACGGAAATCTGGCGGCAGAACGCTTTGAGCAGAGCCTGGGACTTCTTGACAGTATGGATACGTCTGCAGACGTGCTTGATGCACTCAGTACTGTAAAATACGATTACGGAGTACTCCTCTATAGATCAGGTCTGTACAATGATGCAGCAGATATGCTGTCAGATGCATATGAAGACATTAATGCCCTTGTAGGAATGAACGATTCGCTCCAGAACAGGAGTAACAGCATCCAGATCGCATCCATGCTTGCCGCATGTCTGACGGATGCGGGAAACTATGAAGATGCTGACCGCTATTACGAGGAAGCCATCAAAGATGCAGAGATACTCGCACAGGACGAAGAAAACATTTCATATCAGCAGATGCTGGCGGAGCTTTATAACAACAGAGGACTCAGCCACAATATCCGCGGAAACTACATCACCGCTGATGAGTATTACTCTGATGCATCGGATGTCTACGGAAAGATATATGCAAAAACAGGTTCGGATCCGGACCGCGCAGCATATGCGGTAAGCCTGCTCAATACCGGCGAAAACGCATTCAAGGCGCACGAATACGACAAGTCAGAAAGGCTTTTCGCTCGGGGGCTGGGGGAATACAGTCAGGTGTCAGAGTCTCTCGGAGAGTATCACCGGGCTCAGTACCTCGCCTGGCGTTCATATTATGAACTTATCCACCTGAGAGACTATAATGCTGCGCTCGCATCCGCATCGTCAGCTCTCGAACTCCAGCCGGATAACATGCTGGTAAAACTGAACTATGCCTATGCATGTCTGTACTCCGGCAACAGCGATAGAGCAGTCAGCCTGTTCAGGGAAATAGCGTCATCGGGACTTGGAGAGGCTGATACTATAAAACGCGATCTGGAGGCACAGGAAGATGCCGGAATGATCAGCGATGAAATAAATGCAGTTATCAATGAGATGCAGTTATTCTAAAGAAAGGAGACCTGTTATGCACAGAATTATAAGAAAAGGACTTTGCATGGTTTTGGTCATGCTGATGGTCATTCCTTCTGCATGTGTCGTATTTGCAGAGGATATTGAGGATATTGCTGCAGAGGAGCAGTGCGGCAGTTCTTCACAGGATGTTGCTGACCATGTCTCTGAAAACGCTGCATCTCAGAATACAGAAGCAGAAGCACCGGAAAGCACACCTGTACAGGAGACAATAGAAAATACGGCAGCGCAGGAAGAGCAGGTGCAGTCAGGATCCGAATCAGCTGAAGTACCGGAGGAGCAGATCCAGGATGCAGTCGGAACTGAGACCGGAATAGACGGACCGGCAGATGCAGATCAGACATGTATTGAACCGGAAGATGCGACTCCTGAATCTTCTGAAAAAACTTCAGAGCCGGCGGCCATCACTTTACGTAAAAGCCTTGCTTCTCAGGGTTCTGAAACTTTAGGTACACCTGCTGAAAAGAAGATAACCATTGCAGGAACCACGCTGGATGGCAGCTCAAACGGATCCGGAGACGGATGGAGTTATGACAGCAGCAACAATACCATTGTTCTGGATGGGCTCAAAGAAAAAACGGATATTACGGCAAACGGGACCGGCGTGACCATTGTTACTACAGGTATCAGCAAAGTAGGCACACTTTCGTTTGACGGGCAGATCGATATCATTGGTACCGGTATCATACTGATCGACAAAATTGAAATTTCTGAATACAGTGCGCTTAACCTGCACTCCGTTACTGAGTTTTATGGTGAAGATGGCGGAAGTGCTGCACTGTTTCTGCGACAGGATGATGGAAGTTACAAGCTTATCAATGGCAGTGTTACAGGCGTGATCGATGATGAGATCGTTTTACCGGAAGGAACAACGCTCGTATTGCCAGGGAACTCCAGTCTCAGGATCACATCGTTATTTGTAAATATAAATTATGATGAGAACGGTGATCCTATCTACAAGTTTATGGAGAGGGGAAGTGAGGAATGGAAGAAAGGTGAAAAATATACAGATAGTGCTGTTTTCAATGGCCATCTCACTGTCGACAACCTTGTTTTGGAGAATGGAGCTTTAATAACCCAGGTCGTAAATGGTTTAGAGGTAGTTAAGAACCTTGTTAATGACGGCAGGATCACATCAGGGCAACTCAAAGGATATATCATTGATATCGATGGTGATTATTCGGGGAGTGGTGTTCTTGAAAATTCATTGATCCGGCTAAATAAGGGGCAGGAGCTGAATATCAAAATCAAAGATTCCATTCTGAGTCTGAATGGAAGCTGCCAGATCGAAAAACTCACAAACACCGGCAGCTCTGAACTATACTACGAACATGGCTCTGTTATCAAAAACATTATAATGCAGGACGGTGACCGGCTGGATATTTACGGGAGATGGGGAATCCGCAGCGATGAACTGAAGCTTACAGAATCTGTTGACAGAGGAGAATTGTATTTAAGGTCCGGAGTAATAGATCTCGAGGAAAAATTCAAACTGCTGAATGGAGCAAAAATCTGCAGCTATGATTCCGATGGAAGAAAAGAAGCGCCTGTAGTATTCGATTACAGCGGATCAGGAACTGTATCCATGGGTACCGGCGGGCCGGTATTCATGGGACCAAAGGATCTGGTTACTGTTCCTGATCAGAAGGAGATACCTGTTGTATCGTTAAACTTCTTTGAACACACGTATTTTGACGGAAATGACTTTTACGGACATACAGCGTCCTATGAAAGCGGAGAATATATCATGCTTGATCCGTTCAACGCTTTTGATGCAGGGGATGATAAGGTCATATCCTACGATGTATTGCATGAAAAATACGGTTATGGGGGAGTTAATGAAGTCTATCAGATTTTCAGATACATAAACGGAAGGCTTACAGTCACAGTGCTTCGTAGTCCGGGTGAACAGATTTCTGCCGATAATATCTATCTGATCCGTAAAGCTGATTATATAGGCCTTCATGAACCGGCGCCGGGTTCGGTGATAACAACTACGATTTCCTCCCGTACCGGATCAGGAACGATCGGAGGAAATGCAAAAAGAATCCTTACCGGAACCGGACTCATAAGCAAACCGGACGAGTCTGATAAAACGGATAGCAAACCTGATACTGTAAAGTCAGACGACACGAAAAAAACACATGATTCCAGGACGGTTAAGCCAAATAAAGCTGTTAAATCTGGTAACTCCGGACCGGTAAAAGTCAGCAATTCATCCGGCAGTACGATCAGCCTTGCAGTCGACATGTACGATCTTAACGACGGAAAAGATAATGCAGAAGAGGCACTGTATTATGTACTTTCAGCATATAAAAACGGTACGGCTCTAACAAAACTGGGAATGCCGGCAGAAGTGGTCATGGATTACGAGCTTCCGGAAGATTTCAGAGACAGACAGCTGTATGCGGTCTATGCTGAAGAAGACAAGACATCTGAAGAGACGATCAAAGCATATAGA
>JAEEGL012198483.1_pt1 | contig 11313 bp, 4 predicted proteins | sample 9134231 | NCBI WGS metagenome assembly JAEEGL01 (sample SAMN16246548, study PRJNA631951) | gut metagenome | biome: gut microbiome; feature: rumen; material: fiber-attached | host: Bos | place: Iran: Karaj | collected 2018-10
TCAGCATAAAAACCACTGTAGTGCGGGTGGCTAGAGGGACTCGAACCCTCGGTCTCCAGAACCACAATCTGGCGCGTTAACCAACTACGCTATAGCCACCACATTACGTGAAGAGACTTCACTCATATAAAAAATGGGTCATGCACTGAAATGCCTCTTAAGTGCATCCCCATTTCAAATGTGCCCGAAGGGATTCGAACCCCCGACCCACGGCTTAGAAGGCCGTTGCTCTATCCAGCTGAGCTACGGACACAGGATAGATAAATACGTCAGAGATAATTCTCAGACGAGAGCGGGTGATGGGAATCGAACCCACGTATCTAGCTTGGAAGGCTAGTGTTCTACCATTGAACTACACCCGCATATGCTATTCTCGTTATCGACTCTCGTCGGGGTGACAGGATTCGAACCTGCGACCCCCTGCTCCCAAAGCAGGTGCTCTAGCCAAGCTGAGCCACACCCCGAAGCGTTTGCTAAAGCCTTAAGCCGTAACGCAAGAGATATTATATAACGAAAAATCCATGGTTGTCAACACACTTTTCAAAAATTTTTTCACGTTTTTATAAGTACTTAATTTCGTATTTTATCTCACCGTCGTCTTCGATGAAAAGCACTAAATAACTGGGTCTTCGTCCCTCCTGCCTCGGATAAGACAAACTCCCGGGATTAAAAATATACTGATCTCCGATTTTTTTGGCAACAGGTTTGTGAGTGTGTCCGAAGAAAATTATATCTGCTCCTCTGGCTACACCTTCACATCTGATATTCTCCAGATCCATGGAAACCATATAGTGATGTCCGTGAGTCAGAAAGGCCTTGTGACCGCAGAGTTCAAACTCAATCTCCCTCTTAAGTCTCGAGAAAAAATCATTGTTGCCGGCAACGAAATAAACGGGGCAATCCGCAGCTATTGCGAATTTCCCCTCTGTGCCCTCGAAATCGCCGCAGTGGATGATTCCGTCAAGCGGCGCCTCTATGTCCAGTAGATCGTAGAAATTCTCTTCTTTACCGTGATTATCGCTAACAACCAAAAACTTGTGCATTACTTCCCCATCTGTCCTATACATACAAAATTACTTAAGAGCATCCCCAAGAAGCTTCTCCATAGCCCTTAGCGCCTTACCTCTGTGGCTGATGGCATTCTTTTCCTCAGGAGAAATCTCAGCGCTGGTCTTGCCGTACTCAGGAAGGAAAAAGATGGGATCGTAGCCAAATCCGTTGCTGCCTGCGATCTCGTAGCCTATAATCCCTTCCATTGTCTCACGCACGCAATAGTCCCTTCCGTCAGGAAGAACCGCAGAAATGGCGCATACAAACCTGGCAGTTCTCTTCTCATCGGGAACTCCCTCAAGCCTTGAGATAATGTTATTGTTTTTCTCTGTATAGGAAGTATCCTTCCCCATATATCTTGCCGAATATACTCCGGGCTCTTTATTAAGGAAGTCAACCTCAAGACCGGAATCATCGGCCATAACGATAGCCTCTCCGGCAAGTTCCGGATCTGCCTTCTTAAGGGCATCTGCAACGCCCCTGGCCTTGATCATTGAATTCTCCTCAAAGGTAGTTCCATCCTCGACTATATCATCGGAAACACCGGCCTCAGCCATGGATATGATGTCCATTCCAAGGCTTCCCAATATCTCCCTTATTTCCTTCATTTTGTTCTTATTTCCCGTGGCAAATACTATTTTCATTCCATCTCCTTAAAAGCTTCCAAAATTCCTATATAAATGCCTTCTGCGGCTTTTTTGGCATAGGCGCTCTGCTGCATGTTGACAGCGTCCCCTGAATTGGTCACATACCCAAGATTAACCTTGGCTGAGGGTATCCTGACTCCGGCCAGGATATTGTCGGAAGTCACATGACATCCCGCCGCATTGCAGTTCATCTGTGCTACACAGTTTTTTTCCAAAATATCCGCAAGTTCCCCGTTATTAAGACCTCTTAAGAAAAAGGTGTCGTTATATTCGGTACATACGCCGCATATGCCGGGATCCTCAGAAGTACAGGCTCCTATCCTGATATAGATATCGGCATCTGTCTCCTCCAAAAAATCCGTTCTTCTACTATCTTCTATATCGCTGTCATCCATTCGGGTAAAATACATCTTGGTCCGAACTCCCACATCCTTATCGGAAATGGTCTTGAGTTCCTTGGCAACAAGTAATGCGATATCCTTCTCCTTGACATCCGAGGCGGTATATCCGGCTTCAGATCCGCCTCCTACAGGGTCAACCACAACAACCCTGTCATAGCGCTCCTTGGGATTAAAAAAGGTAACTTCAATGGTTCCCTGATCCGTCAGAAGGCTCTCGTTACCATAGAGCCCGTCCAGCTTAAAATCAAGGCACACATCGTTAGAATCATCCTCACAGATACAGGTTGCGCTCTCGATAGAATCAAGGGCGGAAACAACGGGCTTATCCATGTAAAAATCACCCTTACAGCCCTTAATGTATATCCGAAGCTCATGGTCTATATATCTGTCTTCCAGCACTATGTCATCGGAGCCCACATTCTTGGAAAGAGGTATCGTAAGAACTCCTTCCTTGCCCGGCTCCACATTCTTATCCACCAATAGGTCGTAGGACCTCGCAGTATCCACACTGTCCACTCTGTTACCTGCGGCATCGATGATCATGATGTGCTTGGTCGCGGAACGGTGAAGGCACACAGCAAGGGACAATACGGTAAAAACAGAGGCCCTGATGACCATTTTTTTCATCAAAGCGTTATCCATCAGTCTGTTTTCCCATCATCTCTGTTTCGTCTCGGAGGCTTGGGACCCATGAACTGATAAAAATAGGTCTTGAGCATTCCGTTGTAGATCTTCCTGTTCTTGTCGGCCTTCCTGCCTATATATTTCTCTGCCTGCTCGTAGCCGGTGATAAGGTACATGGACCAGGAATCAAGGGCCTTGTAGCGCTCTCCTATGGTTCTGTACAGTGCGGGAAGCTCCTTGGAGTCTCCGATTCTCTCACCGTAGGGCGGGTTGGATATGATAAAGCCATATTTCTTCCTATGGCTTAAGTCTGCAATGTCCCTGGCCTGGAAGTGGATCATGTTCTCAACTCCGGCCTTCCCGGCATTAATTCTGGCGATTTCGATCATCTCAGGGTCAATGTCATAGCCCTGGATATCTGTCTCGATATCGGTATTGATCTCGTCTCTTGCCTCATCTCTCACATCCTGCCAGTTCTTGGGCGTAATGATGTGTGTCCAGCTCTCGGCTGTAAAATGCCTGTTCATGCCCGGCGCGATATTGGCTGCGATCATGGCTGCCTCTATAGGGAAGGTACCACTACCGCAGAAGGGGTCCACAAGGATTCTGTCCGCATGCCAGGGTGTCAGCATCAAAAGAGCTGCCGCCAGGTTCTCGGCTATGGGAGCCTTGGACTCCAGCTTACGATATCCTCTTTTGTGGAGGGAGTCTCCTGTGGTATCAAGGGCCACGGTAACCTCATCCTTCATAAGGAACACCCTCACAGGGAAGTCCTGTCCGTCCTCCTTGAACCAGTCCGTGTGGTAGCTCTGTTTCATCCTCTCTACCATGGCTTTTTTCATAATGGACTGAATATCGGAGGGGCTAAAGAGTTTGCTCTTAACGCTGGAGGCTTTTTTCACCCAGAATCTGCCGTTCTCGGGGATGAATTCCTCCCAAGGGAGCGCTTTGGTTCCCTGGAAAAGATCCTCGAAGGTCTCGGCATGAAAACTTCCCACCTTGATAAGAATACGCTCTGCTGTTCTTAAGGCTATGTTGGCACGACAAACAGCGTCCTCATCACCGGCGAAGGTAATGCGGCCGTCTGCAGCCTCTGTAATGTCGTAGCCGAGGTCAATTATTTCTTTTTTTAATACTGCTTCCAAACCAAAATGGCAGGGAGCTATAAGTTCCATCTTTCTCATATTTATCGATTATAGCATAACCTACTGTTTAATTACAGACAAAAGAAAAAGTCGGCTCGCCATCAATTTGTTGATAGCAAGCCGCCTTTAAAACTACTTATTTATTGACTTGATTATTTGGTTGCTGCCTTGGTGATCTTGAAGGTAACGGTCTTGTATCCTGTGTACTCGCCCATTCCTCTAAGAACGTAGGTAGCTGTTCCCTGCTTAACATTGTTGTAGCAAAGAGCGATCTCATAATCTGTGCCTCTTACAAGATTCTTGGTTGCTACAGTCTTACCTGTTCTGGTCTCAGTGTAGAGCCTGATCTTGTCATCTGGTCTTACAGCGCTTCCTGTGTACTTCTGAGCAGAAATCTTAGCGCTCTTAACCTGTGAGAGCTTGTTAAGTGTTCTGATCTGGTATGTAGCAGAAGTCTCACCTGTGTATGCGCCTTTTCCTGTAACAACAACCTTAACTTCGTTGTTGCCCTCAGTAAGAACAGTCTTGCTTGTGATCTCACTCTCGCCGTAGAAGAACTTAAGTGTATAATCTGTCTTCTCCTTAAGAGCCTTGCCGTTCTCATCATATACTACAGGCTTGGAAACAAGGTATTTGCCCTTGGCATTCTTCTTGATTGCCTTGTCTGTTGTAATAACAGTTGCCTTATCAATGCCCTTAGTTGTGATCTCGAAGGTCTTTACTACAGATCCCTTGAAGTTCTTAAGACCTGTGATTGTTACCTTAGGAGCCTTCTTACCTGTAAGTCCGATCTTGTTTGTTCCTGCATAGGTAAGCTTGTAATCAACACCCTCGCGAAGTGTATTCTCACCGAGCTTAACAACAGGTGCAGGCTTAACGCCGCCCTTTACATACTCTACAGGCTCGATAGGAGCTACTGTAGCGGCTGAAATATCAGCAGCTGCGATAGTGAATCTTGCAGTAAGAGTACCTGTTGTCTTCTGAGACTCGATACCTGTTACGGTAACTGTTGCTGTACCCTTATTAACGTTTCCTGAATACTTAACTGTATATCTTGATGCATCGAGCTTCTCGCCCTTCTTGGCACCCTTTCCTGTGTAAACAGTAACTTCAGGAGTCTTAGCTGTTCCGTCATATACATAAGCTGTTGTTGCAAGCTCAAGAGATCCTGACTTGATGTTAAACAGATCAAGTGCTGTCTTAACGATCTTCTGGCCCTTACCGAATACAAGAACGTCTGCATTCTTGTACTCACCGTCGAAGTTGCCAAGACCTGTGATGCTTACAGGATAATGCTTAACTGTAATGTCATTGCCCTTTGCATCCTTCACTGTTGTGGTCTTAGGCTCTTCATCCCAGTTAACAACTACCTGGTAGTCCTTGCCTGCCTTAAGAGTCTTGCCCATGTAAACTACTGTTGCTGTTACCTTAGGATACTTCTTGTTTGCTTCCTTACCTGTCTCGTTAACAGCCTTGACAGCAACTGCTGCCTCAGCGATATCTGCAGGTACGATTCTGAAGGTCTCAACAGTCTTGCCCTTGTAGATTCCCTTGCCGGAAATGGTTACAACTGCTGTTCCTACATTTACATTGTTCTTGTATGCTACTGAGTAATCAACACCCTCCTTGAGAAGAGCTGCGCCGTAGTAAACATCAAAGTCCTGAGTGAGCTTCTTACCTGTGTATACAAGCTTACTCTTGAAGTTATCAACAGAGAAGCCTTCGATGCTCTGGTAAGCGTCATTGTCTGAACCTGCGATCTGTCTCTCATCAGCTACTGCTGTATAAGCGCCGTCAAGTGCTGCTACAGCTGTGTCAATTCCTGCTGCTTCAAGAGCCTTAATACCTGTCTCTGAAAGCTTGAGGAAGTTGCCAAGATTGATACGTCCGTCTTCAGTTCTCATAGCTGCTGCCACTGCATAAGGATCATTTACATCAGCCTTAGGAGCTGCAAGTGCATCAATCTTATTATTCTTGTCAAATACGAACCAGTCATCTGTAATTGTAACGCCGTCAGCGTTCTTACTAGCGCCGTCCATCCAGAAGAAGTTGTTCTTGCCGTATACTCTGGACTCATCCTGAGTTCCTCTGAGCTTGAAGTTTTCATTTGTCTCCTTACCGGTTGTACGATAAGAGATAACACCGTTTACTAAATAATTTGTGTTAGCTGCGTCATTTGTATAAAGAGCTACGTTGTTAGCACCGTTATTGAATGACATGCAGTTGTAAACCTGGATATCAGGGCCTGAGTTGGAATCAATACCCTTTGCCTTGTTGCCCCAAGCTACTGAATTGATGAGCTTGTGTGCACCGGGCATGCTCTCGCCGCCCATCTTAAATCCGTTACCGTTACCTTCGTTCTTGCCGTCTACACCGTAGCCGTTTGCGAAAGCTACGCAGTTCTGAATTGTTACCTGACCGATTGAACCGTTCTCAACCTTGGCGAAGAGATCCCATCCGTCATCAGCATTGTTATAAGAGATACATCCGTCAAATACGATGCCGTCGCCGCAGGTAAGCTTAGCAGCAAATCCGTCTGCATCCTCATAGCCTGCATCAGCATTGCTAAAGGATGTACAGTTGAGGATCAGGTCATAGGAAGGCCACTCATATTTGAGATATCTGCTTACCTGAATACCGGTGTTGCCGTTCTCATAGGTGCGGATGTCTTCAAGTGTATTATGGCTTCCGGCTAAAAGAATACCCTTATCGCCGTTTCCTGTCTTAGTAACATCAATGCCCTTGATATTCCAGTAGTTACCTGCAATGACAAATCCTGCTCCACCCTTGTCGGTATTGCGGCCGCCAAAATCAAGTACTGCTCTGCCGCCTTCAGCAACCATTGTTATAGGCTCTGCAGCGGTTCCGTCAATTCCTTTTTCAATAACAAGTCCTGACTTAAGGTTGTAGGTACCGGGTGTCAGTACGATGGTCTGACCTGCCTGTACAAATTTTAATGCTGTGTAGATATCTACAGGAGCTTCTGCAGTTCCCTCTGCCTTTGCATCTCCATTGGGATCAACAAAGATCTTGTCTGAATCATTTACTGTCTGATACTTAACATTGTGTTCGAATGTAAATGTATCATAATTAGAAAGCTTCTGATACTTATCGCCGCCGGGATTGAAGTTCTTGTTAGGTGTGAAGGTTACTGTGAACTTATTGTCACCCTTCTCAAGTCTTACATTTACCTTCTTTACAGCGCCGGCTTTAACCTTCTGCCTGTCAACGACAGCATAACCTGTCTCATCTGTGATTGTAAGTACGCCGTCAGCATTTCCTGAGTAGCTAAGCTCATACTTTGCAGTATTTGAATACTCAGGTGAAATAACCTTGTAGCTAGGCTCTACATATGTGGGCTCCTTGGGCTCAGCCTTAGCATCCTTGGAAGGATCGATAACCTTGAGGTCAATATCGCTGAAGGTTACCTTAAAGGTTCTTGCAGCAAAGAATCCAACATATACATACTTGGAATCAAGCTTGTTAAGAGCCTTGGTATCGTAGTACTTCACAGTCTTAAGAACATTGCCTTCGTTATCAAGATAGCTTACAAAGTAGCCTGTGTTGTTCTTCTGGATACGAAGAGTTACTTCTGTGAGAGGATTCTCAACTGTTCCCTTAACTGATCCTGAAGCTTCCTTAGCGAAGAGGTTGTAGGTTCCGGGGCCCATATCACCGCAGCTTGTCTCAAGAGGAGTCATCTTGCTTGAGAAGAATTCCTTAACTGCTGCAGAGTCATTAGCCTCAAGTCTCTCAAGGTTAGAAGGTGTAACACCGATCTTTTCCTGAGATCCAAGACCCAGCTTCATGGAAATCTTATCTGCTGTATCAACGTTTGTTACAGCATGATTTGCTCTGTCATAGTAGTACTCAACCTTGGTAGCTGTTGCCATGTAAGAGTTGTTCCAGAATGTAGCGGCATTACCGTTGACGCCAACTCTGTCGGCTGCCATAAGACCAAAGCCTTCCTGGCCGTTAGTGAAGGTCCAGGTATCAATGGTTGCCTTCGCTGTGAGAGTGAAGTTCTTGTTGGCAGGAACAGCTGTGTAGTAGAAAGCAAGTCCGTCTGTTGATGCAGGAACAAGCTTACCCTTGTTGCCGGTGTTCCAAACTGTTACGGAACCGTTCTCATTGGCTGTAAAGCCTGCATTTGATCCCTTGGTAACGCCGGTACCGAATGCTGAGAATACCCACTCTGTCTCAGCTTCTTTTGTTACATTAACTTCAAGTGTGTTGGCCTTGGTGGTCTCTTCTCCTCTTACTGCCACAAGAGAGATTTCGTAGGTATGTCCTGCTGTAAGACCCTTGAATACGTGTGTATATTCTGTTGAATCATTTGCGTCAGCATTCTTAAGTGTGAATTTCTTCTCAACAGGCTTCTTCTTGGAGTCTGTCTTGTCAGTAGCTGTAAGAACATATCCTGTTGCTTCAGGTACTGAATAGAAGTTAACCTTAACATTTCCCTTGCCCTGGTTTACTACGTTCTTGAACTCAGGAGCTACAAGAGGAAGTACAAATTCAAATGCGTCTGATACTGCGCTTGTCTTAACTGTCTCCTCATCTTCTCTTGAAAGAGTAGCTGAGAATGTGTATTTTCCTGACTTAGCAGGAGAGAATGTAAATGTGAACTCTGTCTTAGTAGCTGTTGAGCCAAGAGTCTTAACTTCCTTGCCCTCGCTGTCAAACATTGTTACATCAAGCTTGTCGCCGCCTTCTACACCGATCTCTGATGTTACGGTAACAACTACGTTGTTAGCGTTGGTCTCATCAAGAGCTACGCCTGCGATAACAGGAGCTGCAACGCTCTCCCAATCTGCTCTCTTGATCTCTTCAGAAGCAGCGCCATCTGTTACTTCTACCTTGAAGAAGTAGTTGTTATTCTCATAGCCGCCAAGGTAATATGTTCCTGCCTTAGCAAGTGTAAGAGTTGAAATATAAGTTGCGTTCTTGGTCCATGTTCCCTCTGTAACAGCTGCCACAGCACCTGTCGCATCAAGAATTGCTACCTGGCGGTTGTCTTCACCGCCCTCTGCCCACCATACCTTAACGGTTGCATTGTCTGCTGCGGTGGTGAATTTAATTGCGTTCTTATCTGTAGAAACCTTACCGCCCAGGTTAAGTCTTACACCTGAAGCATATCCATCATCCCAGGTCTTGGAGCTTGTATCTACCTTGGACTTAGCGGAGTAGAGAATTGTGTAGAAACCATCTGTTCCGGCCTTCTCTGCTTCTCCGTCAGCCTTAGCTCCTGCTGCGAAGGTTGTCATCTCTGCAGTCTCAAGTGTGTATACTACAGGTTCTGCAGCCTTATCTTCTGTTACAACCACCTTATAAATATTGTTATTGTTGGTTGCACCGCCAAGGTAATAGGTACCTGCTGCGTCAACCTTAAGTGTTGAAATGTAAGGAGAATTCTTTGTCCATGTTCCTTCTGTCTGAGTAAGGATTGCTCCGGAGGCATCAAGGATCGCCATCTGACGGCTATCCTCACCGCCCTGTACCCACCAGATCTTAACTGTAGCTGAGTTGGATGTGGTGAACTTAATTGCGTTTTTCTCTGTTGAAGCAACACCGCCAAAGTTGATTCTCTGAGGTGATGCGTAATCATCTTCCCAAGTCTTTGCGCTTGCGTCAATCTTGGACTTAGCTGAATAAATAAGTGTGAAGTAGTCGTTTGTTCCGGCCTTCTCTGTCTCGCCGTCAGCCTTAGCTCCTGCTGCAAAAGCTGTAAGAGCTGAAGACTCAAGTACGAACTCTGTTGTCTCTGAAGGCTCTGCAGGTGTAGGCTCTTCGGGCTCTTCAACTACAGGCTCTTCCTGGCTGCTTCCATCAGGGAATACGACGGTCATATCCTTGCCGTTTGCTTTGAAAGGATCCCAGTCGCCAAGGAATGCCGCAACTGTGATGGCCTTACCATCTGCAAGTACAGGCTCCTTAGGCTGTGAAACCCATGCTGCACGGGCTGCGCTGTTGTTCTCGCCTGATACTTCGAAAGTACCGTACTCAACGTTTCTTGCTGACTCTCCGCCAAGGGTTGTGTTCCAGCCTACAGGCTGAATAAGTGATGTCTTGGCTGTCTCGTCGTAAACGCCATCCTTCCAGCTTGTTGCCTCGACTACGGTGTCGAAGAATACTGCCTCAGATGTGTTAGCCTGCCAAGGTCTTCCGAACTGACCGGGCTTTGATGTATAAGTAGATGCTGTGTCTACTCCCGGAGTTGTGGACTTAACTGTACAGTTGTACATAAGGTATCCACGAGTAGAATTGCTCTTCTGCTGAGGAGCTGTGATATAAGCTACATCGTTCTTATCTTCGCTTGTGTTAAGTACGAGATCGCACTTAGCAAATACTGCTGTCATTCCGCCGAAGATATAGTCTGTTCCACCATATACTGCGCAGTTGTAGAATGCTGCTGTAGCCTTCTCACCACCATAGAGTGTATCCTGACGGCCGATGATGCGGCAGCCATCGAAGTAGCACTCTGTAGCAGATGCTGTAAGAGCAAGAGCTGCAGCTCTCTCTACATATTTTTTATCCTGAACCTTAGTATCGCCGGCAGCCATTGTATTTCTGGCTACAGCGCCTTCCTTAACACTGCTCTGAGGAACGATAACGTCCTCTGCAGCCTTCTGTGACATATACTGGTTAAAAGAGTTCTCGAAGATAATGTTCTTTGCTTCGAAACCGGCAGCATCGATCACTACTGAAGCATTCCAATAAGTAGCTGTGCCTGAACCGGGATTGATAACTGTTGTATAACCGTTAGCTTTGTTTGTTGCAAGAACTTCCTCATCATACTTGTAAGAGTTGTTCATGCTGTAGTATGTGTAGCCATGTCCATAGTACCAGGTTACACGAACTGCATTCTCATCAATGTCAACGCCCTTATTCTTAAGTGTGTTTGTAGGTGTAGCGCTGGCGTTCTCAAGTGTTACATTGGGAACATCAACAACGAGCATCTCCTCGTAGTTGCCGGGCTCAACCTTGATGGTTACTCTCTCGCCGTCCTTTCTGTTCATAAGACGAACAGCTGCAAGAGCTTCGTTAATTGTTGCGAACTCTGCCTTCTCAGATGAACCTACAAGGAGCTCTGCCTTGTACTCTGTCTGATAAACAGTTGCGATCTTGGTGATGTAGGACTGTCCAAGTACAGTGATATCAACAGTTCCTGCGCCGCCCTTGTAATCGTATGTGAAAGTATCGTTCTGAGATGTAGAACCGGTCTTAACATTTACAGAAGGTTCATTCTCATTCACAAAATAGTATGAATACTGATAATTAGCTGTTACCTGAATCTGGCAATCGCCCTTAACAGGAACGGAAATCTTACCCGCGCCGCTAAAGAGGTATGTATTCTGGTGTGATTTAGCATTGGTCCATGTAAGGCCGTTGTATGCGCCTTCACCCTGAACTGCACACTTAGCTGCAAATGCTGCATCTGTGAAA
>JAEEGL012600470.1_pt1 | contig 11313 bp, 9 predicted proteins | sample 9134231 | NCBI WGS metagenome assembly JAEEGL01 (sample SAMN16246548, study PRJNA631951) | gut metagenome | biome: gut microbiome; feature: rumen; material: fiber-attached | host: Bos | place: Iran: Karaj | collected 2018-10
TCGAGCTTCTGCGCCGCCACCTTCAGGCCGCGCGCCTTGAGCAGGCGGCCGAGAGACGCCGCCGTGATGCCCTTGCCGAGACCGGAGACCACGCCGCCGGTCACAAAGATATATTTCGTCATGTTTTGCACACTCCTTGGAATCGGATAGGGGGACGCTTTTAATCGTCCGGGAAACCGGAAGGATTCAGGTATGGTCGCCGATGATCTTTTCCATCCAGATCATGTCGTACCAGCGGCCGAACTTATAGCCGCATTTGTGGAATTCTCCGACCTTGACAAAGCCGAGGCGCCGATGGAAGCGCTCGCTGTCTTTCGTAAGATATTCGTCCTCGGCGGGCGGATCCGCGATGCAGGCATAGAGATTCAGAATGCCGCGCTTTTTAAGCTCCGCCTCCAGCGCCTCGTAGAGCGCCCGGCCGCAGCCGCGGCCTTTTGCGCCGGGATCGAGATAGATCGTAAGCTCGCAGGCGCGCGCATAGGCGGCCTGCCGCCGGAAGAGACCGGCATACGCATAGCCCTGCACGGTCCCGTCCTCCTCAAGGACCAGGAACGGATAGTTTTCCTGCGTTTTAAGGATCCTGGTCCGGAATTCGTCCGCCGCCGGAGCTTCGTATTCGAACGTGACGGCGGTATTTTTCACATAGTAGGCAAAGATCCGGGCAAGACGCTCCGCGTCGTCCGGCCGCACGCTTCGGATCATCGTTTTCACTCCCATTCCACCGTCGCCGGGGGCTTGGAGGAGATATCGAAGACCACGCGGCTGACGCCCGCCACCTCGTTTGTGATGCGGTTCGACGCGCGTTCGAGCACCTCATACGGCAGATGCGTCCATGAAGCGGTCATGAAATCGTCCGTCGTCACCGCGCGCAGCGCGACCGTGCAGCCGTAGGTGCGCGCATCGCCCATTACGCCGACCGAGTGCAGATCCGTCAAAACCGCGAAATACTGGCTCGGCCGCTCTTTTTCGTCCAGCGTTTCGACTTCCTCGCGGAATATGGCGTCGGCCTCGCGCAGGATGTCGAGCTTTTCCTTCGTGATCTCGCCGATGACGCGTACGGCAAGACCCGGTCCCGGGAAGGGCTGGCGCCAGACCAGCGCGTGCGGGATGCCGAGCTCCTCGCCCGCGCGGCGCACTTCGTCCTTGAACAGATCGCGCAGCGGCTCGGCAAGCTCGTCGAAGTCGATCGCATCTGGCAGTCCGCCGACGTTGTGATGGCTCTTGATGACGGCGCTGTCGCCCTTGCCGCTTTCGATGACGTCCGGGTAGATCGTGCCCTGCGCAAGGACTTCGATCTTTCCGAGCCTGCGCGCTTCTTCCTCGAAGACGCGGATGAACTCCTCGCCGATGATCTTTCTCTTCTTTTCCGGCTCCCTGACGCCCGCAAGAGCGGACAGGAAACGGCTTTCCGCGTTCACGCGGATGAGATTCAGACCGAACTGCCCGCGGAAGGTGCGTTCGACGAGGTCGCCCTCGTCCTTTCGCAGAAGGCCGTGGTCGACGAAGACGCACACGAGCCTCTCTCCGATGGCTTTATGCAGAAGCACCGCCGCGACGGAGGAATCCACGCCGCCGGACAGGGCGAGAAGCACGCGCTTGCCCGCAAGGCTCTCGCGGTATTTCGCGATCGTGTCCTCGACAAAGCTGTCCATGCGCCAGGTCGGCGCGCATCCGCAGACGGAGAAGAGGAAATTTTCCAGCATTATTCCGCCGTACTGCGTATGTGTCACCTCGGGATGGAACTGCACGGCATACAGCCCGCGTTCCTCGTCGCAGTACGCGGCGCAGGGGCATTTATCCGTACGCGCCGTGACGGAGAAGCCCTCCGGCACGCGGCGCACGTAGTCCGTATGGCTCATCCAGACCGTGCTTTCCTTCTCGACGCCTTCGAAAAGCGCGCAGGGGGAGGTATAGACGCGGGTCCTGCCGTATTCGCTGCCCGATTCGCTCGGCCCGACCTCGCCGCCCTGCAGATAGGCCATGAGCTGCGCGCCGTAGCAGATGCCGAGAACGGGTATGCCCAGCGTGAGCATATCGCGCGTGCAGCGCGGCGCGTCCGGGGCATAGACGCTGTTCGGCCCGCCGGTCAGGATGATGCCGGTATAGCCCTGCGCAAGCACCTGCTCCGGCGTGATGCGGTCATAGGCGACGATCTGCGCGTAGACCTGTTTTTCACGTACACGGCGGGCGATAAGCTGGTTATACTGCCCGCCGAAGTCGAGTACGAGGATCTTATCCATGTTTTTTTCTCCTTGTCCTGTATCGATACATGGGCTTAAAAAACGAAAAAAAGGTGTTTTTTTTATACCGCGGCCGTTTTGGGCCGGAGCACAAAAAAACACCTTTTTCACAACAGAGAGAATTATACTTCCGGATTTTTGCTTTGTCAAGGAAAAAATAAAAAAGAAAAGATTTCTTTTTCGCTATGTATTCAGCCTTTTCGGGAACGCGGTTTTCCGCCTCGCAGCTTTTTTCCGGAGCGGGCCGCGGGCAGCGGCTTTTTCCGCACGGTGAAGCCGAAGGAACCCAGCTTTTTCCCGAGCGCGAAATACTCGCCGTGCGCGTAGGCGATCAGGTCCGCGCGGTCGAGGTGCAGCTTTCCCTTCTCGTCGAGGAGGCTGTCGTCAACGTCCACCGCGACGATGTCCGCCAGGAACATCGTATGCGAGCCGAGCTCGATCGTTTGAAAGACGCGGCATTCCAGCGAAAGCGGGCTTTCGCCGATCAGCGGCGCCGCGACCTGCGACGCAGGCAGCGCCGTCAGATGCATCTTTTCGAATTTGTCCACCTGTCTTCCCGAGCGCACGCCGCAGAAGTCCGCCGCGCGCACGAGCGTCTGCGTGGACAGATTGATGACGAATTCCCCGCTTTCCCGGATGATCTCATAGGAATAGCGCTCCGGGCGCAGGGAGATATAGGTTTTCGGGGGATTCGAGTTGATGATGCCCGTCCATGCCGCGGTCAGCACGTTCGGTTTCTCCGCGGTCCCGCAGCTGACCAGCGCAGCGGGCACCGGCGCGAGCAGCGCGCCGCCGGGCCATACGATCTTTGCCATCGTGTTATCCTCTCAGAAGAAATACCGCGTCCATTCGCAGTCTTCGTCCTTATAGAAGAGCTCGCCGACGTCCGCGTCGGTACAGGCGCGCAGCGTCGCCTCCATATCCGGGGCGAGGGGAAGGGAGGCAAGAGCGTCCTTCTCGACCCAGAAATTGCGGCCTTCCTCGCTGTCGTGCAGCTCGCCCTCATATTCCGAGGCGGTGTAGAGCAGCACGATATAGCGCGAGCCGTCGTCGTTGATCCAGTTCTTGACGGCTTTGAGCCTTGGCTTTTTCACGGTCAGGCCGGTCTCCTCAAAGACCTCGCGGATCACGGCCTGCGTCAGGCTTTCGTCCTTCTCGACGTGGCCGCCGGGGAAGGCGACGCCCTTCCAGCGGCTGTCCACGCGGTCCTGCACCAGCACGCGCGTGCCGGAGCAGAGCATGCACATATTCGTTAAAATGACTTTCTGCGTAAAATCCATACGATTACCTTTATAATAAGTTCAAAATGCCGCGCAGCGTTTCGACGCGCGCGTCCGGGACATAGCGTTCGTCCAGCGGCGTCTGCATGCCGCCGAAGCCCTGCCGGATCCAGATCGTCCCCATCCCGAGGCGTTTTGCCGGAAAGATATCGTTGTCGAGCCGGTCGCCGATCATGACGGCGTTTTCCGCCGCGCAGCCGGCCTTTTCCAGCGCGTATTCGAAGATGCGCGGATCGGGCTTTATGCGCTTGACCTCGAAGGAGGAGACGACGACGGAGAGATATTTATCGATCCCGAAATCTTCGAGCCGCTTTTCCAGTCCTTCCTCCTGATTGGCGATGACGCCGAGCGTGTACTTTTCCGAAAGTGCGGCAAGTACGTCCTTTGCTTCGGGATAAAGGACTTCGAGTTCCGGACGGTACGGCGCGGACTGCGAAAAGCCGAAGCGCGCGATCGCCGTGCGCCAGGGGGACAGATAGGCGACCGAAGCCTTGACAAGCTCCGTATAGATCGCGACATGCTTTATGCGGCGCTTTTTCGCATCCTCCATGGCGGCCTGCTCGCGGCAGCGCGCCTGCCATACGCGGTCCTCGTCCACGAGGGTATATCCCATATCGAAAAACACGGTCTTCACATCTTCGAACATGGCGCGCCTCCTTTTTCTGCGGCTTCCTCTTTTATTATGCACATTTTGCGCGTTTGCACAAGAGCAAAAGGCGGACTTTTATTGACGGACGAGGGCGCATCTTATATAATCAAGGAAAAAGAAAAGATACGGAGGAATTTGTATGCAGTTTCGAAATCTGCGCGTGAATCATATCGAAAACCCGCTCGGCTATGCGCCGGGAAGCCCCGTTTTTTCGTGGACGGCGGAGAGCAGCGGCAAAAAGCAGCACTGGGCCCGCGTGCGCGTATCCGCGGATGCGGAGATGAAGTCGATCCTGTTTGACACGGGGGAGGCCGAGCTTTCCTCGCTCGGCGTGCCTTCCACGCTCAAGCCTGCGCCGCGCACGCGCTATTACTGGCAGGTCGAGGCGGCTGCCGACGACGGCGACGGCGGCAAGTCGGAGATCGCCTGGTTCGAAACCGGGAAAATGGACGAGCCGTGGGCGGGAAAATGGATCGCCGCGCCGTTTGCCGGACATCCGGTTTTCCGCAGAGACGTCGCCGTTTCCGCGCCCGTGCGCCGCGCGAGGATCTATATCACGGGCCTCGGGCTCTATGAGGCGAGCCTGAACGGCGAAAAGATCGGGGACGAATTCCTGACGCCCGGCTTTTCGAGCTATCAGTTTCACATGCAGGTGCATACCTTCGACGTGACCGAACTTCTGCGCGAGGGCGAGAACGAGCTTTCCGTCCTGCTCGGCAAAGGCTGGTATATGGGCCGCTTCGGCTTCGGGCAGGAGATGGACTGCATCTACGGCGACCGCATGCAGCTTCTTTGCGAGCTGCGCATCGAATATGCGGACGGCCGCGAGGATGTGATCGGCTCGGACGAGAGCTGGCAGTGCGCGCCGTCTGTGTATCTGGAAAGCGGCATCCTCGACGGCGAGCATCTCGACATGCGCATCGCGCCTGTCTGGCGCGGCGCCGAAGCCTGCCCCGCGCCGGAGGGAAAGCCGGACGACCGCCTTGCGCTGCCGGTCAGGATCGGGCAGGTGTTTGCCGAATATACGCTGATCCGCACGCCGAGAGGGGAGCTTGTGCTTGATTTCGGCCAGAATATGGCGGGCTTTGCGCGCTTTGTCTGCACGCTCCCGGAGGGACGGAAGGTCGAGCTCCTCTACGGCGAGCTTCTGCAGGACGAATGCTTCTATCAGGGCAACCTGCGTACCGCGAAGGCCGCTTTCTCCTATATCTCGGACGGAAAAACGCGCGCGGTCGCCCCGCGCTTCACCTACTACGGCTTCCGCTATGTCTGCGTCAAGGGCATGACGGAGGAAGAGATCGAAAATGCGCGGTTCACCGCCTGCGCGCTGTGGTCGGCGCTCGACGGGATCGGAGAGATCCGAACGTCCGACGAAAAGCTCAACAAGCTCTTTTCCAACGCCCTGTGGTCGCAGCGCGGCAACTTCGTGGATATCCCGACCGACTGCCCGCAGCGCGACGAGCGCATGGGCTGGACGGGCGACGCGCAGGCGTTCAGCGAGACGGCCTGCTACAACATGTACACGCCGGCTTTCTACCGCCGCTTCCTTTCGGATATGCGTCTGGAGCAGAGCGCGCTTTCCGGCTCCGTGCCCTATGTCGTGCCGGACGTGCTGACGCGCCGCAGGCTCCTGCGCGGCGCGGACGACATGTATTTCACCGACAAATGCGACGGCTCCTGCGCCTGGGGCGACGCGGCGGCGATCATCCCGTGGAACCTCTACCGCTTCTACGGGGACAAGGCCCTGCTCGCTGAAAACTACGAGGGCATGAAAGACTGGGTCGAGTATATCCGCCGGGTCGACAGGACCGAATGCGGAAATACGCACATCTGGAACGTCGGCTTCCATTTCGCCGACTGGCTCGCGCTGGACAACGCGGGCAATTCCGACAACCGCCTCGGCTCGACCGACAACGCCTATGTCGCCACCTGCTATTATTATCTGTCCGCGTCCCTGACCGCCAAAGCCGCGCGTGTACTCGGCCGGGAGGACGACGTGCGAGAATATGAAACTGTGTCGGAAGAGGTGAAAGAAGCCTTCCAAAAGGCTTTTATCGCGCAGGACGGATCGCTTGCCTGCCGCACGCAGACCGCCTATGTGCTCGCGCTGCATCTCGGTCTGTTCCCGGAGGAATTCAAAAATCAGGGCGCAGGCACCCTGCGTCAGCTTTTCCGCGAAAACGGCGATTTTCTGACGACCGGCTTCGTCGGCACCTATCTTCTCTGTCCGACGCTGAGCGAAAACGGGATGTCGGAGCTTGCCTGGCATCTACTTCTCAATGAGGAATACCCGGGCTGGCTCCATGAGATCAACCTCGGCGCGACGACGGTCTGGGAACGCTGGAATTCCGTGCTTCCGGACGGGCATGTCAGCGATACGGGCATGAACAGCATGAATCACTATGCCTTCGGCTCCGTCATTCAGTGGGTCTACCAATACGCCGCCGGACTTGCCTGCCGCGAGGACGCGCCGGGCTTCAAGAAGGTCCGCATCGCGCCGAAGGTCACGGACAGGCTCTCTTTCCTCGACTGCAGCTATGATTCCGCCGCCGGAAAGTACGCCGTGCGCTGGGAAAGGGCCGGGGAGAAAACGCGCTTTACCGTCACCGTGCCGTTTGACTGCGAGGCGCAGTTCATCCTGCCGGACGGCGGCTTGCGCACGCTGGACGCCGGGACCTATGTGATCGAAGCATAGAGCAAAAGAAAAAAGATCGCCCCGCGGGCTTGGCCCGCGGGGCGATTTTGTCAGAGGAGGCTCAGTCGAATTTCTTTTTGGCGAACGCGGTCTTGAAGGAACGCTTGTTGAAGCGCAGATGCACGTCGTAGGCCGAGCAGTCACGGCCGTCGAAGAAGGCCTGCACCGGCGCAAGATTGAGCGCCTCGGGCTTGGCGAGATCGTAGACCTCGGTCAGCTTGTCCTCGCCGACGGTGAAGGTCATGGAGAGCTTCATCGCGTCCTTGTCGAGCTTGTAATCGATGTCGCACATCTTGCCTGACTGCTCCCAGCCGTGGAACTGGCGCGCCGCGCGCATATCAAGCTTCTCATAGACCTGATTGTCGCGCTCTACGGAGATCGTGTAGCGCTCGCCGAAGGAGCCTGCGCCGAGGATGTTGCCGTCGGCCTCGTTGTGCTCGGTCGGCATGACGTAGGCGCGGCCGCAGTCGGCGATGATGTTGTTCATCACCTTGTGGTTCCAGCCCATCGGGCCATGGCCGTTGCAGATGCGCACCGGGTCGCCGTAGTTGAGGAAGACGCCCGCGCCGTCAAGGCCGAGCATGATGTTGGAATCGGTGATGAGGTTGTCCGAATCGTGCTCATAGAAGCCGTGGCCGCCGCCGGAGGTGCGCTGCGGCTTAGAGCCGGTCGGATCCGCGCCGCCGTTGATGATGACGTTGTGGTCGGTGCGGCAGGGGATATCGGAGGCCTCGATGAAGATCGCGCCCATGACCATGCTCTTGCAGTCGATGATCGTATTGTAGCAGATGCGCTCGTTGGCGTTGCCGAAGTCGGTCCACAGCGCCGGGCCGTAGCCGTTGTTGAGGACGATGTTGTAGCGGATCAGGCTGTCGTGCACACCGTGCACCTTGATCGCGCCGGATTCATAGTTGTACTCGATGTCATGCCAGCAGTTGCCGTCGAGGATGTTGCCCTCGAGCAGGATGCCGTAATTCTTGCCCACGCCCGCGATGCCGCAGACGCCGCAGTGGGAAACGCGGTTGCGGCGCACGATCATGTGCGTCGGCTCCTGCGTCTCGCGCCTGCGCATCGGGGACTCGTTGCCGATGTCGATGCCGAGGCCGTTGGCCCAGTCGACCTTGTTGTCCTCGAGGATCCAGTGGTGGCCGCAGTAGGCGGAAAGCGCGCCCTTCTGGGAGCCCGGGCAGCCGTTGCCGACATACTTAAAGGAAAGGCCCTTGACGCGCACATAGCCGAGACCGGCGACGGCCGGGGCGAAGAGCTGGTCGCGGCAGGTGTAGGTGATCTTGTGATCCTTCGGATCGCCGTCGTCCTTGAGGCGGATGATGAACTTGTAGCCGGAATCCTCGACCCAGTAGGAGCCGGGCACCTGGGAGAGCTGGTTCGAGAAGTTGACCTGCCACAGCGGCTCGCCGTCCACCATGATCAGGCCGCGGCGCTTGAGGAAGGGCTGCCAGTCCTTTTCGAAGGGCAGGTATTCAAACCAGAATTCGCAGCCGCCGTAGGGCTGGGAGGCGCAGTTGGTCATGGCGAAGGGGTTGATCTTGTCGAAATCGTCGCGCTCGAACGAGCCCTGCCAGCATTTGGCGTTCTCGCTGTAATCGAGCGTGTAGTTGTAGTAGGCACCGAGGCCGATCGTGTTGTACTCGCACTCGCTTGTAAAGCCGTTTTTGTACTCCTTCGCGCCGGTCAGAATGACCTCCTCGCCGGGCGCGGCTTCATAGCTGATCATGCTGTCCGGGCCATTGCCGCCGCGCTTTGGACGGACGAATTCGTCGTACACGCCGCCGCCGATCTCGACGCGCTCGCCGGGCATCAGCACCTGCGCCGCCTTGTTTATCGTGGCAAACGGCGCTTCCTTCGTGCCGGGGTTGTCGTCCGAAGCGTTCGCCGCTTTCGAGACATAGTAGGTTTTCGTGAACTTTGTTTCGCAGTCCCAGAAGGCAAATTCGCTGCCGTCGGGCAGTATCGCGTGATCCTTGTACTGGTTCATATGTTTTTGCTCCTTTCGGATGGTCTTTGTGTTAAAGATACCATGATTAGAAAAAATAAGCAATAGAATTTGTGTCATTTGCCAAAATTTTCCGGAAATACTGGACAGCCGCGGAAAACAGGAGAATAATGAAGGAAAAGATAAACAGCGGGGAAAGCGTATGAAGATCTCTTTGGAAGAACGTACCGCGGAAACGGTGTGCATCTATTTTGAACAGGCCAAACAGACGTTTGTCAAGGCCATGCTTCCGCAGAAGGCAAAGACCGTGCAGGAGGCGCTGGACGATTACCGCGCCTCTTTGCGCCCCGGCGCGGCAAGCTTCGGCCGCATCATCAAGGCGGACGGGAAATACGTCGGGGATATCTGGTGCTACTGCATAGACAAAGCGCAGGACCCAAACGCCATGCTCAGCTTCTGCGTCTTCGACAAAGCGTACGGAAACCGGGGGATCGCGACGCAGGCGGTCTTGCTGTTTCTCGAGGAGATGCGGGAAAGATACGGCGTGTGCAGCGTGGGCGCGTTTGCGTTTTCGGATAATATCGCTTCGCTGCGGGTGCTGGAAAAAACAGGCTTTGTGCTTTCCGAAGAATTTTTGGAGGACGGCAGGGCATCGAAATATTACCGGATTTCGTTCTGACGGCCTGTATGAAGTGTACGCATTAAGGAAGGGTACGGCATGACGGCGCAGGAAATGTGGAAAAGCTCCGGTTTGACGGGCACATATGAAGCGTGGGCTTTCGGCGACGCGCCAGACGCTCTGGCAAAGCTGGTCGCGGACGGCGTCAAAACGGCCACCTGTTCCGCGCTCGCGCTCTACGAAGCGGAGGGCGAAAGCCTGCCCGAAGAAGGGCAATACAGTGTGGTCCTGGACGGGGAAGACAGGGCGGTGTGCATCATTCAAACGACAAAAGTCTATATCGCCGCGTTTCGGGATATTAGCGCCGAGCATGCCCGGAAAGAAGGGGAAGGAGGCCGCTCTTTGGCGTATTGGAGACAGGTCCACAAAGCGTTTTTTACGCAGGAGCTTTCCGGCGTCGGACAGAAATTTACCGAGGACAGCAAGCTGGTCTGCGAAGAATTCAAGGTCGTATATAAATAGATCGGAGAAGGTTTTATGAACGCAAAGATCGACATCGGGGGCGTCGTATTGAAGACGCGGCGCCTGACGCTTCGGCCGTGGCGGCAGGAGGATCTTGAGGATTTTTATGCCTATGCGTCGGTGGACGGCGTCGGGCAGATGGCCGGATGGAAGCCGCATGAGAGCCTTGACGAATCGCGGCAGATCCTTGATCGTTTCATCGAGAAAAGAAGGATCTTTGCCATAGAATACCTGGGAAAGGCGATCGGCTCTGTGGGGATCGAGGAATACAGCGAGGAGAAATTCCCGGAGCTTGCCGAAAAGCGCTGCCGGGAGATCGGCTATGTGCTCGCGAAGCCGTACTGGGGGCAGGGGCTGATGCCCGAGGCCGTTCGGGAGGTCATCCGCTACCTTTTTGAAGAGGTCGAACTGGACGTTATTCTCTGCGGGCATTTCCTTTCCAACCGGCAGTCGGCGCGTGTGCAGGAAAAATGTGGTTTCCGGCACTATGCGTTCGGGACGTATGAGACAAAATTCGGAACGGTCGAGGACGACGAGACCAATATCCTGACGAAAGAGGACTGGCTGAATATATACAGACAGAACAAAGAACGGGAGGAAATGAGGATGGAAGAAAAGATCATCAAAACGGCGCAGGGACTTCTGCGCGGCCGGACGGACGGCGAGACTGCCGTTTTTATGGGCGTGCCCTTCGCCGCGCCGCCGGTCGGCGATCTGCGCTGGCGTCCGCCGCAGCCGGCAGCGCCCTGGCAGGGCGTACGCGCCTGCGACACCTTCGCGCCGATGAGCATGCAGCCGGAAAACAACGCGCTCATGGACTCCCTGACGCAGATTTTCGGCTACCACAGTTTCCGCTTCTCGCTGCAGGACAACTGGCGGGAGGCGCGCAGCGAGGATTCGCTCTATCTGAACGTCTGGAAGCCGGCGGGCGCACAGGCAGACGCGAAGCTCCCGGTGCTGGTCTATATCCACGGCGGCTCGCTTACCACGGGACAGCCGAGCTACGGCGCGTACAACGGCGAGCGGATGGCGCGCGAGGGGATCGTCGTCGTGAATTTTGCCTACCGTCTCGGCGTTTTCGGCTATTTCGCAAATGAGGCCCTCGCCGCGGAGAGCCCCGAGGGGACCACAGGCAATTACGGCCTGCTGGACCAGATCGCGGCGCTGCAGTGGGTGCACGACAACATTGCGTCTTTCGGCGGAGATCCGGCGAAGGTCACGATCTGCGGCGAAAGCGCCGGGGCAAGCAGCGTCAACGCCCTTTGCGTCTCCCCGCTGAGCGAGGGCCTGTTCCGCCGCGCCATCGCGGAGAGCAGCGGCATCACGGCGAAGGTGCCGTATCACACCTTCCGCA